>ERZ773001.33-NODE-33-length-56224-cov-118.412_pt1 | contig 56224 bp, 36 predicted proteins | sample MGYA00511673_ERZ773001 | MGnify/ENA primary metagenome ERZ773001 (study PRJEB29015, sample SAMEA2738091) | human oral metagenome | biome: human oral; feature: human-associated habitat; material: saliva | place: China | collected 2162 ... | reverse complement strand
GCGTCGGCCTCGTCCTCGCGTGCGTGCTTGGCGGCATGGCTCGCGGGATAGGTGGCGTGATCGGCCCGATGGGTGGGTGCTTGGGCCCTTGGATGCGCAGGTTAACCCCTTGGGTGGCAGTGTGGGCGGGGTTGCCCATACTCCACTATAGGGCCCAGCTGCGCATCAAGGGGTTAACGCTGCCAGCTCTCCGGGGGTGGTGCCGTTGTCGGCCTCGTTGCCGGCGTTGGCCTCGCCGGCGAAAGTGTGACGAGGCCTGGGCCACTTTGTGCGTGTGTCTGCGGCTAGTGCGTGGCGGGCGTTCGTTGCCGGCGTCGGCCTCGCCGGTGAAAGTGTGACGAGGCCTGGGCCACTTTGTGCGTGTGTCTGCGGCTAGTGTGTGGCGGGCGTTCGTTGCCAGCGTCGGCCTCGTCCTCGCGTGCGTGCTTGGCGGCAAGGCTCGCCGGATAGGTGGCGTGATCGGCCCGATGGGTGGGTGCTTGGGCCCTTGGATGCGCAGGTTAACCCCTTGGGTGGCAGTGTGGGCGGGGTTGCCCATACTCCACCTATAGGGCCCAGCTGCGCAGGAACGGGTGAGGGCTACCAGTAAAGGGGCCCGCGGCTTGCGCCGCGGGCCCCTTTACTGAGCGTCAGACAGTCGAAGGCTCACACCTGAGGACTGTAGGGGTTCTGAGGCTGCTCTCCCGTCTGCCCCTGCTGGTTCTGCTGGCTCTGAGCCGTCTGTCCGAACGACTGCTGACCGTACTGGGCCTGACCGGCCTGCTGGGTCGGGTACCCCTGCTGGGGCTGAGCGCCGAACTGGCCCTGCTGGGTCGGGTATGCCTGCTGGCCCTGGAAACCCTGGGGCGCGGAGTAGCCCTGCTGGGTCGGGTACCCCTGCTGGGGCTGAGCACCAAACTGGCCCTGCTGGGTCGGGTATGCCTGCTGGCCCTGGAAACCCTGCTGGCCCTGCTGGCCCATCTGGTTGAGCAGGGCAGGAGTCGTATCCAGAGGGGCGACATTACCCTGCTTAAGCTCGAGAAGCAGAATGACACCGGCAGCGCCAAGACCGAGCCCGAAGAAGGGGAACATGTAGAAACCGATCAGCAGGTAATCGAGGTCCGGGACCTCACTGACGACGTAGAGCGTCTCGATAATCGCCATGAGCGACAGGAGAACAGAACCCGCACCCACCGAGATGAATGCCCACTTCTGGTTCATCAGCCAGTAGGCGACGCCCAGGCCGACGTTAACAAGCAGCAGCAGCAGGAAGGTAACCGGGAACCAACCCCCGCCGCCGAGGAGCGAGTACGTCCTCCAAATGCCATCCACGTAGGGAAGAACCATCGAGATCAAGAGGAGCAGCGATGCTGCCGCAATACCGATCAGAGAATAGGTCGCGCGAACAGAACGGCCACTCACCTTGCCGGTCTGTGCGACTACCGCGTTCTGGAACTGGCTAAATGCCGAGTTCGCGGCAGCGCCGAACTGCTGGGCGGCAACACCAAGCTGCTGGCCCGCAGACTGAGCAGGCTGGCCCTGCTGGCCGGGCTGGCCGTACTGAGGCTGACCGTACTGTCCCTGGGCGCCGTTCTGGCCGAACTGAGGCTGACCGTACTGGGCCTGGCCGGGCTGACCGTACTGGGCCTGGCCGGGCTGACCGTACTGAGGCTGACCGTACTGCCCCTGGGCGCCGTTCTGGCCGAACTGAGGCTGGCCGAACTGCTCACCCTGCGCCGGTGCGGCCTGCTCGGGCTCAGTAGCAGCGGGCTCGGCAACGTTTTGGTCACGTGCACCCTGGTTGATCGAACGCTCGAGTTCCTCGTCCGATACGACTGCACCCACGGGGGCCTGCGCGGCGGGCTGTTCAACCTCGGCCGCGGGCTGCTCGGATGCGGGTTCCTCGGCGACAACCCCGACGGGGTCTGCCTGCGCGGCGGGCGGCTGTGCGGGAACAACACCCTGGTCGGCAAGCCACTGCTTCAGGGCAGGGTAGAGCGACGGGTGGGTCGCAACGTAGGGGCGCAGATCCTCACGCGCGGCAGTAATGTCCGCAAGGTCCTGCGCACTCAGCGCCGGATTGCTCATGTCAGCAGCAGTGAGCTGCGACGGATCGATGGTGCTCATCTGTATTCCTCTCGCACCCGAAAGTGCACTTCCTGATGGCGAACAACCAATTGTATCGTGTGACGCAGACGCCTGGTCAAGACGTTCACAGAGCGGGACGCGAGGGAAACAAAACGCCCGGTCCCTGTGGGGACCGGGCGTTGGGTGGTAGCGGGGACAGGATTTGAACCTGCGACCTCCGGGTTATGAGCCCGGCGAGCTACCGAACTGCTCCACCCCGCGTCGGTGGTTAAAAGCTTACCACTAGGGTCAAGACAGGTCAAACAAAGCGGCCGTGAGCTACCTCTCCCGGGGGAACTCATTCCCGGCTGATCGACGGTCATTGGCCACAAGGAGCCACATCGCGACGCCGATGCCGACCCAGGTCACGACCCACATGAAAAAGACCCGTACCTCCATTACGCGCTGCTCGCATGCGACCTCGTTGCCCGACAGGTCCGGGAGCGGAGGAACCATCAGGTCGTACCAATGCCCGCCGTGAGCAACCGCGAGGATGGGATCGGCGACGAAGGCCGTAACCACGAGGATGCCGGCGGCGGCAAGACGACATCGGTTGCTTCCCTTGACCAGAGCTAGAGCCGTCAACACGATCAGCAGGACATCGAAGGCAGCCCAGAACCAGAAGTGCCCCGACGCAAATCTCTGCAGATAGAGGTGTAATCGCACGAAGTCGTCCGGGATGAAGCGTTCAGCCAGGTGGATGCTCCACGCGACCAGCAGGATCACCAGCCCCAGGCGCGTTCCTCGCGACAGCGGCATACGCGCGGCGCCAGCGTATCCGGTCCCTGCAGCTTCCACGGCGGGTTCTCCTCCGGGGCTGTCCTGGTGTCGAGGCTGCGTCGCACTCATGTTCTCTCCTTCTCGCCCACCGGCTGCTACACCCAAGCATACGGATCATACAACGCGTCACATTCACTCCTTCTCTGCGTGCAGATGCAGCGCGCCCGGCCTGCACCCCCCAAGGATGCCAGGCCGGGCGCGTGGAGCACGCCGCGAGAGGCTATGAGCCACTCTGCGCGTCAGCCGATGCTGACGGCGCTGGCGCCGCGTCCGTAGCTGACGGGCTCGGGCTAGGCGCGGGCACGGCACCAGAAGAAGCACCGCCCAGCGCGGTCTGCGCCGCTTCGGCGCGGTTCAGCGCGTCGTGCAGGCGGTTCTGAGCCTCGCCGTAAGCGGTCCAGTCGCCCTTGCTCATAGCAGCGTCCGCGTCGCGCAGCGCCTGGCCCGCGTCGGACACGGCCTGGCTCAGCTGCACGGACGGGTCGCCCGAAGTGGAGGTGCCCGGCTGGGCTCCTCCCCCACTATCACCAGACGGTGTCGGCGTCGCGGCCGTCCCGTCGTCCGCGACGAGCTGGCGCAGGGACTCCTCGAGGGTGGGCGCGAAGCCGACCTTGTCGCCGAAAGCCGTCAGGACGGAGCGCAGCACGGGGTAGGACGCGGAACCGGTGCCCTGGACATAGACGGGCTGGACGTAGAGCAGGCCGCCGCCCACGGGCAGGGTCAGCAAGTTGCCTCGAATGACGGTCGAGTCCGCCTGGTTGAGCAGGTTCAGCTGGGTGGCGATCTTCTCGTCGGAGTCGTACTTGTTCTGGACCTGTCCGGGGCCGGGCACGGTCGTCGAGGACGGGAGCGCAAGCAGGCGGAGCTTGCCGTATCCTTCGCGCACCTGGCCGGGGGTGTTACCCGTCTCGGAGTCGACCGCGAGGAAGCCAGCCATAGCCTCGCGACGGCCCTCACCACCGCCACCGGGCACGAACACGGAGGTCAGAGAGAACTCGGCGCTCTCCTGGCCGGGCATCTGCATGGTCAGGTAGTACGGGGGCTGGAGCGAGGTCGGGGCGGACACACGGTTACCGTTGGCGTCCGTGCGCTGGGCGGCGGAGGCGGAGGTGTCCCCGTACGTGGAGGTCTCCTCGGCCAGGCGCCAGCGGTCGCCGCCGGAGTAGAAGCCGGCCGCGTCGGTGACGTGGTAGGTGGCCAGCAGGTTGCGCTGGACCTTGAACATGTCCTCGGGGTAGCGCAGGTGGCTCATGAGGTCGCCGGAGATGGCGGACATGGGCTCGACGCTGCCGGGGTAGATCTTTTCCCAGGTGCGCAGGATCGGGTCAGAGTCGTCCCAACGGAACAGGCGCACAGAGCCGTCGTAGGCGTCGACGACGGCCTTGACGGAGTTACGCATGTAGTTGATCTTGTTGTTCTGGACGTACTGGCCCACCTGCGTGGACTGGGAGTCCACGGTCGCGTCCGAGAGGGACTCGTGCTGGGAGTAGGGGTAGTTGTTCGTGGTCGTGTAGGCGTCGACCACCCACACCAGGCGCTTGGGGGTCGAGGCGTCCCCGTCCATGTCGACGACCGCCGGGTAGGCGGACTGCTCGAGCGTCAAGTAGGGGGCGACCTTGGACACGCGCTGGAGCGGGTCGCGGTCGTAGAGGATTTGCGAGGCCTCGTTGGTCTGGGAGGAGAAGAACAGGTCGGTGGACCCGAACTTGATGGCGTACAGGAGCTTGTTCCACACGTTGCCCACGGAGGGGCCGCCGTTGCCGGTGAAGGTCGTGGAGACCTGGCCGCCGACGGCGGTGTCATCCGGGTAGTCGAGTTCCTGGGGTGCCGCTCCCTCGGGGGCGCCGACGATGGAGTACGTGGGCGAGCCGGGGCTGAAGTAGACGCGTTCCTCGTAGTCGCCCATTTCGCCCACCGACGGCACGGACTGCTCCCAGTAGGAGGGCAGGCCGTCGCTGGTCAGCTGGTTGCCGTAGGCGGCGACCGCACCGAAGCCGTGCGTGTACACGGTGTGCTGGTTGACCCAGGTCTGCTGCTCGGCGGACAGGCCGGACAGGTTGAGCTCGCGCACGGAGATGACGGTGTCACGGCGCTCGCCGCCCACGTCGTAGCGGTCGACCTTCATGCCGGAGTTGAAGCCGTAGTACAGGCGGGACTGCTGGAGCTGCTGGACGGTCTTCGTGATGACCTTGGGGTCGAGGAGGCGCACCTGGGAGGTCAGGGCCTCGTTGTCGAATTGGCCGGCCGAGGCCGTGGTGGCCGCGTCGTAGTTCGTCTGGTAGTCGACGTCGTCGAGGCCGTAGGCGGCCAGGGTTGCGTCGATGTTGCGCTGGATGTAGGGCGATTCGAGGGTGCGCTGGTTGGGGCGCACGCGGAACTGCTCGATGAGCGCGGGGTACGCCCCACCCAGGATCAGGGCCGCGATGACGGTGACGGCGACGCCCGTGACGGGCAGGCGCCAGGTGCCGCGGAACGCGGCGACGACGAAGAGGGCGGCGACCAGGAAGGAGATGACCGCCAGGATCGAGTGGGCGGGCAGGGTCGCGTTGATGTCGGAGTACATGGCGCCATGGATGGAACCCGTATCCGACGTGAGTAGTTCGTAGCGGCCCAGCCAGTAGTTGATACCGATGAAGACGGACAGCGTGGCTGCCATCAGGCCGGTCTGCAGGCGCGCGTGCTTGGAGGCGTGGGGGCGCGGAGCCAGTCGGATCGTCCCGTAGAGGTAGTTGACCACGAGGGCGGCGGCCAGGCCGATGCCGGTGACCGTCATCAGGAAGGAGACGAGCACCTTGATCGCGGGCAGAACGAAGACGAAGAAGGAGATGTCCAGGCCGAACTGGGGGTCGACCTGGTCGAAGGAGGAAGCGTTGAGGAACTGCAGGAGTGTGCGCCATTCGGTGGCCAGGCGAGCGCCGTTCGTGAAGCCGAAGAAGAGCGCGACGGCCCAGAAGGCGAAGCGCCGCACGGGTTCGAGCGCTTCTTGGTAGGCGCGCAGCGAGGCGGAGGCCTGCCCCCGTGTGGAGGAGGCGCGGTGGCGATAGGCGTAGGCCATGGAGAAGTACAGCAGGCCGGTCGCGACCACCATGCCGACCGCGAAGAGGCCGATGTGGGCGCCCCACTGGGTCAAGATGACGCGGGTGGCGTTCATCTGGCGGAACCACAGGATCTCTGTCCACACGATGGACGCGCCGTAGACGGCACCGATGATGGCGATCAGCGCGACGGCGGTGATCATACCGGGGCCGGGCTTACGCAACGTCACGTCGACTCGCTTCGTTCGCGGCTCGCGTGGCCTGCGTGGCCCGCGTGGTTCATCGGATCCGAAGACCGAAAATGGGAAGCTCACAGCAATCCTCTCTGTTAAACCGAAAGCTAGGTCCCAGTCTACCGGCGGGCTGGTTGTTCTTCGTTGCTGTATTGTCCGCTCTCCGTGAGATTATGGGGCTATGACTGTTGAGATGATGCCGAGTGCGCGACAGATCGCGCTGGCCAACGTAGTTGTTGATATTGAGAAGGGTGCCGCCCGGGTTGGGTGGGACCACGCGCCTTCCATTTACGCGCTGGTTCCCACGGCGATGCTGCTCGCCGATCCAAACCTGCCCTCCGACATCGCCGATCAGCTCCGGAGCGGGTGGGACGGCTCGGAGGATCACCTGAGCGCGATTATTCAGGAGGATCTGGACACCGACGACGTGGAGCAGGTTCTCGCCCACCTCGCCTGGCCCGAGGCTGTCCCGGGTGCCGCGATCACCGTCGAACGCATCGTGGTTCCCCCAGAAGTTGAGGACGAGGCCCCCGAGGATCCGGAGGAGGCCCTGGAGTTCATTTCCAATCACCCCTCGCGCACGGACGTGCGCCTGGCTGTGGGTGTCATGCGTACCGGCGAGTCCTGGTGTGCGCTGCGCACCCGCGCCTTCGACTCCGACGACAAGGTCGGGCAGGGCTCCGTCCTGGTCCCCGCCCTGGTCGAGGCCCTGCGAGCGTCCCTCGAGCCGGTGACGGAGGAGGAAGCCTGAGAGCATAGAGGAGGCCCCAGCCTCGTCCCCCACGAATAACAGGGACGAGGCCGGGGCCTCGTTGTACCCGCGCAGGCTGGGCGGGGCGTGGGCGGGCCTGGGCGTTACTGGCAGGTCGGCAGGGTTGCGCCGTTGCCTTGCGCGATTGTGGCGACGGCGGTGGCGGCTTCGGACAGGTTGGAGACCTTCACGACGCTGAGGCCATCGGGGACGTGTCCGACGACTTCGGAGCAGTTGTCGGCAGGGGCCAGGAACCACTGGGCGCCGTCGTCGTGGGCGCCCCACATCTTTTGTTGGATGCCGCCGATGGCGCCGACTTGGCCGTCGAAGGACATCGTGCCGGTGCCTGCGATGGCGTTGCCGCCGGTCATGTCGCCGGGGGTGAGGCGGTCGATGATGCCCAGAGAGAACATCATGCCAGCGCTGGGGCCGCCGACGCCGTCGAGGTTGAAGGAGATGTCGACGGGCAGCTCGGGGGTGACGGAGAGGTAGATGCCGAGCTTGGAGCCGCTTTCGGTGGCGGAGGCGGCGATGGAGTCGAAGGAGACGTCGCGCACCGCGCCGTCTCGCTCGATGGTGAGGGTCATGTGGCTTCCGGCGGGCACCGTGCGCATGAGCGTGAAGGGCAGTGAGGCGTGGGTGATTTCGTGGCGCGTGCCGTCGGGCGTTGTGATTGCGTGGAGGATGTCGCCCTGCTGGACGATGCCGTCCGCGTTGGAGCCTTCCGTGGCGCCTTCGATCGTGACGGTCGCGGGGACATCCCAGCCGAGGTATTCGAGGGCGGCGACCTGAGAGGTGGTCTGCGAGTTGCGCATCATGGCGGACTGGGCGTCGCTGATTTCGTTGTATGTGGTCCCCGAGGGGTAGACCGATTCGTAGTCGACGATCTTGGAGTGCGAGTCGAAGTAGGCCATGAGCAGCTGGGCGAAGTTCAGGCGGTTGCCGGGCCCACCCGACTCTGAGACGGTGACCATGCGCAGCTGGCCCTGGCCGGGCTTCGCCTTGGCGGTGACTGACGCCGATTGGGCGTCGTCGAGCTGGACCTCTTCCCCCGTCGTGGGGTCAGTGCCTTCGATGGCAATCATCGGTTCGCCGTTGGCGGAACCCAGCACGTTGAAGGTTGGGCCGGGGCTGGAGACCACGAAGGGGACGGGCACCCACAGGAGGATGACCACCATTGCAAGCAACGCCAGGAATGCTGTGATGATCCTCCAACTCAGCATGGGGCTCTCGCGGTCAGCCTCCTCATGCAGGTCGGGCTCGCCGTCAATTCTCGAAGTCATCTCAGTTTCTCTCACCGTGCCATTGTGTCGCACCAGCGTGGGCAGCGCACGCCCGTCCTTATGCTCTCAGCGTTTTCGCAGGGTTTTGTCAGCCCGGGTCAACGCCTGCCAGATAGTCTATGGCCATGAATGACAATGAGTCTGGCACCCCCTTTGAGGATTTTCTGCGCTCCATCCTGGGAGACGAGGCCGCCGCCGAGGCAGCCCGCGCCCTTGAGGCCCAGGGCTTCGACCCCGCCAACCTGCCCCCGGAGTTTTCGGATCCGGCGCGCATGAAGGCGGCGCTGGGACAGTTCCAGTTCCTGATGAACACGACGGCTGGCCCGGTGAATTGGCGGGTCGTGGAGGATAGCGCGAAGCAGGCGGCATACGTCAGCGGCGACCCCTCCCCCACGGCGACCGAGGCTGAGGCGGCGCGTCAAGCGATGACGATTGCGGACCTGTGGCTCGATGCCGTCACTGATTTCGCTTCCGGTCCGGTGACGCGCGACGTGTGGAGCAAGGTCGCTTGGGTCGAGTATACGATCCCCACGTGGAAGCGTATCTGCGAGCCCGTGGCCCTGAACGTGTCGCGCGCCCTGTCGGGGGCGTTGTCCGAGCAGTTCGGTGAGGGCGCCGAGAGCGACGTTGCCCTGCCGGACGGGATGGCGGCCATGCTCGGCAAGACGCAGGAGATGATGCCGCGACTGTCGGCGATGATGTTCTCCGCGCAGCTAGCCCGCGCGCTGGGTGCTTTGGCCGGGGAATCCTTCGGCACTTTCGATACGGGCATTCCGCTGTCGGATACCTCGCACGCGGCTCTGCTGCCCCACAACGTCGCGCAGTTCGCCGACGGCTTGGACGCTCCTTTCGAGGAGGTGCGCCAGTTCCTAGCGGTGCGTGAGGCCGCCCATCGGCGCCTGTTCGCCTCGGTTCCGTGGCTGGAGGGCGATCTGGTGCGCGCGGTCGAGCGCTACGCCTCCCAGATCGCGATCGACACGGAGGCGATTGCGCAGGCGGCGCGCTCGGTGGATCCCTCGGATCCGCAGTCCGTGGAGTCGGCGCTCAGCGGCGGCGTGTTCGCGCTGTCGACCACGCCGGATCAGCGCCGCGCGCTCACGCGCCTGGAGACGATGCTGGCCCTCATCGAGGGGTGGGTCGAGGTCGTCACGGCCCGCGCGACGCTGCCCTACCTGCCCCACGCGGATGCGCTGCGCGAGATGATGCGTCGTCGCCGCGCGTCGGGTGGCCCGGCAGAGGAGATTCTGGGCTCCCTCATGGGCCTGAAGATGCGTCCGCGTCAGGCGCGCGGCGCCGCCGAGATCTTCACGCTCGTGGAGGCGGACGGCGGTCGCGACGCGCGCGAGGCGCTGTGGTCGCACCCGGATATGGTGCCCTCGGACACCGAGCTGGCCACGCCCGACACGTTCCTGACGCTACGCCGGGCGGCGGCCGAGGAGGACGCGGATATCGACGCCGCGCTCAACTCGCTGCTTGACGGCACGCTCGGCTGGGCAGAGGGTCTGGAGCCCGGGGACGAGGCCGGGGCCGGGTCGGACGCGTCGGCTCCGAAGGCGCTCGACTCGGAGGATAACGACACAGACACATGCGAATCGGAATGATCTGACAAGTTATCCACAGATTTTTCAAAACGCTGCGCGGTGAACCCGCACAGGTTCATGATGATCTCAACAGGCATGGAGCAAAGGAGATCATCATGAACCTGGCACCCCACACGGCGATTCTGTGGCGCGGCCCCGGCGCTGTGCGAATCGGCGGCGACCGCTCCCGTCACGTGTTGCTCGACGACCTGCATGCAGGCGACCAAATCTGGCTGAGCAACCAGGCGCGCTCGCCTCGTTCCCCCGAGCCCACCACGGCCTCGCCCGACCTCATTGCGGCGCTGCGCCGCGCACACCTGATCGACCAGGAGGATATGCGCGCCCCGCTGCGCATGGGAGTCCTCGGCGCCGTTCCCGCAGCCGCGCTCGCGTTGCGAGCCCTAGTCGACACGCTGCGCCTCTCACTTGCGGTCGACGCCGACCATCTGGTGGACGAAGACTGGGACCGCGTCTTCGGCGGGTCCTTCACCGGAACGCCGCGCGACCGGGCGATTCGGCGCGAGCTCGCGCCCCTCATCGCCCTGCCAGCCCTCCACTATCAAGGAGACGTCGACATGGCGCTCGTGTGCGCCGACCGCGTCGTCGATCCCGGCGTCCCCTTCGAGCTGACGATCCACGACACGCCGCACCTCATCGTGACCCGCGGCGAACACTCCTACGAGGTTGGCCCCTTCGTCATCCCCGGCATCACCCCGTGCTACCAGTGCGCCGAGCACACCCACGCCCAGGAAGATCCCTTTCACCTCACGCACCTGCGCGAGCTGGCGGACTGGCCGCTGGGGCCCCTGCCGATGCTGGCCCACTACGTCGCTGCCCTGCGCGTGGCGCGCCTGATCCGCGACTTCGCGTCGGGAGCACTGACGACGCAGCTGTGCGCCGAAGTCGCAACGATTGACGAGGACGGGACGATCACCGTGGAGCGCACTGCTCCCGCGCCCGAGTGTGTGTGCGGGATCAGCGGCCTGACCTGCTAGGCCCCCTCGTCGACGACGACCTCCTCGCCGCGGACCAGCGCCAACACGGGGGCCGCGAAGCGCTGTACCTTGACGTCGCCGATGCCGCGAATGACGCGCAACTGCGTCGTGTTCTTCGGCATCGCCACGGCAATATCACGCAGCGTCTGATCCGTGAAGACCGCAAACGGTGGCACGCCCGCCTGGCGCGCGACCTCCAGGCGCCACGCCTTGAGGCGTCCAAACAGCTCGATCGCCTGGAGCGAGGCCTCCTCTTCGAACGCCTTGTTCGCCGCACGGGTGGAGGGGCGCCCCTTCTTTTTCGGAGCGCCAACGGGACGTTCGTCCGGCCAAATACCGTCGAGCAGGCGGCTCCGCTTCCGTTTGCCACGCCCATCGGCTCCCCGTGAGCGCGCCCAGGACAGGGTCAGCAGGTCGCGGGCTCGCGTGACGGCAACGTAGAGCAAGCGGCGCTCCTCCTCGCGGGCCTCGGGAGTCTTCGCGTAGGAAATGGGCAGGAGTCCCTCGGAGAGGCCGACCAGGAAGACTGCGTCCCATTCGAGGCCCTTGGCGGCGTGGATCGTGGCCAGCTCGACGCCGGCCTTGTCGGGTTCGACCTGGTAGGCGATCCTCTCGTCAAGCTCAGCGACGAAGCCCGCGAGCGTGGCGGCCTTCGAATCGTCAGCCCACCCGACGATGGCGTTCATGTTCGACCAGCGTTCCGATCCCGCCTGACCCGAGGGGGCCTCGGGCGACCAGCCGACGCCGGAGAGCACGTCGCGCACGACTTCGCCGAGCGCCCCCTCTTCCGAGGCAGCCGCTGCGGTGCGCAGGCGTGAGATCGCGGTACGCACGTCGTCGCGGGCGAAGAAAGGCTTGCCTCCGGCGACGGCGACGGGGATACCCCGGTGTCCCAAGGCCTCCTCGAACACCTGGGATTGGCCGTTTGTGCGCATCAGGACGGCGATGTTGTGGGGCTGGACGCCCCCGGCGATCAGGTCGGCGATCTGCGCGGCGACGCCCTGGGCTTCCGCGTGGTCGTCCTCGTAGGTCCAGTAGCCGACGCGGGGTCCCCCGTCGCGCTGGCTGGACAGACGCACCGTGCCTTCTCGCTGGCTGGCGCGGGCCAGCACGTCGTTGGCCAGGGTGACGATCTGCGGGGTCGAGCGGTAGTCGCGGGTCAGCTCGATGACGCGGGCACCCGGGTGCTTGCGCCCAAAGCCGGTCAGGTAGTCCGGGGAGGCACCCGTGAAGGAGTAGATGGTCTGTGCGACGTCGCCGACGACGCACACGTCGTGGCGCCCGCCCAGCCACAGGTCGAGCAGGCGCGCCTGGAGGAGGTTGACGTCCTGGAACTCGTCGACCACGAAGGAGCGATACTGCTTGCGCACGATGGAGGCGACGTCGGTGCGCTCTTGGAGCATGCCGCACAGGTAGATGAGGATGTCCTCAAAGTCGATGACGCCGCGCTCGTTTTTCGCGTCCTCGTACACATCGAGGAGGCGCGCCATGTCGGCCGCATCCAGCCCGGCCGGGACGTCGCGGCGGAGGCGTGCCACGCGCGAGGCGTAGTGGGCCGAATCGATCATGGAGACCTTGGCCCACTCGACCTCGGCGGCGATGTCGCGCACGTTCGTGCGGTCGATCGTGATGCCCAGGCGCGCTGCGGAGGCGGCGACCAGGGACGCCTTGTGCGCAACGATGTCGGGCAGGGGGCCGCCCACGACGGTAGGCCAGAAGTGGCGCAGCTGCCGAAGCGCCGCGGAGTGGAAGGTGCGCGCCTGGGCCTTGGGGACGCCTAGTTGGGCCAGGCGGTGGCGCATCTCGAAGGCCGCGCGCTGCGTGAACGTCACGGCCAGCACGTTGGAGGGGTCGAAGGCACCCACGGCCGCGCCGTATGCGATGCGGTAGGTGATCGCCCGCGTCTTACCCGTTCCGGCGCCGGCGAGGACGGCGAGTGGCCCGGCGACCTGCGTGGCGACGGATCGCTGGTCGGGGTCTAGGGCGTCAAGCAGTTCCTCGGGGCTCATGCGCCCATTGTCGCATCGCCCGCCCTCAGCTGCGTCCCGTGCCGTCCGTGCCGCTCGGCAGGTCGCCACCGTACCATTCCCGAAGCAGCGCGTACGCGATCGAGGCGCGACCGGGGGCACTGATCTCCCCAGATTCCAGCACGCGCGTGAGCTCGTCGCGGCTGTAGAAGCGCGCCCACTCGATCTCGACACCGTCGGCCTGCGGGGTCGGCCGCGCGTGGACGGTGCGCGCGCGGTATCCCATCATCTGGGAGCGCCCGAAGGGCCAGGGCTGGGTGGCCACGTAGGTCGGCGCCTCGATCTCGACGCCCACCTCCTCGGCGACCTCTCGGGCCACGGTCACGTCCGGGGACTCCCCGGCCTCGACGTACCCGGCGATGATCGAGACGAAGCCCGGCTTCCACGCGGCGTTATGCGCCAGGAGCACGCGCCCGTCGTGATCCTCGACCAGGACGATGACCGCAGGGTCCTGGCGAGGGTACTCGAGGCGGTCGCAGGCTTTGCAGCGCGCCGCCCAGCCGCCCGATTCCAGGCACACGGGAGAGGCGCAGCGCCCGCAGAAGCGGTAGTCCCGGTGCCAGCCCGCCAGCGCGACCGCGGTCACAGCAAGGGCAGCCTCGTCCCCCGTCAGCTGCCACCCCACCGCGCGCAGGTGCTCCCAACGGCCTCCCACTTCTTCGCGGCTCACCTCGAGTGCGACGACCGCTCGGCCGCGGACCACCCCGATGAACGAGGCCGGGACACCGTCGAGCACTCGCGTGACCTCGCCCGCGCCGAAGCGTCGCAGGGCGGGGGCATCCGAAGAGCCAGCCACGGCCTCGTCCAGGAGAACGAAACCTGCTGGGTCGACGACGATGGCGTCGGCCTCGCCCGCGCGCACCAGGGCAACGGGAGCGACGGACTCGCGCAGCGCGACCGCAGGATCGACGTGGCCGCGAACGAGAGGTAGATCAAGGCTCATAACTCCACGGTAACGCGGTGGGCTACCCTAGGCACTATGACAACTACAGTTTTGCGCGCCGATGGGCGCACCCCCTCCCAGCTTCGTCCCGTCTCCATCACCCGCGGCTGGTCGGGCACCGGTGAGGGAAGCGTCCTCATAGAATTCGGCAACACCCGCGTCCTGTGCGTGGCGTCTTTCACCGAGGGCGTGCCTCGCTGGAAGCGCGACTCGGGCGAGGGCTGGGTGACCGGCGAGTACTCGATGCTCCCGCGCGCCACCGAGCAGCGCTCCTCGCGCGAGTCCGTCAAGGGCAAGGTCGGTGGACGCACCCAGGAGATCTCGCGCCTCATCGGCCGCTCCCTGCGCGGCATCGTCGACGTGTCCGCGCTCGGCGAGAACACCATCGTCCTGGACTGCGACGTCCTGCGCGCCGACGGCGGCACCCGCACCGCAGCCATCACGGGCGCGTACGTGGCCCTCGCAGACGCGGTGACCTGGGCGAAGGAACAGGGCATCCTCAAGCCCTCCGCGAAGGTCCTCACCGACTCGATCTCTGCGATCTCCGTGGGCGTCATCGACGGCACGCCGATGCTGGACCTGCCCTACGTTGAGGACGTGCGTGCGCAGACTGATATGAACGTCGTCCAGACCGGCGACGGCCGTTTCATCGAGGTGCAGGGCACCGCCGAGCACGCCCCCTTCAACCGTGACGAACTCAACGAGCTCCTCGACCTGGCGACCCTGGGTAACGCCCAGCTGGCCGCAGCCCAGAAGCTCGCGCTCGAGGCGCCCCTCATGGAACGCGTCGAGGTGACCCCGTGAGCGCGCGCCTGGTCTTCGCGACCTCCAACGCGCACAAGGTCGAAGAGCTCGAGGCCATCCTGGCCCCCGCGTGGGAGGGCTTCGAGGCCGGATGCGTGGCGCGCATGAGCGACTTCGACGTGGATTCTCCGGTCGAGGACGGGGTGAGCTTCGAGGAAAACTCGCTGATTAAGGCCCGCGCGCTGGCTCGCGCCACTGGCCTGGCTGCCATCGCCGACGACTCTGGGATCACGGTGGACGTGCTGGGCGGATCGCCCGGCATCTTCTCCGCGCGCTGGGCTGGCTCCCACGGCGACGACGCAGCCAACCTGCGCCTGCTCCTCGATCAGCTCTCAGACGTGCCCGACCGCCACCGCGGCGCCGCCTTCGTCTCGGCGGCCGTCCTGGTGACCCCCGACGGGCGCGAGTTCGTCCAGCGCGGCGAAGTGCGCGGCACCCTGACGCGCACCCCGCGCGGCGAGGGCGGATTCGGCTACGACCCGATTTTCGTCCCCGACGGATTCGAGGTCACGACCGCACAGATGAGCCCTGAGGAGAAGAACGCGATCAGCCACCGCGGTATCGCCTTCCGCGCGCTCATGCCCCACATCGTGGACTACCTGCGCGGCTAAGCGCCACACACAAATGTGCCGGGCACCCGAGGGTGTCCGGCACGTGTGTCGTGCGCCCGGGGCGCTCCATCAGCGGGCGACGAGGTTCCCGAAGAAGGGGCGGTCCATCGAGAACTGCAGGGGGTTGCGCTGTTGGCGCGACCTACCGTGATGGGCCAGACGATGAAGGAGTGATGAGACGAAACGAGACATGATGTGCTCCTCTTTGAGTACGGGCGATGGATCTATCACCGCGTCGCATCTATGATCTCGCAGTTTCGCAGTATTCTCCATCGATTCTTTCTAATTTGTGGGTGAAGCCTGACTTACGGACTTTCCCTTGACATACCTTGACGAAGCATTGACTCTTGCGAATGGATCGCCTTAATTTATGTGGCGTCCAATAGTCAACAACGGGCTCAACCCACACCAATACGGCGACGCCTCAGCGTGCGCGCGCCAGGCGGGAGCGCCGAGGCAGGTGCCGACGCAGGTCGAAGAAGCGCAGGACCTGCATGATGCGACGCGCCAGGCGGTCGCGCACGCGCCAGATCATGGTGCATCCAACCCCAATGAAGATGGCGTTCGTGAGGAAGGAGGGCCAGGCGCCGGTGGAGGCGCAGGCCATGGCCAGCAGGATGCAGCTGGAGACGTTCAGGGAGTGGTAGCGCAGGGAATCGGGGGCGAAGCGCTTGGAGGAAACGAGATAGTAGGCGGCGATGGAGGCGGCAGCACCGATCCATCCGAGGACGACAATTGCCAGGTGCGAGATGGTCATGGCAAGAATTATGCCCTCTCAACTAGTCAAGCACAATTGAATGGTTCTATAGTTATCTTGCAGTTTCGCTTAATAATGGAGTGTGCATGGACATCGACCCTCGACGCCTACCCTTCCTTCTATCGGTAGCGCGCGAAGGCGGCATCGTCGCCGCCGCTGACATCCTCATGGTCTCCCCCTCGGCGGTCTCCCAGCAGATCCAAAAGCTTGAGGAGGAGGTGGGTCTCAAACTCGTCGAGCGTACGACGTCGGGCGCAATCCTGACCCCCGCCGGCACCATCGTCGCCGAGGCCGGGGAGCGCATCAACGCCAACATCGCCGAGGCCCTCAAGGCCCTGCGCCCGCTCACCGGACAGGTGACGGGAACGGTGACGCTCGGAGCCTTCCTCACCATCTGTCGCTCCACCCTCATCCCAGCGCTGCCCGACCTCACAGACGCACTGCCCGGCATCGACCTGCGCATCGAGGAGACAGAGGAGGCCCCGGGCATGGCCGCGCTGCGCACCGGCCAGTACGACATCCTCGTCATCGAACGAGACGAGGATCCGGGGCTAGCCCCGCGCGGTTACACGGACATTCCATTCATCGACGAGCCGTGGGTGCTGGTCACCCCCGACTCCGCTCCCCCGATCGGCTCGATCGAGGACCTGTCGGACCTGACGTGGCTGCGCGTCAACCCGGGCTCCAGCGGCGACCATGTCATGCGCCGCATCACCAAGGCCTTCCCGGACACGCGCTGGGCGCCCCACCTCTACACGACGTACGAGGCCGCCCGCTCCCTCGTGCGCGCACGCGCTGGATCGACGATTCTGCCGGCAATGGCCCTCGCCGGGGCGTACAGGAGCGGAATGAGGGTCACTCCCCTGCCCTCGCTGGGGACACGCAAAATCCTGCTGCGACACAAGAACCACGGGTGGAGCGAGGCGGGTGGGCCCGCGCGCGTCGTCACCTTCCTCACCGAGTGGCAGCGCCACAACTCCTACACCGCACAGGCGGACTGACGCATGAGGAAACCCCGGCCTCGTGGAGGCTGGGGTTATTCTCAGAGTCACAGGGCGACGACCAGTCCGGCCGCCGCGAAGTCGAGCGGGCCCGACCAGGTCTGGCGCACCTCGGCGGCGACTCGCTCGCGCGGGGTCCACGGCTGAATATGGGTGGCGATCATGCGCCCGACCCCAGCACGGGTCGCGAGCGTGCCCGCCCGCACGCCGTCCATGTGCATGTTGGGTTCGGTCTCATCCGTCGTGAAGCCAACCTCGCTCAGGAGCACGTCGGCCCCGCGCGCGCCCTCGACGATCGAGTCGCACAGGTCGGTGTCCCCCGTGTAGAACAGGGTGACGCGTCGCGAGGGATCCTCCTCCGAGGGGCCTTCGATGCGCAGTCCGAAGGCCTCCACCGGGTGCAGGGCTCGGAAGGGGCGAATGACGAGGGGCCCCACCTCGTAGGTGCCGCCCAGCGCAAGCTGCGTGAATGCGAATTCGCCCTCGTAGGACTCACACTCGGATGCGCCCTCGATCTGGTGCACGCGGTGGAGCGTCTCCCCCGGCCCGAACAGGGACACGGGCCGAAGGGTGCAGGAGCCGGGCCCCCACTTGTGGTAGACCTGCAAAGAGATGATGTCACCCATATGATCCGCGTGACAGTGGGACAGTGCCAGGGCGTCGAGCTCGCGCGGGCACATGTGCTTCCAGAGCGCGCCGAAGGACCCCGGACCCATGTCGCAGACGAGAGAGAAGGTGCGCTCATCACCCGAGGCCGGGTCGAGTCCGCGGGCCTGAACCAGGTAGGAGGACGCGGGAGACTGCGGGCCCGACATGGATCCTGTCGCGCCGATAACCGTCAGCTTCACGCGATTCCCCCACCGGTGCTGACGTGGGAGACCGATCCGACCTCGGGCCCCAGGAAGCGTCGCGCCAAGCGCGGGAAGTTGTCCGAGGCGCCGGTGGCCAGGAACTGGTGCTGCGGGCTCTTACCCGCAGGCCACGGGTCGTGCAGAAGGCCTCTGTCCACTAGCTCGTTGTAGGTCACGTTCGCGGTCGCCTCCGAGGAGGTCACCAGCGTCACACCCTCGCCCATGACGCGGCCGATGACGCCCGTGAGCAGCGGGTAGTGCGTGCAGCCCAGGATCAGCGTGTCCACGCCTTCTTCCTTGAGCGGAGTCAGGTACTCGCGGGCCACGGCCTCGATCTCCTCGCCCGTGGTCACCCCGGCCTCGACGAAGTCAACGAAGGCGGGGCACGCCTGCTGGCTGACGGTCAGCCCGGGGACGGCTGCGAGTGCGCGCAGGTAGGCCTCGGACTGGATGGTCGCCTTCGTCCCGATGACGCCGACGTGCTGGTTGCGCGTAGCGATGACGCTCTGGCGAGCGGCGGGCGTAATAACCTCAATGACGGGGATCCCGGCGTCGATCCAGTAGCGTTCCCGGGCGTCCGCGAGCGCGGCGGCCGTCGCCGTGTTGCAGGCGATGACCAGTGCCTTGACTCCGCGCGAGGCGAGCTCGTCGAGGGCGGACAGCGTCAGCGAGCGCACCTGCGCGATCGCACGCGGGCCGTAGGGCGTGTGCTCGGTGTCGCCCAGGTAGATGATCTCTTCGTCGGGCAGCTTATCGATGACCGCACGGGCTACCGTCAGCCCACCCAGGCCCGAGTCGAAGATTCCGATCGGGGCGTTATTCATGTATTCGACCTTATTCCTTATCGAGAATTATTCACAGCTTCCAGCAGTGAGTCCTGCCACCAGGTGATGAGCACGTAGATCGCTGCGACCGTCTGCGCGCGCTCCCCGGTCGGCTCACTCAAGGCCATGTCCTCGATGCGCCGGGCGTCGTTTTCATCCGATAGTTCCAGCTCACCGGCTAAGCCGAGCCTAATGTCATTGAGGGCGCCCAGCCACTCCCACACGCCCTCGCGGGGGATCACGAGCGTGTCCCCATCCCCATGGGTGATGTGTTCAAGATCGCTGACCACTGTGCGCAGTCGGGCGGACTTTTCGGTGCGCAGGAGGTCCTCGGTGAGGGCGCGCATCCGGGCTGCGTCTTCGTCGTCGTCACTCATGGAGGGCAGCAGCATACTCAGGCTGCGCTCGCGCGGGGCTTCGCGGCGCTGTTCTGTTTCCGTGGCGGCGCTGACCATGGATGAGGTCGTGGCGAAGTCCCCGGGATCGTCGAGGACCACCAGGACCTCGCTGGCCAGCTGGCGCAGGAGCATGGCCTCGCCGGTGCTCATCGACGAGGCGTAAGCGCCGTCACGATAAGCGAAGGCTTCCATGGACTAGTCCCTGTCCTCTTCGATGGTGGCGCGCAGGCCGTAGGAGTGCATGGCCATGACGTCGGCTTCGATGCGTTCGCGCACGCCCGTGGACACGGTGGCGCGCCCGCGGGTGTGTACCTCCATCATGAGTTCTTCGGCGCGAGCGGTGGAATACCCGAAGTAGTTACGAAACACGGCGGTCACGTAGCTCATGAGGTTGACCGGGTCATCCCACACGACGGTACGCCACCGGGGCACGGAGGTGGCGGCCTCGTGCGTGCGGGGTGCAGGCTGGGCGATGGTGGTCATGTATCAACCCTAAGTCGAAGAGAGCGTCCATGGAAGAGAATTCGTCCCCCGGTGACACGCTTCTCAGGGTAGGCTCACACTATGCCTGCATCGACATCCACTTCATTGCTGACAGATATGTACGAGCTCACGATGCTTGACGCCGCCCTGAAGGACGGCACTGCGCATCGTCGCTGCACCTTTGAGCTGTTTGGTCGTCGCCTGCCCGCCACGCGCCGCTTCGGCGTCGTGGCCGGTACCGGCCGTATTCTCGAGGCGCTGGAGCGTTTCGAGTTCGACGCCGAGCAGATCGACTGGCTGCACAGCCAGGGGATCATCTCCGAGGAGGCCGCACAGTTCCTGGCCTCGTGGCGCTTCACGGGCGACATCTGGGGCTACGCCGAGGGCGAGTGCTACTTCCCCGGCTCTCCCCTGCTCACCGTTGAGGGTACCTTCGCGGACTGCACGCTCCTGGAGACGCTGCTCCTGTCGATCCTTAACCACGACTGCGCGGTGGCCTCGGCCGCCTCGCGTATGACGATCGCCGCCCACGGCCGCCCCTGCATGGACATGGGTGCGCGCCGCGCCCACGAGCGCGCTGCGGTGTCCGCGGCCCGCGCGGCGATCATCGGCGGCTTCCAGGGCACCTCCGACCTCGAGGCAGCCAAGCGCTACGGGATCCGCTGCATCGGCACGGCCGCCCACGCCTTCACCCTCCTGCACGACACCGAGCGCGCCGCCTTCGATTCCCAGGTCGCCAAGCTGGGCCCGGGCACGACGCTGCTCGTGGACACCTACGACATTCGGCAGGGCGTCATTAACGCGGTCGAGGCCGCGCGAGCCGCGGGCGGCGAGCTGGGCGCTGTGCGCCTGGACTCGGGCGACCTGGTCGCCGAGGCGTTCAAGGTGCGCGGTCAGCTCGACGCGATGGGTGCCACCTCCACGAAGATCACGGTGACCTCCGACCTGGACGAGTACGCGATCGCCGCACTGGGTGCGGCCCCCGTCGACTCCTACGGCGTGGGTACCAAGCTCGTGACGGGTTCGGGCGTGCCGACGGCCGCCCTGGTCTACAAGGTCGTCCAGCGCGAGGACGGCGACGGGGCGATCGTATCGGTCGCCAAGAAGGCCGAGTCGAAGTCCACGGTCGGCGGGCGCAAGGTTGCCGGCCGCGTCATGGGCGACGACGGCTACGCCACCGAGGAACTCCTGCTCGTGGGCACCTCCTTCGAGGAGGGCCAGGCCCTGCTGGCCGAGCGCGGCGCCCGCCCGCTGCAGGTCCAGCTGGTCCGCGGCGGCGAAATCGACGCCGCAGCCTGGGGCGAGGGCGCTCTCTCGGCCGCCCAGGAGCACCACCTGCGCGCCCGTAACGAGCTGCCCTACCAGGCGTGGCGCCTCTCCGAGGGTGAGGTCGCGATCCCCACCCGCTACGAGAAGGTCGACTGACCCTCAGCTCTCGCTCAACGAAGCTCCGGCCTCGTTCTCCTCGATGAGAGGGGACGAGGCCGGAGCTCGTTTGGTGTGAGGCCTCCGCGAGGCGCGGGGCAGGGCTCAGTGGCGGCCGACGAACCACTCGCGCAGCAGGGCGATGCGGGCCTCGATCTGCTCGGTCGTCGCCTGGGCGACCTCGGGGCCGCCGCAGCGCGAGCGCAGACGCGAGTGGATGGTCGCGTGGGTCTCACCGGAGCGGCGCGACCAGGTGGAGACCAGGTGTTGAAGCTCCTTGCGCTTAGCGGCGCGCAGCTTGTGGGCGGGAATACCCGCGTTCTCCTCGCGCATCTTCTGGGCGGCGCGGCTCTTCTTCTGGGCGGCGACCTGATCGGCCTGGCGGGCTCGCAGCAGAGTCGTCACCTGGTCGGCGTCCAGCAGGCCGGGGATGCCCAGGTACTCCTGCTCTTCCTCGGAACCCACCTCGGCGCCAGCACCCCACGCGGCGCCGTCGAAGAGGACGCCGTCGAACTCGGCGTCCGCGCCCAGGACCTCGAACTGTGAGAGCAGGTCAGACGATGCCTTCTCCTCGCGGTTCGCGGCCGCGACCAGGGCGTCCTCGGGGTTCCACATGTCGTCTTCGCTGGCCTCGTCGCGCTTGGGGCGGTCGAGCGCATGGTCGCGTTCGACCTCCATGTCGCCGGCCAGGGTCAGCAGGGGCACGACGGAGGGGATGAAGACGGTGGCGGTTTCGCCGCGGCGCCGGGCTCGCACGTAGCGGCCGATGGCCTGGGCGAAAAACAGCGGCGTGGAGGCGTTGGTGGCGTAGACGCCGACCGCGAGGCGGGGCACGTCCACACCCTCGGACACCATGCGCACGGCGACCATCCACTTGTCGGTGGAGTCGGCGAACTCGGAAATACGGTCGGAGGCATCCGCGTCGTCCGAGAGGACGACCGTGGGGGCCTTGCCGGTGATGAGGCGCAGGTGGCGGGCATAGGCGCGCGCATGCTCCTGGTTGGAGGCGATGACGAGGCCTCCCGCGTCGGGCACCGCTCGGCGCACCTCCTCGAGACGCAGGTCGGCCGCGCGCAGGACGGCGGGAATCCACTCGCCCTTGGGGTCCAGCGCGGTGCGCCAGGCTTGCTTCATCATGTCCTTGGTCAGCGGTTCGCCCAGGCGGGCGCTGACCTCGTCGCCGGCGTTGGTGCGCCAGGCCATCTGGCCCGAATAGGACATGAACAGGACGGGGCGCACGACGTTATCCTTCAGGGCGTCGCCGTAGCCGTAGGTGTAGTCAGCGCGCGAGCGGCGGATGCCCTCCTCGTCCTCCTCGTAGGTGACGAAGGGGATCGGCGAGGTGTCGGAGCGGAAGGGCGTGCCCGTCAGAGCCAGGCGGCGCGTCGCGTCCGTGAAGGCCTCGCGCACGCCGTCGCCCCACGACAGGGAGTCGCCGGCGTGGTGGATCTCGTCGAGGATGACCAGGGTGCGGTAGGCGCGGGTGCGCGCCGCGTGAACGGCCGGGTTGGAGCCGATCTGGGCGTAGGTGACGGCCACGCCGTCGAAGTGCGACCCGGCCACGCCCTGCGCGTTCGTGAAGTCGGGGTCGATGTGAATGCCGAAGCGCGCGGCGCTCGAGGCCCACTGTCCCTTGAGGTGCTCGGTGGGGCACACAACGGTGAGCTTGTCGACGACGCCGCGGGCGATCAGCTCGGTCGCGAGCGTCAGCGCGAAGGTCGTCTTACCCGCCCCGGGCGTCGCGACGGCCAGGAAGTCGCGAGGAGAGGCGGCCATGTAGCGTTCCAGGGCAGCAGCCTGCCAGGCGCGCAGCCTACCAACAGGCGCGCGCCGAGTCGTCTCACTCACTTGCCGGAGCCCTTACCGCCGTCGGAGAAGGGCCAGTTGCGCCCGTTCTTACCCATGGAGTCGCGCAGTTCCTTGCACGTGGGGCACACGGGGTACTGGGAGGCGTCGCGGGTGGGAATCCAGACCTTGCCGCACAGTGCGACGACGGGCTGGCCGGTCACCATCGAGGAGTTCGCCTTGTCCTTGCGCACGAAGTGGGCGAAGCGGTCGCCGTCGCCGTCCGTGCGCTCCTTGCGGGTCTCGGTGCGCTCCAGCAGGCCGGTCGAGGACGCGGTGGAGGGGCCGGAGGGCGCGGAGGGGCCGGTGGGTTCGTCGAGGGCGTTACGCATGGGGTCCATTGTACGACCCGCAGGTGGTCAGGGCCGTGAGGCCACGTGCGCCAGCAGCGGAACGCAGGTGTGAAAAGGCCCCGACCTCGCACGGGACGAGGCCGGGGCAGGGCGGACGGGGAACCTATCTCACAGGTGTTCCTTCTCCCAGACCTCCTTGTAGAAGTCTGCGAGCTCGAGCTTGGAGGCGGCAGCCTCGTCAAGGAGCACGGTGACGTCGGGGTGATGCTGGAGGATGGACGCGGGCCAGCGCTGGGTGACGCCGCCTTCGATCATGGCCTTGACCGCGTCTGCCTTGCCCTCACCGGTGGCGATGAAGATGTGGGCGCGCGAGTCCATGATCGTGCCCAGGCCCTGGGTTACGCAGTGCGTGGGGACCTGGTCGATGTCGCCGTCGAAGAAGCGGGCGTTGTCGCGGCGGGTCTGCTCGGTCAGGACGCCCACGTGGGTGCGCGAGGCCAGGGTGCCGCCGGGCTCGTTGAAGCCGATGTGGCCGTCGCTTCCGATGCCGAGGACCTGGATGTCGATGCCGCCGTCGGCCTTGATGGCCTCGTCGTAGGCGGCGGCGCCAGCCTCGAGGTCATCGCACCAGCCGTCGGGGCCGTGTGCCGCGCCCTCGGGCATGTCGACGAGATCGACGAGGTGACGGTGGATGAAGTTCGCGTATCCCTCATAGTGGTCGCGGGGCAGGCCCACGTACTCGTCGAGGTTGTAGGAACGAACCTGGGCAAAAGAAATCTGACCGGCCTCGTAGCGGCGCACGAGCTCCGCGTAGAGCTTCAGCGGCGAGGAACCGGTGGCCAGGCCGAGCACGAAGTTCGGCTTAGCGCGGTACACCTCAAGGATGCGGTCCGCTGCGAGGGATGCGATCTGATCTTCGTCGTTGAAAATTCCAATTCTCATGTGGTTAAGCTTACACCCCCATCATTGATTCGTCAGACGAATCGACGATGTTTTCCAAAAACATGTGATTGTGGCTACCCGCGGAGCGCCGCGACGATACGTTCGACCTCGGCGCGGTCGGTTCCCGACGTACCGGGCGCCCGCATGTGGACTTCGCGCGCACCGCAGGCCGCCACGACTTCGGCGACGTTATGAGCGCGCAGGCCACCGGAGACCAGGATGATGATGTCGTCTCCCCCGCGCTTGACGAGGCGGGCGAGGGCGTCCGGCTGAGCGACGGCAGGATCCCCGCCCGTCGTCAGGACGCGGTCGTAGCCGAGCTCCATGAGGATGTCGAGGCCTCGATCCTGGTCCGCGACCTGGTCGAATCCGCGGTGGAAGGTCAGGGGCGCATCTTCGGCGGTGTCGCGCAGGCGCGCGGCCGCGTCCACGTTGATGGTTCCGTCCCCGTTCAAGACGCCGACGACGAAGCCCAGCCGCACGGGCGCCCCCTCACCGATGGCGGTGAGCGTCACGATATCGGAGGCGATGCGGTCGACTTCCTCGCGCGAATGCACGAAGTTGCCGGGGCGCGGCCGCACGAGCACCTGGACGCCTCCGGTGGGCGCCACCTCGAGGGCGGCCGCCACCTCGTCGAAGGCGGGGGTCAGGCCCCCGCACGACAGGTCGGTGCAGATTTCGATGCGGTCCGCTCCCCCGTCGCGGGCACGGTGGACTCCGACGGCGTCCTCGACGCAAATTTCCACGATGGTCACGGCTGCCACCTTTCATAGCAGGTCGATCCGCCCACGCGGGCGGCCAGGATCGCGGCGCCCCAGCGTCCGCCCGATCCTCCCAGGGAGGCTCGCACGATCGTCGGAGCGTCGCGGAATGTCAGCATCGACGCCAGTTCCTCGCGCAGCGGTGCCAGCAGGTTCTCGCCCGCGTGGGACAGTCCGCCGCCGATGATGATGCGCTCGACGTCGACGGTGAGCGTCATGTGGGTCAGAGACAGGGCCAAGGCGCGCACGGCGGTTTCCCACACCTCGGTGGCCACAGGGTCAGTGCCGATCGCTTTCTCGATGGCTTTGGTGCCGATGTCCTCGCCGGTGGCCTGCGCGTAGCGGCGGGCGATGCCCTTCGCGGAGGCATATACCTCCAGGCAGCCGCGTGATCCGCACCTGCAGGGCTCTCCCCCGGGGAAGATCGGGGCGTGCCCGACTTCACCGGCGCTAAATGTCGCGCCGCGCCACAGCTGCTCCCCGAGCATGAGGGCCACGGAGATGCCGGTGCCAATGGGCATCATGAGGAAGGAGGAGGCCCCGCGCCCCGCGCCGAGGAGTCCCTCGGCTAGACCGGCGGCGCGTCCGTCGTGCATGAGGGCAGCGGGCACGCCCGTCGCTTCCTCGACCGCGCGGGCCAGCTGGACGCCACGCAGCTCGAGGTTCGCCGCGTAGACGACCGTTCCCTTCTCCTCATCAACGAGGCCGGGGCAGATCAGTCCGACTCCGATCAGCGCGGGGTGGGCGTGTGCCAGGCGCGCACCGATGCTGCCCACTTGGGCGGCCACGGCCTCGCACTGCGTAGGCTCGTTACCCTGCGCACGGATGGCGCCGGTCTCGTCGACGATCATCCACTTGATGGACGTGCCGCCGATGTCGATGCCAGCGAAAACGGGGCCGTCGGCGTCCTTGACGGTACTCACGGGACGACCACCTGCGCGTGCAGATCGGGATCTGCCATATCCGGATCGAAGGGGAACATCGGGCGCTCGATCTTGTGGTGGCCCAGGCGGATCAGGTCCTGGTCGACGCCGCCGGGGGTCAGGGCCATGAGCCAACCCTTCTGCGTGTCGTACAGGTCGGGCTCGAGGTAGCCGATCTTGACGACGACCACGTCAGCGGCGGTGATGTCGACGCCGAGCAGCTCGAACTGGCTGAACATCGTGTACTGGTTGCGGTTGGTGGTCACGATGAAGCGAAGGCCGCCCGTGCGCAGCAGCGCGGTGTGCCCGCCCATCGGGTCGTCGGCCAGGGCCTCGACGGTGGCGTGGACGTTCAGCGGCCCGGGGTCGCGGGTGTCGATGTGTCCGCCAACCTCGAGGTCGACCTCGGCGCCGACGCCGGCCTCCCAGGCGACGGCGACCGCGGCAGGATCGATGATCGAGGCGTAGACGACGTCGAGCGTGGCCTCCTGGACGGGCTTCCACTTCAGCAGGGCCGAGAGCGCGACCGTCACGTCGTCGGCACCACCGGCGCCCGGGTTGTCGCCGGAGTCGGAGATGAAGAAGGGCTTGGGGCCCTCCTCGGCGGCTGCCAGGCACTCCTCCATGGAGGCGACGGGGGCCACAAACTCGAAGCGGTCGTGCACGTCCCAGAAGTACTGGCCGATACGCTCGGCCTGCTCCTTGACCAGGTCCGCGTCGTCGCCCGTGACGACGACCGCGCCCTTGCAGCGCGGCTGGTCGGCCCACGCGAAGCCGATCCAGATGGCCGCATCCAAGATGCCGTCCATTGCTTCAATGGGGTCGATCATCTTGTAGAGGGACTTGGCGGGCTCGATGCGGGTCGAGGTCTTTTCGCCGGGCAGCAGGACGGGCACGTGGACGAGGGCCTTGACGGGCTTGGGCTGCCCGTTCAGGAGGCGCATGCCCAGGTTGTAGGCGGCGCGGCGGCGCGATTCGAGGGCGTCCTCGTGGGGTGCCAGGCGGTAGCAGGTCAGGATGTCGCAGCCGTCGAAGAGGTCCTGGGAGACGTTGCCGTGCAGGTCCATGGAGGCGCTGACCATGGGCTCGGGGCCGATGACGGCGCGGATGGCATTGATGAGGTCGCCTTCGGCGTCGTCCATGCCCTGGACGCTCATCGCGCCGTGGATGTCGAAAAAGAGGCCGTCGAGGGGGCCTGCGGCTGCGAGTCCCTCGAGAATCTCAGCCTTCCACGCGTCGTAGGCGCCACGCTCGACGACGCCCCCGGGCAGGGCGCGCGAGTGCAGGACGGGGATCCATTCGATCTGGGTGGCCCAGTCCTCGTCGCGCCAGTAGAAGCGCTCCATCAGCTGCTCGCCGCGCGTGACGATAAAGTCGTCGGCGGTCGAGACGTAGGGCGTGAACGTCGAGGATTCGATGTGAATTCCGGCGACCGCGATGCGGGGCTTAGTCATGAGCGATTCTCCTTTGAGATCTTTGAGGGGGTGAGTGTCGAGAGCCCCCAGAGCGCTGCTTCGCGCCCTGATCGAGACGATTCGATCACGAGGTGTTCCATGATCGAGGGGAGGCAGGATTGGTGGAGTGCCGCGCGCACGCCGGCGGTGAAGGCGTCGACGGCGGACAGGGCCCCGCCGACGATGACTCCCTGGGGTGCCAGGAAGGACACGAGGTGGGCGACGCAGTGGCCCAGGAGGGTGCCCGCCTGGCGGATAGCCGTCGCAACTTCGGGGATGCCGTCGCGTGCGGCGGCCAGAAGCTGCGCATTGTTCTCATAGACGAGGCCGGCGGCGGCCAGGTCTGCTCGGATTGAGTCGGCGGAGGCGATCGTCTCGAGGCAACCGATGTTGCCACACTTGCAGGGGCGGCCCGCGGCGGCCTCGACGGGGATATGCGAGATATCCCCGGCCAGTCCGCCCTGCCCCACCTGTGGTACGCCGTCGACGAGGTAGGCTCCGCCGATCGCTGACCCAGCCTTAACGTATATAAGGGTGTCGATGGGGGCGACCCCCTGAAGACGACGCCGGTACACCGACTCGCCGATGGCTCCGGCGCGCGCGTCGTTTTCGATGAGGGCAGGCAGTCCGCACTGCTTGGCCACGGCCTCGGCGACGTTAATGCCGTCCCACCCGGGCATGCGGGCGGGGCGGATGACGCGCGAGCGCTCGGCATCCACGGGTCCGGGCACGGCCAGGGCGAGGCCACCAACACGCACGTTGGCGTTGCCCTCCTGGCGGGAGATTTCCTCCATGACGGTCGCAAGGACGACCTCGGGGCCGCTGGCGATGTCGACGAGAAGGCTGGTGGCCTTGCCGATACCCAGGGTCGGGTCGGTGAGGGCGACGAGGCCGTGGTGGGCTCCCAGCTCAACAAGAGCAAGCGCACCGACGCCTTCCGAGGTCACAAGGCGGCGCGCGCGGCGCCCACCGGTGGACACCGATTCGTCTGCCTCCGTGATGACCCCGGCCTCGACGAGACGTGAGACGGAGGCAGACACGGTCGAAGCTGCCAGGCCAGTGTGTTTGACAATGGCGGGCCGAGTGTCCGCCTGACCGGAGCCAATCAGCGTCAACACGGTCTCATCGACATCCATGGTCGCCATGACACCTCCCAGTTAGATTCTTAGTAACCGCTGCGTTACCTGTGCTCAGCGTTGAGGACAGAAACAATTATGCCTCACTGACGAAAGTTTCGTACTTCTTTTTTCGAAAGTCGCCGTTATTTTTTCGTAACATTCAATATTTTTCTCATTATGGCGACACAGTGTGCGAAACTGTCATATGATGGACACCATCTGGTGGGACCACACTCCCTCAGAGTCCCTGATCAACGTTGATTTGGAGTTGTCATGAAGCTCAGTACGAAGCGGTGGATCACCGCGGGCGCGACTCTCGCCATGGTTGCGACCATGGGCCTGTCCGCCTGTAGCACCAACCGCGGCCACCTCACCTCAGAGACCGGAAAGAACGAGGTCACCATGGCCTCGCGCACTCCGAACTGGATCTTCCCGATCTCAGCCAAGGGCTACACCCAGGGCGAGAACGGCCAGTTCATCCAGGCGATGTACCGCCCCCTCTTCGCCTACAAGTCCACCTCCGAAACCCCTTACAAGATCAACCTGGACAAGTCTCTGGGCACTGTTCCCGAGGTCTCCGAGGACGGCAAGACCTACACCATCACGCTGCGCGATGACGCCAAGTGGTCCGACGGCACCCCCGTCTCGACCCGCGACATCGAGTTCTGGTGGAACCTGGTGACCAACAACAAGGAGGAGTGGGCCTCCTACAAGGAAGGCTTCTTCCCCGACGGTGCCTCCCTCGACATTAAGGACGAGCACACCTTCTCCATCACGACCGAAGACTCCTTCGCCCCAGCCTGGTTCATTGACAACCAGATCAACAAGGTCGCTCTGCTCCCCCAGCACGCCTGGGACAAGTCGAGCGCGGACGAGGCTGTCTCCGACATGGACCGCACCCCCGAGGGCGCCCAGGCTGTCTTCGCCTACCTGCAGGGCGAGGCCAAGAAGCTGTCGTCCTACGCCGACAACCCGCTGTGGCAGACCGTCAACGGCCCCTGGAAGCTCAAGGAATTCACCCCCGAACAGGGCCTGACGCTCGTCCCCAACGAGAACTACTGGGGCAAGGACAAGCCACAGATCGACGCTCTGATCTACAAGTCCTTCACCGGTGACGACGCCGAGTTCAACTCCGTGCGCTCGGGCTCCATCGACTTCGGCTACATCCCCGCCGCGCAGTACAACCAGCGCAAGGCCGTGGAGGACAAGGGCTACAACGTCTTCCTGTGGCCCGGTAACTCCATCACCTACCTGGCGCTGAACTTCGCCCCCCAGGCTCCCGGCTCGAAGTACATCAACCAGAAGTACATCCGCCAGGCGATGCAGCAGCTCATCGACCAGCCGACCCTGTCTCAGAAGATCTGGTCCGGCACCGCCTCCCCGACGTGTGGCCCCGTGCCCATGGCAGCTGAGAAGGTCGGCACCACCGAGGGTTGTGTCTACTCCTTCAACCCCGATGCCGCCAAGAAGCTCCTGGAGGACCACGGCTGGAAGGTCGTGCCCGACGGTGAGAGCACCTGCGAGAACCCCGGCACCGGCGAGGGCCAGTGCGGCGAGGGCATCGAGGCCGGCGACAAGCTGAGCTTCAAGCTCGTCTCCCAGTCCGGCTTCGTCTCCACGCACCAGATGTTCGAGGAGATCATCTCCCAGTTCGGCAAGCTCGGCATCAAGATCGACATGAACGAGGTCCCCGATTCGGTCGGCGCCTCGCAGGCATGTGACGACGAGACCCCCTGCACCTGGGACCTGTCCTTCTTCGGCTCCCAGACCTCGTGGGGCTTCCCGATCTACGCCTCCGGCGAGCGCCTCTTCGCCACTGGCGCCCCCGTCAACCTCGGCCAGTACTCCAACCCCGAGGCGGACAAGCTCATCGAAGAGTCGACGCGCTCGACCGCACCCGATGCTCTCCAGGCATACAACGACTACCTCGCGGAGGACCTCCCCGTTCTGTGGATGCCCAACCCGTACTACCAGATCACCGCTGTCAAGAATACGCTCAACCTGGGCGAACTTGACGCAACGGGCGACACCTGGCCCGAGGACTGGTCGTGGAAGACCGACGAGGCTAAGTAAGCGCTCATCCCACCGCCTCACGGGGCAGGCGCCCGCACCCGCTCTCGCGCGGGCGCCTGCCCCCTTACTGTGGAGTTCGCAATGTTGCAATTCATCCTCAAACGCCTCGGCCAGGCAGTCGTCGTCGTCTTTCTGGTCACTATCATTACCTTCGTCCTTCTCCAGTCCCAGCCGGGTGGTGCCGCCCGCGCGGCCCTGGGTAAGGACGCGACGAAAGAACAGCTCGCAGCCTTCGACCGTGAAAACGGATATGATCGACCGATCCCCGAGCAGTACGTCACCTACCTCAACAAGATCGCGCACGGCGACTTCGGCTACTCCTACCAGCACAACCAGTCCGTCAACGAACTGCTGGCCGCTCGCCTGCCGCGCACCATCTTCCTCTCCCTGCTGTCCACCATCCTCGCCCTGATCATCGCTATTCCCCTGGGTGTGTGGCAGGCGGTGAAGAGAAACAAACCACCGGACTACATCGTGACGATCGCGTGTCTGCTGGCCTACTCGACGCCGATCTTCTTCGCGGGCCTGATCCTCATCGTCCTCTTCTCTCAGGTGTGGCCGATCCTTCCCAACGACGCTCCGCAGGGCCAGAACCTGTCTGTGATGTGGGAGCAGTGGGATCACCTGATTCTGCCCGTCTGCGCGCTCTCAGTTGGCACAATCGCCGCCTACGCGCGCTACGTGCGCTCCTCCATGGTGGACAACCTCAACGAGCAGTACGTGCGTACCGCCCGCGCCAAGGGCCTATCGGAGTTCCGTGTGGTTTTCGTCCACACCCTGCGCAACGCCATGTTCCCCGTCATCACCATGATCGGCCTGTACATTCCCGCGATGTTCTGCGGTGCCCTCGTTATCGAAACGCTGTTTAACTTCAACGGCATGGGCTACCTCTACTACCAGGCGACCGGCCGCCGCGACTACCCGATCCTCCTGGGCGTGGCCCTGATCGTCTCCTTCGCGACGGTCATCGGCGCGCTCCTGGCGGACTTCCTCTACGCCCTGGCTGATCCCCGTATCCGACTGGCAGGACGATCGAAATGACCACTGCAACCGCAACCCCCGCCGCGCCGGCGAAGGCACGCACGGCGCGCAAGTCGACGAAGCTCCAGGGCCTGCAGGTTTTCATGGAGAACAGGCTCGCCGTCTTCGGCGTGTTCCTGCTGCTCGTCCTGCTGGCCTTCTCCTTCATCGGCCCCATGTTCTACGTGACCGATCAGGTCCACACCGACCTGTCGATCTCGGCGCTTCCTCCCTCATCCGAGCATCCGCTGGGCACCGATATGGTCGGATACGACCAGCTCGGCCGCCTCATGAAGGGCGGACAGACCTCGATCATCGTCGGCCTTTTCGCCGGCATCATCGCGACCACGATCGGCACCCTGTACGGCGCGATCGCGGGCTTCATCGGAGGGTGGGTCGACGCAGTCATGATGCGTATCGTTGACGCGCTCATGTCCGTGCCCGTCCTGTTCCTCTTCATGCTCATCGCCACGATGGTCCCCCCGACGGTCCCCGTCCTGATTATCATCATGTCGGCGCTGTCCTGGCTGGGCACATCCCGACTGATTCGAGGCGAGGCCCTGTCTCTGCGCACCCGCGAGTACGTCGTCGCGATGCGCGGTATGGGCGGGTCGATGCCCCGGGCGATCCGCACACACATCGTGCGTAACACAATTGGTACCGTCATCGTCAACGCGACCTTCCAGGTCGCCGACGCAGTCCTCTACGTCGCCTACCTGTCCTTCCTTGGCCTGGGCGCGCAGCCTCCCGCCACCGACTGGGGAGCCATGCTCTCCAACAGCCAGTCGCACGTCTACTCGGGCAACTGGTGGCTGCTCTACCCGCCGGGCGTCCTCATTATTCTGCTGGTTCTGTCGTTCAACTTCATTGGCGACGGCCTGCGTGACGCCTTCGAAGTTCGACTGCGCAAGAGGTGAGCACTGAACTATGAACACTCCACTCCTTCAGATCAAAGATCTGCACACCGATATTGAGATCCGCTCCGGCGTGGTTCGCGCCCTGTCAGGCGTTGACCTGCACGTGAACCCGGGCGAGACCCTGGGTATCGTGGGCGAGTCTGGTTCCGGCAAGACCATGACGGCCCTGTCCCTCATGGGCCTGCTCCCCCAAGGGGGCCGGGTCTCCTCCGGCCAGATCATCCTGGACGGCCAGGACCTGACGAAACTCCCCTTGAGGGACAAGCGCAAGCTGCGCGGCACGAAGGTCGGCATGATCTTCCAGGACCCGCTGACCTCGCTGAACCCGACCATGAAGATCGGCCTGCAGGTGTGCGAGCCGCTGCGCGTGCACGAGGGGCTCTCGAAGAAGGAGGCGCTCGAGCGCGCCGTTGAGATTCTTCGACGCGTGGGCATGCCCCGCCCCGAGGTGGTCATCAACAACTACCCGCACCAACTCTCGGGCGGTATGCGTCAGCGCGTCATGATTGCCATGGCCCTCGTGTGCAAGCCGCGCATCCTGATCGCGGACGAGCCCACGACGGCTCTGGACGTGACGACGCAGATGCAGATCCTCGATCTCATCGACGAGCTGCGCGACGAGTATCAGATGGGCGTCATCCTCATCACCCACGACCTGGGCGTCGTCGCCGGTCACACGGATCGCGTGGCCGTCATGTACGCCGGGCGCATCGTGGAGACGGCCCCGACGAAGACTCTCTTCACGGAGCCCAGGCACCGCTACACGAGCTCGCTCATGGCTGCCCTGCCCGAGCGCGCGTTGGCAGCGGGCACCAAGCTCTTCTCGATTCCTGGTGCTCCCCCGTCGCTGACGAACCTGCCGGTGGGCTGCCGGTTTGCGGCCCGCTGCCTGTGGGCAACCGACGGGTGCCGCGCGGGCTACCCAGACCTGAGTGGGGACGACACTCACACCTTCTCGTGCTTCCACCCGGTACAGAAGGGTGACGAGTCTCCCGCGGCTCTGCAGGCAAAGCTCGACACGCAGAAGAACGGGAACGAGGCCGGGGCGCAGCAGGCCCCGCTGGCGTCCTCGGAGGTCCTGCTCGACGTCAAGGAGGCCTCGCGCGAGTACGAGTCGGCCGGGTCCGGCTTCTTCAAGCGGGACAAGGGCATCGTCTCTGCCGTGGACCGCGTGTCCATCACGGTGCGCAAAGGCGAGACCTACGGTCTGGTGGGCGAGTCCGGTTGTGGCAAGTCGACGATGGGCCGCCTCATCGCGGGTCTCGAGCCGCCCTCGGGCGGTGCCATTGAGCTGGATGGACGCGACCTGGCCACACTCAAGGGACGCGACGCCGTGGCCATCCACCGCGACGTGCAGATGATGTTCCAGGACTCCTACGCGGCGATGGATCCGCGCATGCGCATCGACCAGATTTTGGCCGAGCCCATGAGTATCCAAAAGACAGGTAGCAAGCGGCAGATCGCCGAGCGCATCATGGACATCATCGAGCAGGTGGGCCTCACCGAGGAGATCCTGGATCGCTACCCGCACGAGTTCTCGGGCGGCCAGCTCCAGCGCATCGGTTTTGCTCGTTCGCTGACCCTGGCGCCGGACCTGATCGTCGCCGACGAGCCGGTGTCGGCCCTGGACGTGTCCGTCCAGGCGCAGGTCCTTAACCTCATGAAGGATTTGCAGGCTGAGCTCGGGCTGTCCTACCTGTTCATCAGCCACGACCTGGCGGTGGTTCAGTACATGGCGGACCGTATCGGTGTCATGTACCTGGGTCGCATCGTTGAGGAGGGACCGGCGAAGGAGGTGGTCGAGAACCCGAAGCATCCCTACACGAAGGCGCTCATCGACTCAATCCCCGTGCCCGACCCCGAGCACTCCCACGACGAGCGAACGATCAAGCTGGAGGGCGAGCCTCCCAGCGCCGTCAACCCGCCCGAGGGCTGCCGTTTCCGTCCGCGCTGCCCCTTCGCCGGCGAGGAGTGCAAGATCCAGCCCGCCCTGACGGATGAGCGTCATCGCGTGGCCTGCCACCACCCGCTGCTTCAGATCCGACCGAAGGAAGAGGTGGGAGCGTAAGCAGATAGTCCTTCATGGCGAACTCCAAGGGACGCCTCCGGCCCGAGTCTTCGGGCCGGAGGCAACTTGTAAGCGCGACAGGGGGCGCGCATGCGTGCGGGGCGCGACCGATCGGTCGCGCCCCGCAGTGTTGCTGTGGGTCAGCGCGTCACTTGGCGACGGCCTTCTTCAGCGTGGAGCCGGCGGAGAGCTTCACGCCGTAGCCCGCGGGAATCTTGATCTCTTCGCCGGTGCGGGGGTTGCGGCCGGTGCGGGCGGCGCGCTCGACGCGCTCGACGGAGAGGAGGCCGGTGACCTTGACGGCCTCGCCCTTAGCCAGGGACTCAACGAGGACGGCCTGGAAGGCGGCCAGGGCCTCGTCGGCCTTCGCCTTGGTCAGGTCGGCGCGTTCGGCAATCTGAGCGACAAGCTCGGTACGGTTCACGGACATTGAGAAACCTCATTCCTGTTCGTTCTTTGGTTACCACTTTCGTGGCCACGAATGAAACAGTACGAAATCTCTGGCGATTTCGCCGGGTTTAGGGCCATATTTCGCGGATTTCACGAAAAATACCCGAATTTCAGCCCAAAAACGTCCCTTTCTGTTATGTAGATCACTCAAACTTGCCAGCTGTTCAGCACGCGCACATCCTCAAACGTGCCATTACCGGCGTATTTTTCGGTAACGCAGCCGTGCGCTGCCCCCGCGCTTGTCCCGTCGGTGCAGCGATGACAAACCTGGTGCCCGCCCAACGCACATCCCCGACGCGCCAGCCACGGCCTCGTGACCCCACGAGTCCCTCATCTGGGTATAAGCCCCGCTCCCCTACGTAATGTTTTACGATAATCATGCCTTCTCAATACCAACGCTGAAGGCGTTCCCATCACACATGATCATAGGTTCAGGAGACACGCATGGCATCTCGCCTCTCGTCCGCTCCCCATCCCGTCGACCAAGTTCCCCCCATCGGCAAACTAACAGTTCTCGGTATCCAGCACGTCCTCGCGTTCTACGCGGGCGCCGTGGTCGTCCCGCTCGTCATCGCCTCCGGGCTCGAGCTCGATAACCACACGCTGGTTCACCTCATCAACGCTGACCTGCTCACCTGTGGCATCGCCACGATCATCCAGTCGGCAGGCATCGGCCGTTTCATCGGCGTGAAGCTCCCCCTCATCCAGGGCGTTACCTTCACCGCCGTCTCCCCCCTCATCGCGATCGGTGCGGCGGCCACACCGCCCGGCGCAGACCCCACGACCGGCCTGGCCACCATGTACGGCTCCATCATCGCCGTCGGCCTCATCGTCTTCCTGGTCGCCCCCTTCTTCGCGAAGCTCCTGCGCTTCTTCCCGCCGATCGTCACGGGCACGCTGCTGACCGTCATGGGCACAACCCTGCTGTCAGTCTCCGCTGGCGACATCGTCGCGTGGGCCGATAAGGCCACCGACGACGCAGCGAAGGCCGCGGCGACCTACGAGGCCCTCGGCTTCGCCTTCGGAACAATCGCGATCATCGTCATCATCCAGCGGCTCTTCAAGGGCTTCATGGGGACCCTGTCCGTCCTCCTTGCCCTGCTGATCATGACCGCCGTCGCCTTTGCGATGGGCAAGACCGATTTCTCGGGCGTGGGAGAGGCCACTTGGTTGGGCATCACCACGCCCTTCTATTTCGGCATTCCCAAATTCTCCCTCACCGCGATCCTCGCCATGATCATCGTCATGGCCGTGACCGCCGTGGAGACCACCGGTGACGTCTTTGCCACCGGTGAGGTCGTGGGTAAGCGCATCACGCCCCGCGACATCGCCAACGCGCTGCGCGCCGATGGCCTGTCGACCCTGCTGGGCGGCGTCCTGAACTCCTTCCCCTACACCTGCTTCGCGCAGAACGTTGGCCTCGTACGCCTCACCCGCGTCAAGTCCCGCTGGGTCGTCACGGCCGCCGGCGTCTTCATGATCATCCTGGGCCTGCTGCCCAAGGCGGCGGCCATCGTCGCTGCCATCCCGCAGCCGGTCATCGGCGGCGCCTCCCTGGCGATGTTCGCCAACGTGGCCGTGGTCGGCATCCAGACCCTGACCAAGGTCGACCTGCGCGACAACCGCAACGCCGTCATCGTCTCCACGTCGATCGGCCTGGCGATGCTGGTCACCCTCAAGCCCGGCATCGTCGAGGTCATGCCCTCCTGGCTGCAGATCATCTTCGGCTCGGGCGTGACGATCGGCTCACTGACCGCCATCATCCTGAACCTCCTGTTCTTCCACATCGGACGCCAGGCCTCGCCGGACGTGGCAGTCGTGGACGGCAAGAAGATCAACCTGGACGACGTCAACGCGATGGATCGCGACCAGTTCGTCGCGACCTTCTCCTCGATGTTCTCCTCGCACACGTGGCCGGTCGAGCGCGCCTGGGAGTCCCGTCCCTTTACCTCCGTCTCCGAGCTACGATCCTCCTTCGAGGACGCGGTCCTGGCGGCCAGCCCCGAGGAGGCCGAGGAGCTCATCGCGTCCTACACGGACGTCGTCTCCCTGGTCCTCGATGGCGCGGGCGACGAGCAGGCCAGCTCGGATACCTCCTCCCTGTCGGTGGGCGATGTGACCACTGAGGAGGCCGAGGAGCTGCGCGCCCTGGCTGCCGCCTACCGCGAGAAGTTTGGCCGCCCGCTGATCATCTGCGTGGACAATGTGGTGGACCGCAAGCACCTGCTGTCCATGGGCTGGCGCCGCGTCGAGCACTCCCCCGCCCGCGAGGCTCGCTTCGCACTCGGCGAGGTCATCGACATCGCCGACCTGCGTTTCGATCAGCTGGTCGCCGACGCGAACCCCATGCGCGCCGCGTGGGACGCTGGTTTTGAGCGCCTCTGAATCGCTCGCCTTGTCACCGTCATTGACGAGGCCGGGGCGCGGCGAGTTCTCACTCGAGAGCTCGCCGCGCCCCTTTGTGTTGCGAGACGCGCACGCCACGAACCAAAGCGATCGGGGCCCGTACGCATAGGTGAGGACAGCAACAGTTCAGGCGGCGACAACGCTGATGACCTCCATCGCACACACGTTGGCCAGAGTCACTGCGCGCACGCCACGAGTCGACCACGGCCTCGTGCGTTTCTCCTGGCAGCTGGGCCCCACAGGTGGTCGCACCAACCCGTCTATACGTAGCTGAGCCCTTGAGGTGGCAGCGTGGGCAGGGCGCCCACACTGCCACCTGTGGGGTTAACGTGCGCATCACAGGGCCCACGCTGCCACCTCTGGGCTGATTACCACCACGTCCGAACCGAGCAAGCGGGCGCAGATACGCCGAGGGGCCGACCCTGCGGTCAGCCCCTCGGCGTATCCCATCAACACAGTGCGAGTTCTCCCAGATGACTCCTCAAAACGGTTCTCGTCGGCATCTCCCGGACCCGATTGGCCCGTGCCGTATTCCTTTGTAATGACGTCTACTCTAGGAGGCCAACCTTGTGGGATCCCCGAGGCAACCTGAGAAAACCCTGGGACTTTATGGGCTCGCGCCCCCGGACTACTGTCCGGGGGCACGAGCGTTGGACGTGGTTTATCGCCACTGCCTGGGCACTACAGGAGCTTTCCATTGGCGGAGAAGTGATACCACTTCCCTCCAATGCGCACCCAACCCGTCGCCATCGTGCCACTGCCCGGCTGCAGGTAGTACCAGGATCCGCCATCCTTGAGCCAACCGGTGGCCATCTGACCAGTGCTGGGGGTGAAGTAGTACCAGGAGTTCCCGATCTTGGTCCACCCCGTGGCCCGCACACCGGTGGCGGGATCCAGGTAGTACGAGGACCTGCCCAAGGTCAGCCATCCGGTCTGCTGGGCCCCAGTCGAGGAATGGTAGTACCACGATTCTCCCTCGTTGACCCACCCGGTCCGTGCGCATCCGCTGGCATCGAATCGATACACCGAGCCATCAATGCTCGTCGTGGTACTGCGCTCGCTGGTTCCGTCCGGGTAGGCGAACTTCCAGCAGCCGCCGCTCCACGTCCACGAACCAACCTTCGGCGTGGGAGTGGGATCCGGCGTTGGTTCGGGCGTGGGTTCGGGACTCGGGCCACCCTTGACCGCTAGAGTCACCGGAGTGCGCAGATGAGTGACGTCACGCACTTCGACGCGCAGCGTCGTGCTCGCGCTCGGCGGAGTCCACGTGAGAGTCGCCGATGCTGCATCGGCCCGATCAGCCGCGGTCGACATATCAGCCCAATCGAGCACGATACTCTCGACTCCATCGGCTCCCACCTGCGTCCCGCGCACCTGGTAGGTGCCCGGGACACCGCCGGTCACGGAAGCGGTGAACTGGACAGGAGCGCCCGTCGGCGCCGTCAGCTCATACCCTGCCCCGGCCTCGGCAATGCCCGTGCCAGACAGCGACACGACAGCGGGCGTGTACCTGTGTAGTCTCGTGCCGTCGAGGAGTACATCATCCAGTGCACGCTCAGCCGCTCTCCACGCGGTCGATCCCTCAACGTCGGCAACGTATACGTCGAGTTGGTGCTTCTGACTACCGGGCGCGCCGTTGGAGAGCCTCAGATCAGACAGAGTGGAAGGCACCACCACGACCTTCGGATTACGCAGCTCGAAAGTAATGTTCGTCATCCCCTCGCCGAAATACGCGCTTTCAAGCCCGCGTTCACCACTCGACGCCGCGTTGGAGCGGTAGGAACCCTCGACGCCACCACGAACGATGAGATACGGGGGAACCTGACCGTCATAGTTATCCACCTGGATCTTTCTGATCTTCGTGCCGTACTCGATCGTCTCGAGTCCCGTGTTGACGAGATTGTCCGAATACTGCACGGAATCTGGGATGACCAGTTCCGTCAACGACGTCGCACCATCGAAGGCGTTGGCACCGATGGTCGTCACCCCCTCCGGCAGCACCACGCGGCGCAACGACGCGTTGGACGCAAATGCCTCGGCCTCGACCGCGACGGTACCAGAGCGCACCGTGTAATCGGCCGTGGCGTTCATCGGCGGGGAGAACACCACGTGCAGCCCGTCAGCATCGTTCCTGTACAAGACGTTGCTATCCGCGAGGAACACCGTGTTCTTCGAACTAACGGTGAGCGTCGCCAAAGACGCATCGCCGACGAACACGCCGGCTCCCATGGAGGCAAGTGAGGCACCAAGATGCACATCCGTCAACGAGCCGATGTTGGCAAACGCACCGCCGCCGACTGTCGTGACCGAATCGGGCAGGGACACGGATGCGAGCTGCGCGGTCGCAAAGGCCTCGATCCCGATCTCAACCGTGCCATCGGGCACAGCATATGATCCACTCGCCGCCTTGCCCGGAGGGAAAGCAACCAAGCGCGTCTGGCCGCTCGTGAACACGACCCCGTCAACGCTGACGAATGTCGCGTTAGTAGGATCCACGTCGATGCTCGTCAGGGATGCCGCCCCCTTGAACACACCCTGACCAATCGAACTCACATTGCTCGGCAGCGTGATCGACTCCAGCTTTGTGTTGGCAAACGCATTGTTCCCAACGGTGAGCAGCTGCGAGGGATAGGTGCGCGTATCGTGGAAGGACACGGAAGACAGGGACGTATTCATGAACGCACCGTCCTGAATCTCCCTGACACTCGCGGGGATATGGACGCTGCGGATCAGCGAGCCAGCCTTCGAGAAGGCCGAGCTCCCAATCGCGGTGACAGTATCCGGGATCACAACGTCTGATGTGGCCCCTTCATAGCTGGTGAGAACACCGTCACTGTCAATGATGAAGTCGCGTGAATGATCGGCTTTGACCTCAACCGGGATGGACACTGTCCGCGCCCGCCCGTACCGGGTCCTCACCGTCGCGCGCAGCGTGCCGGTTCCTTCCCGGCTCGACGCGGTGACGTCTGCCCAAAGAGTATCGGAGCTCGGCTGAACGGTCCCAAGCCAGGAGGGCTCCAGCGTCCACGTTACGGGGCGTCCCCGGAAGGTGGAGGCCAGGAACGCTTCGATCGGCACCGACTCGCCCGGGGCGAGAGTAATCGACGCCGCCGACAGCTCAATGCCCGTCCACGAGGAGACAGCCCGGACACTGACCTGTGCGCTCGCGGACACGCTCGGCTGGGAAGCGTCGGTCGCAGTGATGGTTGCGCTTCCCGCTCCCACGGCACGCACGTGTCCCTGGTCGTCAACGGTGGCCACGGCCTCGTTCGAGGAGGACCAGACGACGTCGGTGATGGTCGCGTTCTGAGGCTCGTAGTTCGTCAGCATGACCATACTCTGTCCCACGACGAGCGAGGACGACTCCGGTGTCAGGGACAGCGAGGTCATCGGGATCCCCGCAAAACTCACCTGCGCTGTCGTCCGGTTTTTGCCCGCGTCCCAGGCGTAGAAGGTCAGAGCCGTTGGGTTGGAGGCTCTGAGCGACTCGGGCAGGTCCTTCCAGGAGATCTCGTAGTGGCTGGAGTATGTGCCGTCACTCTGGGCTTCATCCGTGAGGCCCTTCGTCACCGCGTAGATGGGTTCGCTCTCGGTGGTCGCGGAGAATCCGTATCCGCCCAGGGGTGAGGAGTCGGTGATGTCAACGATGATCGTGCGGTTGTCGCCCTCACCCGTGACCTCCAGATTGGTCACGACGGGAGCGTGTGTGTCAAGCGCGAACTCGTACTCTAGTTTGTGCACGGTCGAGTTCGGTCCGTCCGTGGCCGCCTCGATCGTGAGCGTGTAGTTGCCGTCGGGCAGTTCCTTCCCGTCGGCATCCAGACCGTCGAACATCGGGCTGTCGGAGCCTTCCGGGCGGAGGAGATCTCGTGTCTGCGCCTTGCCCTCGAAGGGGTACTTGCGCGCACGCTCACGCGTGTACGAGCGTACCGTTGCGTCTTCATGATTCTTATAGGTGTAGGTCATGGTCGGCACGTTGCGCAGAAGGATGGTGCGAGGCGCAACCTTAGTCGGAGCTCCCGCAAGCGTTGAGCGCGAGACGACGTAGCGTGCATCCTCGAGGCCCTGGCGCTGCATGTCGAGCGGAGCTGACGTCGACAGGTTGATCAGCGCCGAACTGTCCGGATACGCCTTATCACCAGGCGAGACGAAGACGGAGGGGGCACCCCAAGAGCCGTAGAACCCCATGTAGGGAACGGTGAGGTCGGGTTGCCCGTCGACGCTCGTGAAGGTGACGGCGCCGTCGATGAAGGTGCCCTTGGTCGCATGCGACTTCGCGTACGAGGCGAACTCGGCTTGAGGGGTGACGGTGACGGTCACGGTTGCACTGGACTTGGCTGGAACGCTCAGCGTGTTGGCTGAGAAGGTCAAGGAGATGCCCTGCCCCGCCCAGTTCTTCGAGTGCTGGGTGAAGTACTTAGCTTCAACGATTTCGGACAGGGCCTGCCCGCCGAGCCGGTAGGAGTGTTCCTCGGAGGACAGGTTTGTCAACGTCACCTTGAAGGTCCATCCCTGAGTGCCGTCCCCTAGGTCAGCCTTTGGGCGCGACGGGTCGAGGGCTCCTTCCACGGTGGGATAGACGGCGGTTGTGGTCGCCGCGTAGACGTCGAGGAGGCCGGCGCCGACTCGGCGAGGAGAGTAGTAAGTACCGTCGAGTTGTTCTGCGTCTGGGAGAGGGTGCGCTGTTCCCATCAGAATGTTCGTGACGACCGCATCCTTGTCACTCGGGCTCATTCGCGCGAACAGCGGGTCCGATGCGATGCGCTGGCGGAGGAGCGCGGAGGCGCCGGCGACATGCGGGGCGGCCTGAGAGGTACCGGTCATGAGGATGTAGGTGCCTCCTTGGCCAGCGGACACGATGTTGCCGCCGGGTGCGGTGATCTCGGGCTTGAGGGTGAGGTCCGGGGAGACACCCCAGGAGGAGGTGGGGTTCACCACCGGCGTGGAGGTAGCCGGACGCGGGTCGGTGTGCGTCAGGGTTATCTCTATGCTCCCCGTGGCAGAGGCGTTGATCGCTTCAACGAGGGCGTCACGTTCCTTCTTCGTGATGGTGACGGTCGGCAGACTCACGGTGTCATCTACCACTGCGACGCTGGGAAGCGCTCCCGGCTCGGTGTCACCAAGGATGAGGGCCGCGGGTTTGGACCCGAGAGATTCGAGATTGCGCGCCTGATCGGTCGTCTTCATCCCGGGGTCATATTGCGAGTTCGTTCCTTGATCTTCGAGGACGATCACGTTGGAGAGGTCGCCGGGATGATCTGCGACGAGGCGGTCAAGATCTTCCTCGCTACCCCAGCCGGCGTAGATCAGGCGATAGGTTCCTTTTGGAATGGCGCGTAAGTCGGCCCTCGTACGGAGGTACTGGTTCTTGGCGGCGAGGTAGAAGATGTTTCGTTGACCAACAGTCAGGTACGGCAGGGCCACCACGTTGTCGACGGAGGCGACGGTCAAGGGTGGTTTGAAGGATCCAGGCTCGGTCAATGTGGCTGTATCCGGGTCGCTGGCATAAGGTGCGGGCCAATTGTTGAGCGATCCATGGGCGATAGAGCCTTCGTTCCCGGCACACGCGTTGACGCTGATTCCTTGTTCCGCGAGAGCCTTAAGGACGTGATCGTACACGCTTCCTGCCTCACTGCTCATGCCGCCTAGACGCACGAGGGACAGGTTGATGACGTCTGGCTTGAGGATGAGAGCGTCGTCAAGGGCCTCGAGCACGGCGCTGTCAACAATGCCTTGGCCCGCCACAGAGGCTTTCGCCACGATAATCTGGGCGTTGGGAGCGACCCCGCGCAACTCTGCGCCATTGGCGGCGGCGATGCCGGCGACGTGTGTCCCATGCGCGACGTTAGGGCCCCAGTCGGGACGCGCGTCGTCATCGCGCTCGCCGTAGTCGTAGGCGAAGGGGATTTTCTTGCTCACATACCCGCCGCCGGATCCGTTCGGGAGCTTGCTCACGAGGGCGGCGATGTCCTCCTCGCTCAGGCGAACGTCAACCTCATCCATCAAACCAGCGAATGCCGGGTTTGATGTGGCAACCCCACTGTCGATGATTTCGATAACTTGGCGGTCGCCCTTGTAGGCGGTTTGGTTGGCTCGGATCATCTCGAGCGAGGAGGAGTTACGCAGGGTGGGATCGGCGGCTCTCAGGGCTGCGGTCATCGCCTCGGCTTCGTCCCTGTCCTCGTTGATCGGCGCTGGGTCGTACGTCTGCTCAACGAAGGCGGTTTTAACGCCCTCGGTGTTGCGAATAGCTTGCAGGGACGAGGCCGGGGCTTGGAGTGCGAACCCATCGAGGGCGTGGCTGTACTCACGCTGGACGGTGACGGTCGCGTCGGGTACGGCTTGGGTCACCGATGCCTCGATGCGCGCCTGCATTTCTTTGTGTTTGGTGTCCGTGCTCAGGCCGAAGATGCGCTGGTCCCAGGGGATGCCAACGTCGCCTTCCTCGAGTTGGACGATGATTGTGGTTGGGGTGTCGTCGTTGGCGTGTTCGTCAACGTCCGAGGCCGTGGTGGCGTCCTGCGGGTTGCCGGACTGGGGGTCGTCGCCGGACTGCGCGTCGTCGCGCAGGGCGAAGTTGTGGTGATGCGTTGCATCTTCGTTGACGGTTGCCGCGTGTGTTGTTGGGATTGTGACCGGGGTAAATACGAGGGCACCTGCCGCTATCAGCGCCAGTGCCGAGACTTTTCGTCGGGACATCTGTGGCTCACTTGGTCGACAATTGGGTGGATGCGAGGATCGCGCCGATGCGATTCTCGCATGTCAATCATAGGACCTATGAGCTTATTCGATAAGCGATAATGCTTGACATGATGGGCTTTAAGAAGGATTGAGACACACCTTCAAACACCGTTTAGGCACACAAAAAGCCATATAGTCACGCACGGTCCACTTTCCAACAAACTGACACCTCCTCCTATTTACAAGGCATTTTGAGGGGCGCCATGCAAGAGCGGTATCACATCGACAAACTATTGCCCGCGACGATAATTTCAACCAGCCATGACACTGACGACGATCGCGCCCCCGGACTACTGTCCGGGGGCGCGAGCCTTGCAGGCGGCCTGGGGGGTTAGCTCGCTGAGCGCTGCCACTGACCGGAGTCAGAGAAGTAGTACCACGTGCCGTTGATCTGCATCCAGCCCGTCGCCATCGTGCCTAGCACCGGGTTGAAGTAGAACCATTCGTCGCCCACCTTGGCCCAGCCGGACGCCATTGCGCCGCTGGCCGGATGCAGGTAGTACCAGCTTCCGCGATCGACCAACCATCCGGTGGTCATCGCGCCGCTGACCGGATCCGTGTGGTACCAGGATCCACCGGCGTACACCCAGCCCGTGGCGAGCGTGCCGCGGCCGGGGGTCAGGTAGTACCACGCGGCCCCGTCGCGCACCCAGCCTGTTGCCATCGCGCCGTCGGCGGGGCGCAGGTAGTACCAGGATCCACGGTCGTAGTACCAGCCGGTACGCATGGCACCGGTGGTCGCATCCAGGTAGTACCAGGTGCCTCCAACGGAGGCCCAACCGGTGGCCTGGGCGCCCGAGGAGGTGTGGTAGAACCAGGAACCAGCTTCCTTGACCCAGCCGGTACGCATGTAACCGGAGCTATCGAAGCGATAGGTGGCGCCGTCGATAGCCAGCGTGACGCCCTTCGGGTAGGAGCCATCGGCGTAGCTGTACCACCAGCCCTGCGCATCGCTCACCCACGTGCCGACGGGCACGGTGGGATTCGGCGCGGGTTCCGGCGCGGGTTCCGGCGCGGGTTCGGGAGCGGGCTCCGGCTCGGGCATCGGCGAGCCGTCCAGGGTCACCTCGCGCTGGGCGGGGTTCAGGCCCCAGTCCCAGGCGATCAGGTGAGAGGACACGGGGGCCGCGCCCTCGTTGCCCTTCTCGGCCCAGGCACGGTTCAGGTCGGCGACGGGCACGTCGACGTGGTAGCGGCGGGAGCCGTCTGCCTGGATCTCACCGTCGCCCTCAAGGAGCTGGCGGTAGTACCACGCGCCGTCGGCGTCAGCGCGCAGCTCGATGCCGGCCAGCGGCGAGGCGTCGGTGACGTCGAAGGAGAGCGTGCGCGCCCCCTCCTCGCCGGTGACCGTCGCGTTGGAGATGACGGGCGCGCGGGTGTCGAGCGTGAACTGGTAGCGCATCTGCTGCGTGGTGGACGAGGGGCCGTCCGTGGCAGCTTCGAGGGTGAGCGTGTAGCGCCCGTCGGGCAGTTCCATGCCTCCCTCGTCCACGCCGTCGAATACGGGGTCGTCGCCGGTGAACTCGCCCGGCTTGGTGTAGCCGGTTTCCAGGTCGTACAGGGACTTGCGCACCCGGGTCAGCTCGTAGGAGCGCACGCTCACCCCGGCCTCGTTCGTGTAGGTGGCGCTCATGCGGGGCACGGAGCGCAGCATGCCGGTGCGCGGGGCGATCGTGTTGGGCGCGCCCGGGGCCTTGGAGCGCGAGGCGACCAGGCGTGTCGGGTCGACGCTGACGACCGAGTTGTAGTCCTGCTTCTCGGACAGGGGGTTGAGCCCGCCCAGCGGGATCTCGGTCTCGGTGTCCATCAGCGCGGAACGGTAGACGTGCGCGGGGCGAGTCTCCTCGTCGGACCACGACTCGTCGAAGATCGCGGGCGCGCCCCAGGACCCGTAGAAGCCCAGGTAGGGAACCGTCAGGTCGGGGGCTCCATCGGCGCTCGTGAAGGTGATGGCCCCGTCGATGAACGTCCCCTTGGGGGTATGAGCTGACGCGTACGAGGCGAACTCGGCTTCGGGGGTCACGGTGACGGTCACGGTGGCGCTGGAGGAGGCGGGAACCGTCACGGAATCTGAGGAGAAGGCCAGGGTGATGCCCCGTCCCGCCCAGTTCTGCGAGTGCTCCATGAACAGGCCTTCCTCGACGACCTCGGAGAGGGCTTGGCCGCCGAGCGTGTAGGTGTGGGCTTGCGCGGACAGGTTCGTCAGCTGCACCTGGAAGGTCCATCCCGTGGTGCCGTCGCCCAGGTCGGCCTTGGGGCGCGAGGGGTTGGCGCTACCAACGACGCTCGGGTAGACGGACGAGGTCGTGGCTGCCACCGCGTCGATCTCACCTGCGCCGACCTTGCGCGGGGAGTAGAAGGTGCCGTCCCCGAGCTCGATGTCGACCAGCGGGTGGGAGGTTCCCATGATGAGGTTGGTGACGACCGCGTTCTTGTCTGCGGCGCTCATGCTCGCGAAGGCCGGGTCGGAGGCGATGCGCTGGCGCACGAGGGCGGAGATGCCCGCGACCTGCGGGGAGGCCATCGAGGTGCCGGACAGGCTCGCGTACTCGCCTCCCAGGATCGCGGAGGTGATGTTGCCGCCGGGGGCTGCAACCTCGGGCTTGAGGGTCAGGTCCGGGGAGACGCCCCACGCGGAGAACTCGGAGGCGGCGGGGTTGGGCGAGGCCAGGACGATGCCGGAGTGGGTGACGGTGACGTAGATGTCGCCGCCCTTCGCGTCGCGTACCGCCTCGTCGAGCAGGTCCTTGCTCGCCTTGGTGATGGTCACCGTCGGCAGGTCGCGGGCCGACCCCGTGATGGCCTGGTAGGGGGTGCCGGACTCCTCGGTGTCGGCGATCATCAGGGCGGCCGGCGGCGGGGTGGCCTTGAGCAGGTTCTCGGCCTTGAGCTCGTCGGTCATGGGGATGTCGCCGTGGGTGTCGATGCCGCCTTTGTCCTCTAGGACGATCGCGTCGGATAGGTCGTAGCGGTTCGTTCCCCAGTAGCGTTGGACTTCGTCACTTCCGCCGAAGGATGCGTGGACGATCCGGTAGGTCTTTTCGGGTATGTCGCGCAGGCTGGGCACGGGTTCGCCGTTGCCGTCGATGGCGGTGGCGTAGGGGATCTTGTGGTCGCCGAGGCGCACGTAGGGCAGGGTGTCCTGGCTGTCGACCGAGGCGACGGCCAGGTTGGACTTGTAGGAGGCGGGTTCGCCGAGCGTGCCCGTGTCGGGGTCGGAGGCGAAGGGCTTGTTCTGGCCCGAGTTGTTGCCGTAGGCGTTGGAGAAGGCGTTGCCTGACGCGGCGTTGACGGTGATGCCGGCGTGCGCGAGCGCCTTGTAGACGTCGGCGAAGATCGAGCCGGCTTCGCTGCTCATGCCGGAGTCGTCGCCCAGCGAGATGTTGATGACGTCAGGCTTGATGATGAGGGCGTCGTCGAGGGCGGCCAGCAGGGCGTCGTCGGACATGGCGCCGTCGGCGTCGTGGACGACTTTGGCGACGATGAGCTGGGCGTTGGGCGCGGTGCCGCGCACCTCGCCGCCGTTGGCGGTCGCGATGGCGGCGACGTGCGTGCCGTGGGACATGTCCTTGGTGGAGGTGGGCACGACGGTGGCGTCGTTGTCGGCGTAGTCGTAGGCGAAGGGGATCTTGTCGGAGACCCACGCGCCGGCGGATCCGTGGGGAAGGCTGGGCGTCAGGGATGCGACGTCCGCCTGGTTCATGCGGATGGCAGAGGCGTCGAGGGCGCCGGAGAAAGCGGGGTGGGTGATGTCCAGTCCGGAGTCGATGACTTCGATGACCTGGTGTTCGCCCTTGTGGGTGGTCTGGTTGGCGCGGGTCATTTCGAGCGCAGCGGCGTTCTTGAGGACGGGGACGCCGGCGGGCTCCTCCCCTTCCGCCATGGCTGCGATGGTGCGCGAGGCGAAGGCGGCTTTGACGCCGCTGGTGGCCTGGATGGCGCCGAGAGCGGAGGCGGGCGCTTGGAGCGCGAAGCCGTCCATCGCATGGCTGTATTCACGAAGCGTCGTGACGGTGGCACCGGGAAGAGCTTGCGCGACGGATGCGGCGATGCGGTCGTAGGCATCGGCACGGTCGGTGCCGTCCTGGAGCTGGACGATGATGGTGGCCTGCTCGTCGGCCGACGAGGCCTGGGCCGGGTTCGCGGGTTGCGCGAAGGCGGTGGTACCGACGGATGCATGGCCTGCCCCGTCCGCTGCGAGCGCAGCTGGGACGGCGAGGGTTGACATGCCGAGGGCACCGGCGGTCATCAGCGCGAGTGCCGATGCGTGGCGGTGGGTCATGTGAGTCTCACTTCGTTCGTGACTGTGGGATACGAGCCAGGCGCGTGACGCGCCTGGCCAATTATCAGCAATTTCTCCCAGTTGTGCCGTATGCGTTGCGGAAAACCAGGGTTATAGGGATCAGTCCCCCGCGTGGCGGACAGGCATAACCGGCTTCAAGGTGGCGCTGTTGGCCGTACAGGTGGATGCCTGGGCCCCTTTACTGCGCAGGTTAACCCTATAGGTGGAGCGTGGGCAGGGCCGCCCACGCTCCACCTATAGGGCCCAGCTGTGCATCATCGGGCTAGTACTGCCACATCTCGGGCCCAGGTGACACCGGCAGTCAGCACAGAACCACCCGCCCAGCGACAAGTCGCTCGACCAACACAATTTGCCCATCCTCATAGTTGGTCCCAGTCAACTAAAACACCGACTTTCCCGCACCAACACCCCGAAAAGTCACCCCACCAGCAACACGTAGTGTCCTATAACCCGAAAACCACCGCGTTCAACGTGGGTCGGTCGCCGACACACAGACGCCGAGGGGCCGACCATGCGGTCGACCCCTCGGCGTATCCCATCAACACAGTTCACGTTCTCCCAGATGACTCCTCACAACGATTCTCGTCGGCTTCTCCCGGGCCCGATTGGCCCGTGCCGTATTCCCTTGAGATGACACCTACTGTAGGGATCGAGTCTGTGCAGAGCACCGGGGCGTCCTGTGACAACGCTGGAATCATGCGTTGGCGCGGGGCACTAGTGGATCCACTTGCCGGTGTCGGAGAACTGGTACCAGGTCAGTCCGATCTTGACCCAGCCAGTGACCATGATGCCGTCGGCGGGGTTCAAGTAGTACCAACCGTCGTTACCGCGGTACCATCCCCTCACCATTTTTCCGGTGGTGTCGCCCAGGTAGTACCAGTGAGAGCCGTCCTTGAACCAGCCCTTGACCATTGCGCCGCTGACGGGGTCCAAGTAGTACCAGTTACCCTTGTCCTGCACCCAGCCGGTAACCTGCTCGCCCGAGGAGGAGTGGTAGTACCAGTGGTTGTAGTAGTAGGTCCAACCGGTGTGCATGTAGCCGTCACCGTTGAAGCGGTAGATCTTGCCGTCGATGACGACCGCGGTACTGCGGGCGTAGGTGCCGTCCGGGTAGGCGTACCACCATCCGAAGATGTTGTGCTTCCACGTGCCAACGCCCTTGGCCGCGTTGACGTCGAGGGTTCCTCCCACCTCGACCGCCACGCTCACCTCAGTGCTGACCTGGGTCGCGTCGCGGGCCTCAACGCGCAGGGACCTGGCAGCCCCGGTGGGCGTCCAGGAGAAGGTCAGGGACGAGGCATCATCCCCGTCGCCGCCCATCGCCGTCCAGTCCTGCACGACGGTCTCGGTGCCGCCCGTGCCGACCTGGATGACGCGCAGCTCGCGCCCCTGAGCGATGGCGCCGCTCACGGTGGCGGTCGTCTGCACGGGAGCACCCACGGCACCGCTCCAGCGAAGCCCGTCCCCGGCCTCGTCAATGCCGGTGCCGGACAGCGAGATTGACGCGGGCACGTAGGCGTGCAGGTGGGACAGGTCGATACCTTCCTTGACCAGCTCAGCCTTCGCGACCTCCCAGGCGGGCGATCCCTCGGCGGCGGCCACGTAGACCTGCGCGTCGGTCTTGTATCCCTCCGAGGAGAAGGGGTCGAGCTGGAAGGTGGTGATGGTCGAGGGCAGGACGATGATCCTGGGGCCCTTGCTGCGCACGTCGACGCGCGTCATCCCCTCGCCGAACAACGCGGTTTCGATGCGCCCGTTGGAGGGCTCCCCATCGGTGTAGTACTCGCCGTTGATGCCGCCGCGCACGATGAGGTGACGGGGTGCCAGGTTCTCGCGCGTGGGCATGTAGAGCTCGCGCGTGTTCTTACCCAGGATGACGGTGTCCAGTCCGGTGTTCTGGACGCCACGCACGACCTCCAGGGATTCGGGAAAGTCCATGTCCACCAGGTTCGTGCAGCCGTAGAAGGCCGCGTAATCGATGGTCGTCAGCCCTTCGGGCAGGGTGATGCGCGAGAGCGAGCTGGCCCCGTCGAATGCCAGGGAACCGATCTCCTTCGTGCCCGCGGGGACCTCGAACTCGGCGCCGGGCCTGGCCGGCGGGTAGAGGGCAAGGCGCTGCCCACCCTGGTCGTACAGGACCCCGTCGACCGCCTTGAACGAGGCATTGGCGGGGCTGACGGTGATGGTGGCCAGCGCCGTATTTCCAGTCAGCGCCGCGTTTCCAATGGTGGCCAGGCCCGCTCCCACGTGTACCTCGGTGAGCGACGTGTTGTTTAAGAACGAGGAGTTTCCGATGGAGGTGACGCTATCGGGCAGGGTGAGGGAGGTCAGGGCGGCGCCCGAGAAGGCGTTTTGAGAGATCGTCGTGAGACGGCCGAGGTCGGGACGCAGGTTCAGCTCGCGCAGATTCCTCGCATAGATGAACGCGCCGTCGGGCAGAGTCTTGATGCCACCCACGTCGAGGCTGGTCAGCTTCTCCATGTAGGAGAACGCCCACGTGTCGGCGCTTTCAACACCATCGGGCAGCGTCAGGGACGTCAGCTCCGCATACGAAAAAGCCCATGCACCGATGTCACGCAGCGACGAGGGCAGCGTGAGGGTCGACAGCTTCGCGCCATAGAAGGCCTGGCGCTCGATCGTGTCGGTCCCATCCAGGACCGTGTAGGTCCCACCGGGTGCCTTGGAAGCGGGGTAGGCAACCAGGTGTGAATGATCCTTCGTGTACAGGACCCCGTCATGGCTGGAGTAGTTCGTACTGGCCGCATCCACCTCGATGGCCTCGAGCTGGTAGGAGCCCAGGAACGCATCGGTCAGCTGGCCCTCGTCAATGTTGGGGCCCAGGTGGATGGTCTTCACCCTTCCCATGTTCTGGAAGGACTCGTAGATCGTGCGCACGGAGCGAGGCAGCGTCAGGTGCTCGATAGCCGTTCCACCGAACGCCTGGTCACCGATCTCGGTGAGCTGGGAGGGGTGTTGCTCGTCATCCTGGAAGGTGATCTCCTTCAGGCCGCTGCCATAGAAGGCCCTATCGTCGATCGAGCGCACGCTGGCGGGAACCCACACCGTGTCGAGCGATATGGAAGAGAAATCAGGGCCGATACCAGTTACGCCCTCGGGGATGACGACGTTCTTGTCCTTACCCTTGTAGGAGGTGAGCACGCCGTTGTCGTCCGTGATGAAGTCGCCGCGAGGATCGGGCTGGACGGTCACGGAAATCATCGCAGTCTTCGTCTGCCCCGACGAGTTCGTCACGCTCGCGGTGAGCGTGCCGGTGCCGGGCTGCTCGTAGGCCACCAGATCGATAGCCGTCGGGCTCTTGGCCTCGTCGATCCTTCCCAGCGAGGACGGGGTGAAGCTCCACGTGATGTCGCCGTCGTGGAGGGAGGGAGCCAGGAGCGCGTTGACGGACTCGACGTGGTTGAAGATCATCGTCATCTCGGGGACGGACAGTTCGATGCCGACATCCTCGGAGACCTCCCGGACCTGGATAGCGGCCGTGGAAGTCAGCGTTGCGTCGTCCTTGTCGGTCGCGGTGATCGTTGCGTCACCGACTCCCACAGTGCTGACGTGGCCCTCCTGATCCACGGTCACAACCGAGGGATTCGAGGACGTCCAGACAACGTGGTTGGGATAGGCGGGGCCGGAGTCGTAGGACGCATCAAAGGTAAAGGACTGGCCAAGGGCCACGGCCGTCGACTTCGGCCATACGTACAGCGCCGTCGTCGGCACCCCGATCGTGGGGGCGAGCGTCGTCGCGGGCTGGAGGGAGCTGGTCGCGGCCGCCGCGCCAGCCCCTGCGGCGGATGCTGGGGATACACCGAGCGCTGTCAGCGCCAGGGCGCCGACAGCTACCAGCGCCACCGCGCAGAACTTTCGATGGGACATCTAGACCTCACTGAGTTAACTAATGGATGAAGGAAAACGCGCGCTGCTTTGTGGCGAAATCCTCGTTTAACACTAGTATGGCTTCCCCTCAAACGGGCACGATAATGAGACATTTTCTCAGCATGTGTCAAACATGTGATGCGTTTAAACTCAGCATTTTTTGCCCAGCTGATAACAATCCATCACGCCGTAACAAGCGGCTTAACAAGTGCCCTTGCGGGATCGTCGCAACACACCAGTGCAGGCCTCACTCCGACAAGGAGGGCGGGGCCGACCATACGGTCAACCCCGCCCACGTCGTATTCGACGTTTTATTCGACCCACTGGCCGGATTCTGAGAATCGATACCACGTCACACCGGAGAGCACCCAGCCGGTAGCCATCGTGCCGGACCCGGGCCTCAGGTAGTACCAGGAGGCGCCCTGCTTACTCCACCCGGTCACCATCGCGCCACCCGTCTCACTCAGGTAGTACCAGGAGCCACCCTCCTGGAGCCAGCCCATCACCATCGCACCCGTGCCCGGGGCAAGGTAGTACCAGGAGACGCCATCGAGGATCCAGCCGGTCGCCTGGGCCCCCGAGAGCTGGTGGAAGTACCAGGCACCACGCTCGAAGACCCACCCGACACGCATGTACCCCTCGGCGTCGAAGCGGTAAATCTGGCCAGCGATCGTCACGGCCGCACCGGCCGGGTAGGAGCCGTCTGAATAGCGATACCACCAGCCGCGAGCGCCCCACACCCACTCCCCCATGTGGGGCGCGAGCTCGGGGCTCGTCGTCGGCTCAGGGCTTGGGGCAGGCGCGGGGCTCGGCACTGGCTCAGGGCTGGGCTCGTCATCGAAAGCCGGGGCGGGCTTCGCCGCGTTCGCAGGATCGGGATCCTCGTTGGGCACCGGAAGCGGAATGGGCGGCAGAACGTGGGTGACGACAACTGTCATCGGCACTGATCGAATCAGGCCGGTGGCGTCGCGGACATCAACACGCACCGAGGTGTCCTCGGGGACCGGAGTCCACGTGTAGGACGCGGTAGCGAAGCGCCCATCCTCACTTGCGACCATCGCGCTCCAGTCCTGCAAGACCGTCTCGCCGCCATCCTCGCCGACGCGAACGACGCGGACCTCACGCCCGGTGGGCACGCCTCCACTCACGGCGATATCGACGCTCGCCGACGCACCGAGGGACGCGGTGAGCACGTACCCCTCCCCGGCCTCGGCGATGCCGGTGCCCGACAGGGACAAGGTGGGACTCTCGAGCGACACCAGGCGCGAGGCGTCGTAGCCGGCGGCCTCCATCGCGGAGCGCGTGACCGTCCACGCCGAAGAGCCCTCGACGGCGGCCACGTAGATGGTCGTGTCTGCCTTGAGGGCCTCGTCCATGCTCGCGGCGAGCGTGACCTCCTCGGCACTGGAAGGCAGGACGAGGACGCGCGGCACCTCCTGCTGGAAAGAGAATGACGTCATCCCGTCGCCGAAGAAGGCGCTGTCCGGGCGATCCCCCGTGTTCGTACCGGCGGAGCGGAAGGAGCCCTTGACGCCGCCGCGTACGATGATGTGGCGCGCAAAGCGCTGGCCGTGGGCAACCATCGACAGTTCGCGCACCTGCGCGCCCATGTCGATGGTATCCAGGCCGGTGCCGACCAGGCCTCGGGCGACCTGCACCGACTCCGGGATGGGCATGTCTGTCAGGTTCTCGCAGCCGCTGAACGCGTCCTCGTCGATGACGATCAGGCCGTCGGGCAGCGTGACACGTTCAAGCCTGGCGCTGTTCTCAAAGGCGCCCGCCCCGATCGTCGCCGTGCCCGGTGCAACCGTGGCCGCGCTCGCGGGGGTGGCGGGGGCGAATCGGACCAGGGCCTGGGACGAGGAGTCCGTGTGATAGAGGCCGCCACCCTCGACGAAGAACGAGGAGTTCGCGGGGCTGACGCTCAGGGTCGCCAGGGCGTCGTCGCCGCCCAGCGCATAGTCGCCCATCGAGGACAGGGATGCCCCTACGTGGAACGAGGCCAGGGCGCCATTCTGGGAGAAGGCCTCCACGCCCACGGTTGACACCGTGTCCGGTAAGGTGATCGAAGGGTCTGAGATTCCAACGAAAGCGCCTTCGTCCACGGTCCGCAGGGTGCCCAGGTCGGGGCGGAAGGTGACGTCGCTGAGGGCCGCGTCGTAGCGGAAGGCGTTGGAGGAGACGGCGGTGGCGCCGCCCAGGTCAACGCGGGCCAGGTTCGGCATCTGCCAGAAGGCGGAGGCCCCCATCGTCTCAAACGCGTCGGGCAGCGTCAGCGACGTGAGGGCAGCGCCCTCGAAGGCCTGCTTGCCCACGCGGCGCAGCGTGTCGGGGAAGGTCACGGAGCTGACCTGCGCACCCAGGAACGCCAGGTCGTCAACGTCTGTGGTCCCCGAGACGACCTCGTAGGAGCCGCCCGCGTTCTTCACCGCGGGGAAGGCAATCAGGTGCGAGCGGTCTTCGGAGTAGAGAACGCCGTCGATGCTCTCGTAGTGCGGGTTGCCCGCGTCGACACGGATGCTACCCAGCGCGGGGGTGGAAGCAAAGGCACCCACCAGCTGACCCTGCTCAACAGCAGGGCCCAGGTCGATCGAGGCCAGGTTCACCATGTCGACGAAGGCGTTGGTGTCGATCGTGGTGAGTGAGCGGGGCAGCGTCAGAGCGGACACTCTCGTGTGGGTAAAGGCGCGGCTTCCGAGCTCGACAAGCTGGGAGGGCACGTCCGCGTCATCCTGGAAGGTGACGGCCTCAAGGCCGCTGCCATAGAAGGCCTCGTTGCCGATGCGGCGGACACTCGCGGGGATGTGAACCGTCCTGACGGTGGCCTCGGAGAAGGCGCGATCCCCGATCGCTGTGACGCCCTCGGGGATGCTCACGTCCATGTCGGTCCCCCGATAGGAGATCAGTTCGCCACTGCCATCCATGACGAAGTCGCCCGAAGCGTCGGCCAGGACCTCGACGGGGATCGTGATCGTCTTACTCTGACCAGCCGGGGTCGTGACGCGAGCGGTGAGGGTGCCGGTTCCCGCGCGCCCGGCGGGGTGGAAGACGGCTGTCGGCGCGCCTTGGTCGGGAGAGATGGTTCCCAGCGTGGACGGGCTCAGCGTCCACTGGACGTGACCGCCATGCAGCGAGGGGGCCAAGAGCGCGTTGAGGAAGAAGGGCTCCCCGGCGATGGAGACCAGGGACGCGGCGGACAGCTCGATCCCGCGCTCCTCCGTGACAGCGCGAACCATGATGGGCACGGCCGCATTGAGGGAGGGGTCGGAGCGATCACGCACGGACAGTGTCGCCTCACCGGGGCCAACCGCGTTCACAGTCCCCTTGTCGTCCACGGTCAACACCGACGTGTCGGATGAAGCCCACGTCAGGTCGGGCAGGACGGCAGGTACGGTGTCGTACTCAACCGTGTAAGCGACGCTCTGCCCGGGCACGAGAGCCGTGCTCCCGGGCCACAGGCGCAGGACGGCCGTGTCGGCGTCACGCTTCGAGCCAGTCAAATCGCCGGCCTGCTCGCTGCCCTGCTGGGCGGCCATATCAGCCGCGACCGCGCGGGTACCGGGGACGCCGAGCGCGGTCACGGCGAGGGCGCCGGCCAGCGCAAACGACAGCGCCACGTGTGTTCGATGGGACACCATAACTCCCTGTGTCGACAAGCATGTGAAGAACAACTGCGCGGCCACACGCACAGTTTTCTGTCAAACATGATCCCAGGAAGTGTTACCGCGTACCTGCTGGAAGGTTTATTCTCACCGTTTTCGCAGGGCACTCATATCCAAATGAAGTATGCGCACACCAGCGATAACAACGAAAATCGCGGGACTGTTGACTGCCGCACTTACCCCATACGCAGGCGCACAACAAGGCCCGCGCCTCCCGGGAAACTGACCGGGGGCGCGGGCCGATGAAGTCAGGCGTGAGCCTGGAGCCAGGCGCTTAGCTGATCAACTGGCCGTTATCAGCGAAGTGGTACCAGGTACCCCAAATCTTCAGCCACCCCGTAGCCACCGCGCCGCTACCAGACTGCAGGTAATACCAGTGACCACCTTCCTGAAGCCAGCCCGTCTGCATCGCACCATTAGCCGGGCTCAGGTAGTACCAAGAACCACCAATATGCGCCCAGCCAGTTGCCATCGCA
>ERZ773001.31-NODE-31-length-56679-cov-121.073_pt1 | contig 56679 bp, 44 predicted proteins | sample MGYA00511673_ERZ773001 | MGnify/ENA primary metagenome ERZ773001 (study PRJEB29015, sample SAMEA2738091) | human oral metagenome | biome: human oral; feature: human-associated habitat; material: saliva | place: China | collected 2162 ... | reverse complement strand
CGGAGTTCGTCGGGTCGGTGTAGCGCATCTCGTACCAGCACGAGCCCGCCCACTGAGGCATCGTATTGGTCTCGCGGCGGTAGGTCTTGGGGCCATCGCCCAGATCGAGGGTGACGTTCACCCAGTCCTCGGCGCGACCCAGCGGAGCCTCGGGCGAGGAGTCCGCGTCGTCCGCGTCAAAGGTACGCGGGCTGTAGTCGCTGACCTCGGGCAGCTCGACGGGGAGCATATCCTCGGGCAGGGCGTGCGCGACGCCGTCCTCGTCCCACACGATCGGGAAGGGTTCGCCCCAGTAGCGCTGGCGGCTGAAGAGCCAGTCGCGCAGGCGGTAGGTGACGGTGCGCTTGCCCAGGCCCTTGGCCTCCAGCCAGGCGGTCATCGCGGCCTTGGCCTCGTCCTTGGCCAGGCCGTTGAGGTCAATCTCGTCGTTCGCGGAGTCGACGGCCACGCCGTCACCCGTGTACGCACCGACCTCGAGGTCGGGGCCGTAGGGGTCGGACGCGGGGCCGATGGTGCGCACGACGTCAAGGTCGTAGGCGCGGGCGAACGCCCAGTCGCGGTCGTCGTGGGCGGGCACGGCCATGATGGCACCGGTGCCGTAGCCCCACAGGACGTAGTCGGCGACGAAGATCGGGACCTCGCGGCCGTTGACGGGGTCGATGCCGAACAGGCCGGTGAACACGCCGGTCTTGGTGCGTTCCTCGTCGGCGCGCTCGGCTTCGGACTTGGCCGAGGCCTGGGCGCGGTAGGCGGCAACGGCCGCCGCGGGGGTGGCGGCGCCGCCCGTCCACGCATCCTTCGTGCCCTCGGGCCAGGATGCGGGAAGGGTCAGGGCTGCCTCGTCGCCGGCGTCGCCGCCGGCGGTCCCACCGAGGATCGGGTGCTCGGGGGCGACGACCATGAAGGTCGCGCCGAACAGCGTATCGGGGCGCGTCGTGTAAACGTCCAGCGAGTCGAGGGAGGCGCCGGCCTCGCGCGCTCCGGGCACGTCGAAGCGCACGGTCGCGCCCTCGGAGCGGCCGATCCAGTTGCGCTGCATGGTGCGCACCTTCTCGGGCCAGTCGATCGTGTCAAGGTCGTCGGACAGGCGCTTGCCATAGGCGGTGATGCGCATCATCCACTGGCGCAGGTTGCGCTTGAAGACCGGGAAGTTGCCGCGCTCGGAGCGCCCATCCGCGGTGACCTCTTCGTTGGCGAGGACCGTGCCCAGACCGGGGCACCAGTTGACGGGGGCCTCGGAGACGTAGGCGAGGCGGTAGGAGTCGACGACCTTCGCCTGCGCGGCGCGATCGAGCGAGGAGTAGTCGGAGCCGTCCTCAGGGCGAATCTCGCCGGACTCGAGCTTGGCGATCAGCTCGCTGATCGGGCGGGCCGCGCCCTGGGAGCCGTCGGGGGCCGTCGCCTCGGGATCGAACCACGAGTTGAAGACCTGCAGGAAGATCCACTGCGTCCAGTGCACGTACTCGATGTCGGTCGTGGCGAAGGAACGGCGCGAGTCGTGGGACAGGCCCATGCGACGCAGCTGGCGGCGCATGTTCGCGATGTTCTGGTTCGTGGTGATGGCAGGGTGCTGGCCGGTCTGGACGGCGTACTGCTCGGCGGGCAGGCCGAAGGCGTCATAGCCCATCGTGTACAGGACGTTGTCGCCCTTCATGCGGCGGTAGCGCGCAAGCGTGTCGGTCGCGATGTAACCCAGCGGGTGCCCCACGTGCAGGCCCTTCCCCGAGGGGTAGGGGAACATGTCGAGGATGAAGAAGGGGTTGCGGGATGCCAGCGGGCCAGCCAGGTCGCCCGTGGGATTGTCCGCGTAGAACGTGCCCAGCTCCTCCCAACGATCCTGCCACTTCGTCTCGATCTGACCGGCGAGCTCAGCGGTGTAGCGCTGAGCCGGGGCACTCTGCGGATTTTCGCTCATCTGTGCGTTCCTCGCTTAACGATGGGTCACGTAACAATACTCCCCACCAGGGTAGTTCACGCCCGCCCACCCCGCCGGATGCGCTCACCTACCGAAGCAGGCGCAAATAGGTGACAATAGTCGCATGAGTACCGTCTTCGAAAAGATCATCTCCGGCGAGTGGTCCGGCCGCTTCGTGTGGGCCGATGACCTGTGCGTCGCCTTCGCAACGATCAAGCCCACCTCCCCCGGGCACGTCCTCGTCGTTCCGCGCTGCCCCTACGAGGCGTGGACCGACGCCCCCTCGGACGTGGCCGCGCACCTGATGAAGGTCGCGCGCGCCATCGGCCTGGCGCAGAAGACAGCCTTCGGAGTGCCGCGCGCTGGCCTTGCCATTGCCGGCTTCGAGGTGCCCCACACGCACCTGCACGTCATCCCCCTGCGCGACGAGACCGACATCCTCCTGTCCAAGGCCACCCCCGCCAGCGACAACGAGCTCGACGCTGCCATGACCTGCCTGCGTGAGGCACTCCTCGCCGCCGGTCACGGCGCCCACGTGCCCCCCTCCATGGGATCCGCGGCGCTGTCCTAACTGACTGCGCTCCCCTCCTTCTACGCACCCCGCGAGGGCGCTCCCAGCCCGCCCGACCATCTCGGTCAGGTGGGCTGGTGCGCGCCCGGGCCTCGTCGATAGGGCGACTCAGGCCCGCACGATAATGCCCGAGGCCTGGGCCGCGTCGAGCTGCACCATGTGCCCAGCCTCGAGGGAGACAACAATCTCACCACTGCCTCTGGCAAGGACCACGACGTGGGCGCCGGGCACGAGCCCTGCTTCTTCCCATGCGCGCAGCGCCTGCGGGTTACGGTCGGGTAGCCGATCCACCACTCCCCCGTTGCCCACCGCGAGCGTATCCAGGGGCGCGCCGGGAACCTCGTCGCTCGAGCCGTCCGCGCGCGGGATCGGGTCCCCATGCGGATCGCGGGTCGGGTAGCCCAGGACCTTGTCGAGGCGGTTCAGCAGCCGCTCGGACACGGCATGCTCGAGGATTTCGGCCTCCTCGTGCACCTCGTCCCAGGAGAAACCCAGGGCCTCGTGGAGATATGTCTCCAGCAGCCGATGGCGACGCACCATGCCTAGGGCGACGGCGCGCCCCTGGTCGGTCAGGCGCACACGCCCGTAACGCTCGTGAGTGACCAACCCCTGGCGAACCAGGCGCTGCACGTTCTCCGTCGTCGTCGACGGAACCACTCCCATGTGCTCGCCGATATCTTTGGGCTTGACGCCGTCACGCCCGGCCTCCTCGGCACTCCACACGAGCTTGAGAATGTCCTCAACGACCGTTGAATATTCGCTCGACGCCTCCGACACGGCATCCCCTTTCGTCCGGGCCTCCATTGTAGGCAAAGCACCGCCCGGCGAGCGCCCGGGTCCGCGCGCCGCATCCGGGTGCCTCGTCCCAGCGCACCACGCCCCTCGGATGCGAGATAGGACACTGAGGGCGGCATTGACTTGTCCGCACACCCCAAGATGTGTATATTTACTTCTCGGTTGCAAAACCCCCGCGTCATTAGCTCAATTGGCAGAGCAGCTGACTCTTAATCAGCGGGTTGAGGGTTCAAGTCCCCCATGACGCACAGCTTTCCCGGCCTCGGCTGGTGAAAGTACCCCGCGTCATTAGCTCAATTGGCAGAGCAGCTGACTCTTAATCAGCGGGTTGAGGGTTCAAGTCCCCCATGACGCACAGCTTTCCCGGCCTCGGCTGGTGAAAGTACCCCGCGTCATTAGCTCAATTGGCAGAGCAGCTGACTCTTAATCAGCGGGTTGAGGGTTCAAGTCCCCCATGACGCACAGAAAGCCGGTGGCCTACAGGTCGCCGGTTTTTCGTATCTGTGGTGCCACTCCCCTGCCTGCCTCCCATTGTTTCCCATCTCCGCGCTTCCGGTGTGGACGTAGAGATCCGCCCATGCTCGAGCGACACCAACTGTCCCACCAGATCTCTGGCCCCTGCCGCTGCCCCGCCAGATCTCCGGCCGCCGCGAGGCCTGCCCGCCCGCTCGCCGCACGCGCCGCGAGCTTCGCTCGGCGCGTCGGCTCGAAGCCCACCCAGGCCCCGCAGGCCCCGCGTCGGCCTCCGATCGGGCGGCTCGTGGCGCGCCTTTCCATTGCCTAGCCAGGCATTGGCACCACATGCGACACAAAACTCGCCCAGTAGGCACACGACACCCGTAAGTCGGCCATTTTTCACGAGCGGTCGTAGCGAGGGTGTCGAGTGCGCGACGGAGCAAAAGGGGATCACCTGTACGCGACGACCGCACCTCATGGAGCAATCAATCCAGAGCTCAGGAGGCAATAGACGATGCACTTTTTCGATAATGTGTATACTGAACAATCATGACAGATTGTGTGTAATGCACACACCTACGACTGGGGAACATCATGAGGAATAGCAGGAGAGTTCTGGCGACGGGTGCTGGTTTGGCTCTTGTCGCTGCAGGTACGGTATCAATGTTTGCGCCACGCAGCGCACAAGCCGATGCCGAGCCTTTCCCCCTCTCACAATACGTCTCGTCGACAAGCGCGACGGTGTGCAATACGAACCCTGTGATCACGACCTATCACGGTACCGTCGTGCTGGACATTCCGGTCACTACGCTTCTGGCAGGCCACGAGGCCGACATCCGCGCTGCGGCTGCACAGGGGCTCTCCCCTCATGACTCCGGCAGCAACGACAACCCCGATATCACACTGACCGTGAATGCCCCTGAGGCGGTCACGTTGGGGACGTCTCGCGCGAAATCTACCTCGTCAATGCTCGCCTACACCTCATTCTCCCCGGGCGCTGAGCGCACACAGGTCACTGCGAACATCCAGCTCAAGGATCTGAGCTGGCAGCAGCTGCTCGATATCTACGATTCAGAGAAAGCCAACCCCGGCCAGCACACGATCAAGGTCCAGGTCCCCTATGCCGTTGGCGCAATTGACCCTGCGGAAGCGACTCGACTGGCCAGTGAACAGATTACCGTTACGGGTACGTTCAACTTCTTCGCATCATCGACCACCCCCGCCCAGGTCTTTAACTTCGACACGAAGACCCTGGCACTCGCACAGTCTCCGACCGACTGCTTCGCGTCCGCACCGACCAGGACAACGCGCTGGGTTGATGAAGAGGACGGCCACGACTTGCAGCCCCCGAAGACCGGGCCCAACTTCTTCCAAGTCGCAGGAATTCCCGACTACGAATTCTCCACTTGGGAGTTGTCGGCGGATCGCTTGACCGGAATTTACAAGTACAAGAATGTTTTCGGCTCCCTTCCGGTCAACGGTGATGACCCGGCAATCGACACCGCTTTTAAGGTCGGCCTGGACGGGAACGCTCCGACTCAGACGGAAAAGATCTACGCCGAAAACAAAGATTCTCTCCTGACCATCGAGAACGTCGTGCATTTGAAGGACCTTCGAGGTGGACGCATTGCTGATGTCCTGAAGAAATACGACGAGACGCCCAACGCTTTCGACGATATTGCACTGAAGAATGCTCACTTGGGCTTCACAACCCAGATCACTCTTCCTGCGCAGCTGAAGTTCTCTGACCCCTCGGCCATCTCGGTGACCGGGCTTCCCCAGGGCTTCTCAGCGAAGACAGTGGCAGTTAACGGACAGACCGCAACGGTTACCGTTGACGTCGATACCCCCGGTCAGATCACCACCATCGAAGACCTCAAGGACGCGATGGCTGCGCTTCACGGCGACGCGGTGATCACCATTAAGAAGATTGCCTTCACTGAATCCGCAACTGCCGATACGGATTACCAGATCGATCACCTCACGCAGGGCGTTATCTCGGCCGATGTCGAAAAGCAACTCGGTGCCAAGGTCAGGCCCGGGTGGCCGTCACCCGCATGCCCTCCAGTTATGGGCGACGACGACTATGTCGAAAGGGCCGAGCCTCGCCCTGTTCTTGGAACATTATTTGATCCCCCGTCGCCCTCATGTCCCCCTAAAGACACCCCTTTTTCCGCCGGATGGAGGCCCCCCGCGTTCGGCCCTTCTGCCGGGTGGGATGAACCTCCGCTCATGAAGCACCCCCTGAAGTACACGACCAGCGAGGCGCATCCCTACGTGACACGACTGTCCTTCAAGCCGGGTCCGACGCCCACACCGACGACGCCGACGCCTATGCCTACGCCGACGCCGACAACGCCTATGCCTACGCCGACAACGCCTACGCCGACGCCGACGCCAACGCCAACAACGCCGACGCCTACGCCTACGCCAACGACGCCGACGCCTACGCCTACGCCGACAACGCCTATGCCTACGCCGACGACGCCTACGCCCTCGGTTCCTCCTAAGCCTGCAACACAGCTCGCCAAGACCGGTGCTCTCACCGGTGATGTGCTGGCACTCGCTGCCGTGACAGGCACTATCGGCATCGCGGCAACGCGGAAGAAACGCTCTTAGTTCGCGTTTCATAGCCAGAGGCGGGGGTGCCGGTGAATCACCGGCACCTCCGCCTGCCTGTGCGGTTACCCTGGGCAGCAAAGTGGCGCAGACATCCACACGTCTGGCCAATAACGCCACCCCGAGCCGCCCAGCCCTGTACACCACACCTGGAACCACATGCCCGTTGCACTCGTGTGCTCACTTCCGTGCCGCCACCCCCACACCGCAGGCATCGTGGGGGTTTTGCGACCATAGGAGGCTTGTGCCGGCGTGTCGCCGGCGTGTCGGGGGCCTATGGTCGCAAAATCCCCCGTTGAGCACCGGGCAAGCGCGAGCCGCACGATGCCCTGAGCTAGGGGCAACGACGATACGCGACACGTCGAGACGCCACGCGCCGACGAGCGACGCAGCCACACGCCCCGCATCGAGGCGCCACGAGACAAGACGCCCCGCAGGGCGTATGCCTGCGGGGCGTCGATGCGTCTACAGACGCAAGTATCAGCCACGACGCCTGCGCAGGGCGATCACCCCAGCGCCGATGAGGCCTAGGAGGGCCGCCGCACCGGCGAAGCCTCCCGCGACCGTGCCCGTGCGTGCGAGCTTCGGAGCAGGCGTCTGCTTCGCAGGCGTCGCGGGCGCGGAAGGTGCGGGCGTGGAAGGCACGGGCGTCGCAGTCACCGAGGGAGTGGGGGTAGGCGTTGCGGGCGTAGAGGGAGTGGGGGTAGGCGTTGCGGGCGTAGAGGGAGTGGGGGTAGGCGTTGCGGGCGTGGAAGGCACAGGCGTCGCGGGCGTAGAGGGAGTGGGGGTAGGCGTCGAAGCCGAGGGAGCCGGGGTCGGATTATTCGACACCTTGCGGATCGCGATGTCGGTGTTCGCACCCACGGCGCGCGCGTTCGCGGGATCATTCGGATCAACCGTGCGAGCGGCAGCGTCGAAGCCTCGGATCGTCTGGCCCGGGACGATTTCATACCCCTCGGGCAACGCCGGTAGCGCAGTGAGCGCGGCTCGCGACGGGTTGTGCTGGTCGTTGTTGTAGCGCTGCGCGGCCAGCACCGTGCCGTTGGCGTCCACGAGGCGAACGGATCCGAGGGGAGAGTAGAAGACTTCGCACACGAAATGAATGTCGGGTTGGTCGGGATCGAAGTTGAGCGCCGGTGCACTGATTTCCAGTGTGTACTGGCCGGGAACGACGGGGCTGGGACGGACGGGGACCTCGCCGGTCCCATCGATGGGCACGTACTCGCGTCGCGGTTCCAGAATGTTCTCATTCTCATCGGCGATGTAGCAGGTGGCCGGTCCCGGCACATCCGCAGCATGGGCGGGCGCTGCGACAACGAGGGGGACGGCACCGACACAGAGACAAGCGGTGAGGGCGGTTGTGCGTGGGAGCGAAGATAACTGCATGATGGATTCCTTATCGATCTTTCAATCGGTCACTACCATCACATTACCGGGTATCCGTATTCTTTGCTGCCGTTACGCGTCTGCGTTGTTGACATAGATTCCCCACCAGGGATAACGACGAGGCCGGGGTGCCCACGCGAGCAACCCCGGCCTCGTGCGAAGCAGAGATAACGACAGTCAGTGCCCCGGCCAGCTGCGAATCGTCGTCAGCGCGGCAACCGAGTACCGGTCCCACACGCGCCCGCCGACACGCACTGCCCCCTCCAGGATGATCACCGACCAGGGCAGGGCGACCACGTAAGCAACCCAGAACGGAACCAGGCCGAAGGAGGCCAGCGCGATCAGCACGTAGGACGGGAACTGCAAGACTGCGGTGCCCGCGAATCCCGCGAGCTGCATCAGCATCGTCAACAGGAACGAGCCGGTCCCCTTCGTCGCCAACGGCGAGACACCCGGCGGCTGTACCGGGTACACCCAGCGCGCATTCACGACGAGGGTCGTTGCGGCCGCGCCCGAAAAGAGGACGACACCCATCACTTGGTGGAAGACGAAGTCGGACGCACCAGCCCTCGTGATGGCGTCGTGGATGAGGTATCCGAGCGCCTGGGGCACGAGGACGACGAGGGAACCGACGAGGCGTCCGCGGCGTTCCTCCCGGCCGCTCATCCCCGAGGAGATGACGATCCAGGCACCCGTCGAGTCGTATTGCATGAGCGCTCCCACGCTCAGGCCCATGGTCACGGGCACGAGGTAGAGGAAGATCCCCGTGAAGAGCACCTGCTGCCCATCGACCGCCACGCGCCCCAAGAGCACCCCGATGATCGGGAAGAGAATAGCGAACACCATGTTCATGTTGAGGCGCGGATCCACGATCCAGTAGCGCAACGTGCGCGCCGCCAAAGATGCCGAGCGCACGCCGACACCGAGGCGCGTGAAGGTATCGACGCTGCGCAGGCCAGCCGAACGCGACGCCGCGGTCCGTTGGCCTCGCGCTTCCTGCTCGGCGGACTCGTCGATGAGATAACGTCCCTCGTCGATGGCCCGCTGCGCGTCGGCACTGATCTCACCCGCGTAGCCGCTCATGACGGGACGTAGGACGGCGAGCCAGACACGCCAGCCGACAACAGCCGTGGCCAGCGTGACGAGGGCGCGGATGCAGGCGGCACCCCACGCCCCCTCGAGCAGGGAGACAACAACGCCGAAGGGAGCGCCAACGGGCGACCACAGCGCGACGTTCAGCCCGGCTTGGAACAGCTCCAGCGAGAAGTTATCCGACAGGAGCTTCATCCAGTAACCCAGCGGGGTCAGCACCACGAAAAAGGCGATTAAGCCGACCATCGTGACGGCGTCCTTCTTGCCCGAGCTATCGATACGCACCGCAAACCAGGTGCCGACCGCACGCGCCCACAGCACCGCAAGAGGAAGGGTGACGATGCCTGCGAGGAGCCACCCGAGGGCCGCCACCCATTGGGCCCGCCACAACGCAAACCACACGGGAACGAGAAGCGCCATGGCGGACATGACGCCGCCGGGCCCCACAGCGGTCGCGGCGACCAGTGCCACCCCCAGCCGCTTGCTCGGCCCCACGTAGGGCGACAGACGCACGGGATCGAGTGAGTTGTCCATCGAGGCAAACGCAATGGGCAGGATCAGCCACAGGACGACGACAACGGGACCCACGATGGGTAGCACCGCCGCAAGGGTCGCTGCTCCCTCGGATTGAGCAAGGAAGGCTGTGCCCACGAGCACGGACGCATAGATCCCACCGAAGTACAGGACGCCGAGGGCGGCCAGCACCAGCACGGCAGTCTGGCGGCGAACCGTGTTCCAGATGATGCGGAGCTTGAGGCGAATCAGTTGCCCAACCACGACAGACCTTCCTCGGAGTGGACGCCGCCAACCAGGGAGGTGAAGCGCTCCCCCAGGTCGCCGCCCTGGGCGACCTCGTCGGTGGTTCCGGCGACGAGCACGCGCCCCTTGTCGATGATGGCCACGTGCGTGCACAGCTGCTGGACGGTCGCCATCACGTGCGAGGACAGGATGACGGTGCCGCCGCGCTTCGTGTAGTCGGTGAGGATCTGACGAATGTTGGCCGCGGACACGGGGTCGACGGCCTCGAAAGGCTCGTCGAGAACAAGGACGCGCGGGGAATGGATGAGGGCGGCAGCCAGGGCAATCTTCTTCGTCATGCCCGCCGAGTAGTCGCCGATCAGCTTCTTACCGGCCTCGGCCAGGTCGAGGGCGGCCAGGAGCTCGTGGGCGCGCTCGCGGGCGACGGATGCATCCAGGCCGTGGAGCATCCCGACGTGGACGAGGAAGTCCGGGCCGCTGAGCCGGTCGAGGAGGCGCATGCCGTCGGGCATAACCCCAAGGAGGCCGCGTGCCCGCTGGGTGTCGGCCCACACGTCAACGCCGTGCACGTACGCGGTGCCGCGGTCGGGGGTGAGGAGGCCGGTGGCCATCGTGAGCGTCGTCGTCTTACCCGCGCCGTTGGGCCCGACGATTCCATAGAAGGATCCGGTGGGAATGTCGAGGGACAGGTCGGAGACCGCGATGAGGTTGCCGTAGATCTTGACGAGGCCTCGGATCGCCAGGGCGACATCGTCGCCGATAGGCGCAGCCGGGGATACATCGGACATGAGAGTCTCCTTCACGCATTGATAGACCCGTCAATGCTATGACGCGCATGCCACATGCCGGGAAGATATCTCAGGACATGACCCCGCTCGCAGGGCAAGAGACGAGCCTATCGGATGGCGAGGACGACGTTGAGCCCTTCCTCCGGGTGATACGTCCATGTCGCACGGTAGGTACCCCACACATCATCCTGCGTTCCGTCGACGGCCCGCGTGATGAGCATGCGTTCGCGCACAGAGGACGGCGTGTCGATCTGGTCGAGGATACATCGGAAGTCCGTCTGCGACAGGCCGTTTGCCCCCTCGCCGTACGCCACGAGCGTCAGCGTTGTATTGTCGCTTGCCAGGCGCGCGTAGGAGCTGCTGACCGAGCAGGCGTCCAGGGAGTGCGCCAGTTTGTCCGAGGCGACGGTGCGCAGGTAGGACAGGCCCGCGACGCCACCCACGGCCAGGAATAGGGCGAGAATAAATCCGAAGGCGAACATGCCCAGGCCTCGCTTGATGCGCTTGTGGCGCTTGGGGCGTTCGCGACGCAGCGGCGGACGCTGGGCAAGCTCTTCGTAACGGTAGGCGCGCGCTTCACGGCATCGTTCTCTTTCGGCCTCGGACAGGCGCGCGACAACCTGGTCGCCGGGAACGGCGCGGGTGGGACCCACTCGCCTGCTCAGGGCGACGTCAGCCCGCGAGGGCAGGTCACGCTCCGCATTCCAGTCGTCTTCGCCGCCGTCCCCGAAGAAGGGGGCATTGGCCTCGTCATGATGCGCGTATTCCCGGTCGGAGACGACCTCCTCGCGCGTCTCGGAGATGCCTTCCTGGGGTGTGAACCGGCTGAGCGGAGGGGTGGGCAGCGCGGGCGGGCGCACCGGCGCGGAGGGCGCCGCGCTGCGCTGAGGGTAGGGGGAGGCGGAGGAGGTCACGACCGCCGAGGTGTACTCATCCTTGGGTGCAGGCCTGACGACAGGGGTGGGCTTGGTGATCGGCGAGGACTTGGGGATAGCCGGGTACCTGTCGCGAGGTGGAACGCGCGCAATGATGGTGCGTTCGACGTCGGGAGACAGCGCAGCGATCTGCGGGTGGCCATCCTTGCGCACGGACGTGGCCGCGGGAGCGAAGGTTTCCTTTGCGGCCGGCACGGCGGCTGAGGTGGCGCCGGGCATGACAGCTTGCTCGGGCGAGCGCGCGGGCACGCCGCCCGGATAGTCCGGCGTCGCCGATCCCGCGCCGACCCGATATGCGTCCGGCGTTGCAGCCCCCATGAGTCCTCCATCAACACGACACTTGCACTTGTCGAACAAGCATAGGCGTTGATTACTGAGGAAGCAAGAGGTTAGTCGATACCCAGAGCCTTGCGCAGCCGCGCGACGTGCCCGGTTGCCTTGACGTTGTACTGCGCCAGGGCCACGGTGCCGTCAGGAGCGACAACCACGGTCGAGCGAATGATACCGACGTAGGTGCGCCCGTAGTTCTTCTTCTCACCCCACGCGCCGTACGCCTCAAGAATATGGTGCTCGGGGTCGGAAGCCAGCGGGAAAGTGAGGGACTGCTTCTCCGTGAAGCGCTCAAGCGCAGCCATCGAGTCAGCAGAGATGCCGATAACCGAGTAGCCAGCCCCCTGCAAGGAGGCGAGGGAATCGCGGAAATCGCACGCCTGCTTCGTGCACCCCGGCGTCGAAGCCTTCGGGTAGAAGTAGACGATAACGCCGCGCGAGGAGGCGGCGAGGAGGTCGGACAGGGTGAGGGTTCCCTGGGTGGTTTCGACGGTGAAATCGGGGGCCTGCTGGCCGATATCCAAAGTGCTCATGCCCCTCAGTCTATGAGGAGCGCTCCCCCGCTGCGAGAGGGGCGTAACCGGTGCGCGAGATGGGACTCGAACCCACACGTCAAGGACACTGGAACCTAAATCCAGCGCGTCTGCCAATTCCGCCACTCGCGCGCGCACCCCAGTCTAGCCGATGGTCGCGTCCCCGTCCGAACACCGCAGGGACGAGGCCGACGCCGGCCCGGGTAGCACGTTCACTCTCGCGAACGGTGAGCTGAGAGGTGCACCTGTCACAAGCTGCGGCAGGACCCGGCGAAGCCCTGGGCGCAGCGAGCCTCAGCGAGCGGTCGCGTTGATGGTGCCTTCGCCCAGGACTCGGGTGCCCCGGTAGACGACCATGGACTGGCCGCGGGCCACACCCCGCGCGCTCTCCTCGAGCTCAACCTCGATCTTGTCCGCGTCGCGCCGCAGCCGGGCGACGGGCACGGGTGCGCCGTGCGCGCGCAGCTGGACGAAGAGGTCGGTGGCGTCGGAGCCGTCGTCGTCGGAGGCCAGCCACACGGCGTCCGTGGCCGTGATGCGCGAGATCGACAGCAGCTCGGCGGCACCCACAACGACCTGGTTGGTCTCAGGCCTCGTCTCCAGGACGTATCGGGGACGCCCGTCGGGTGCGGGCGCGCCGATGCCGAGGCCCTTGCGCTGGCCGACCGTGTAGTTCCAGTAGCCCTCGTGGCGGCCGAGCACCTCGCCGTCGGGGGTGACGATCTCACCCTCGGAGGCACCTAGGTGAGCGCGCAGGAAGCCCTGCGTGTCGCCGTCGGGGATGAAGCAGATGTCGTAGGAGTCGGGCTTGTTGGACACGCCCAGGCCCAGGCGCTCGGCCTCGGCGCGCACCCACGCCTTGTTGGGGGCATCCCCCAGCGGTAGGACGACGCGGGTCAGTTCCTCGGGCCCCATGACGGCCAGCACGTAAGACTGGTCCTTGAGGTCGTCTGCTCCGCGGTGGAGCTCGGGGCCGACCGGCCCGTCGACGATGGCGGCGTAGTGGCCGGTGCACACCGCGTCGAAGCCGAGCGCGCGGGCGCGGCTGGCGAGCTCGCGGAACTTTACGAACTCGTTGCAGCGCACGCAGGGGTTGGGGGTGCGCCCGGCCTTGTACTGGGCGACGAAGTCGGTGATGACGGTCTGTTCAAATTCGCTCGCCAGGTCCCACACATAGAAGGGGATGCCGATGATCTCGGCGGCGCGCGCCGCGTCCCCGGCATCCTCGATGGAGCAGCATCCGCGCGAGCCGATGCGGCACTCCTGGGGCTGGGAGGACAGGGCCATGTGGACGCCGACCACCTCGTGGCCGGCCTCGACGGCCATCGCGGCGGCGACGGCCGAATCCACGCCGCCCGACAGCGCTGCGAGCACTCGCATGCTTAGCCTTCCTTGTTTCGTTCGTTACGCACGTGGGCGACGCCGTCGAGGGCGGCACCCGCGCGGATAGCCACGGGCAGGGCGGCCAGAAAGGCGTCGATATCGTCGCGGGTCGTCTCGTGGCCGAGCGAGACGCGCAGCACGCCGAGCGCCTGCTCTTCGCTGCGGCCCATCGCCATGACGATCTCGGAGGGGCGGGTGACGCCCGCGTGGCACGCCGAGCCAGCGGAGACGGCGATCCCGGCCATGTCGAAGGCCATGAGGACCGCCTCGGGGCGGGCGGTGGGCAGGGACAGGTGGATGATCGCGCTCGACGAGGCCGACTCCCCCACCGTCAGAGAGGTTCCCTCCGGCAGGTGGGACAGCAGGTGCGCGCGTAGGTCGGCCGCGCGGGCGGCGAAGGCGGCGCGCTCTGCGACGACCTCGGTGAGCGCGGCCGCGAAGGCGCACGCTCCCGCCACGTCCGGGGTGCCCGAGCGGATCGAGCGCTCGTGGCCCCCGCCGGGGCGGTCTGTCATCATCGGGATGCCACGCCGGGCGACGAGGGCGCCGACGCCGGCGGGAGCGCCAACCTTGTGCCCGCCGACGCTCATGAGGTCGAGGCCGAGCTCGACGAAGGAGACGTCCATCGTGGTCAAGGCCTGGGCGGCGTCGGAATGGACGAGGCCTCCGCTGGCGTGTACGAGCTCAACGAAGTCTGCGACCGGCTGGATTGTACCGATCTCGGAGGACACGAGGGTCATGGAGCCGAGCGCAAGGCGTCCCTCCCACGAGGCCGGGGCACCGTCCTCGGGCACACCGGGCAGGACGGACACGCCCGTGGCATCGACGGTCAGGCCCTCCCACGCGAAGCCGTCGCGATCGGCAACCTCGCGTTGGTGAGAGACAGCGTCGTGCTCGAGGCCCGAGACGACGATCAGGTCGCGCGCGCCGTCGCGGCCGCGCATACCCCGGGCGGCCGCCATCACGCCAAGCGCATCGGATTCCGTTGCCCCCGAGGTGAAGATGACCTCGTGGATGTCCGCGCCCAGGGCGCGAGCGACCTGTTCGCGCGCGTCCTCGAGCATGCGACGGGCCCGCCGCCCTCCGAAGTGGAGGGCGGCGGGATTGCCGGGGTTTACGGCCAGGTCACGCTGGGCGCGCGTCCACGCCTCGAGGGCGCACTCGCGCAGCGGCGTGGTGGCCGCGTGGTCGAGGTAGACGCTCACGCCTGGGCGCGCGCCTCCTCGATGATCGCCAGGGCGGCCGGGACCACCTCGGTGACGTCGCCAACCACGCCAAAGTCCGCGATCTCGAAGATCGGGGCGTCCGGGTCGTCGCACACAGCGACGATGTGGGCGGCCGACTGCATGCCCACCGTGTGGTGGATCGCGCCAGAGACGCCCAAGCCGATGTACAGGTTCGGGGTGATGGTCAGACCGGTCTGGCCGATCTGCTCACCTCGCGGGGCCCAGCCCTCGTCGCAGGCCACGCGGGTCGCACCCACGGCGCCGCCCAGGGCGCCAGCCAGGGAGCGGACCAGCTCAAAGTCACCGTCGACGCCGCGTCCGCCGCACACGACGGTAGAGGCGTCGGTCAGGGACACGCCGTCCTCCTCGTCTGCCACGGAGGACACGACCTCAACCGCTGCTGCTTCCGCGCTCAGCTCGACGGCCAGCGGCTCGGGGGTCAGGGAGGCGGGTGAGGCCACCGGGGCCTCGTCGATGACGCCGGAGGAAATGCCCACGATGGGGGTCTGACCCTCCAGGACAATGCCCATCGACCAGGTGCCACCCAGGGCGCTCTTGCCGACCTGGAGGACGCCGCCGTCGAAGGACACGGAGGAGGCGCCGGAGATGACGCCGGCCTCGGTCAGGGCGGCGACGCGCCCGGCGATCTCGCGGCCGCGGTAGTCCGAGCACAGCAGCACGAGGCGGTAGGAATCGGTGCTCAGCGCGGTGATAACCGCGTCGGAGGCGGCCACAGAGGCATGACCGGCCGGACCCAGGTCGGCGTGCAGCACGCGGGTCGCGCCCAGCTCCGACAGGGATGCCACGTCCGGCGTGGGGGCCACGGACAGGGCGACAACGTCGCCGGAGGTCAGGGAGGCGGCCAGCGTGACCGCCTGGCGGGCCAGGGGCGTCAGGTGATCGCCAGCCTGGTCGGCCAGAACGAGGATCGGGGAACTCATCTGCTGCGTCATGTCACTTCACCACCGAAAGAATGTAGTCGGCCAGAGCGCGCCCGCCCTCGCCGGCGTCCTGGATGATCGTGCCGGAGCCGTCGCGGGTCTTCTCCTCGCCGTGGGTGACGGCGGTCAGCGCACGGCGCATGACGAGGGCCTCGCCACCAGGAACCTCGACGAGGTCGTCGATGCCCCACTGGTCCAGCGGCTTCTTGCGGGCTGCCTTCATGGCGGCGAAAGCAGGGTAACGCGGCTCGTTGATCTGATCGGTCACGGAGACGACGGCGGGCAGCGCGGCGCGCACGGTCTCGGTGTAGCCGTCGACGGCGCGCTCGATGGTCACGGCGCCACCTTCAACGCTCAGGGAGCGGGCCAGGCCCAGCAGCGGCAAGTGGGCCTTGGCGGCCAGGGCGGCGGGCAGCATGGAGGTCATCGCGTCCAGCGAGGCCATGCCGGTGAGCACCAGGTCGACGGGGCCGCACTCCTGCGCAATCTTCGCGATCGCGACGGAGAGCACGGAGGCGGTCGTGATGACGTCGGAGCCCTCAAGGAACTCGTCGGAAACCAGGTAAGCGCGGTCCGCGCCCATCTGCAGGGCACGCATGAGCGCGTCCTCGGCGTCCTCGGGGCCCATCGTCAGCGCGACAACCTCGGCCTCGCGACCCGCATCCTCTTCGGATTCCTTGAGCTGGACGGCGGCCTCGATGGCGTTCTCGTCCAGTTCGTTGAGCACATCGTCCTCACCGCGCACCAGGCGGCCGCCCTCAAAACGGCGTTCGGACTGCATGTCCGGGACATGCTTCACACACACGACAATTCTCATGGCTTCTAGCGTGCCACATTCCTGGCCCCTCGCCCATATGAGGGTCACCTCACCGGCGCACGCCACAATCCACGAGCGGGGCACCCTTCGGCCTGTGCGCACGTTCTATGCGACTTCCCATAGGACTTTTTCACGACGATCCAACCGCCTCGTTATCGGTCACGTATGATAGGGGGCAACTATATTCACGAGGCAATGACTCCATCAGGGGTTCACCAGGAAGAGGCACGTCTTTATGTCCGAGCGATCCAGCTCGTCCCCTGTTCCCACACGGCGCGTCACCGAACCTAACCCGCAGCCCACCCGCCTGGGCGTGCACCCTGCGGGTGACGGGCTCGACGTGGCGGTCATCGCCCGCGGCGCCTCCGGCGTGGACATGTGCATCTTCGACGAGGCCGGGGCTGAGACGCGCTTCGCTCTGCTGGGTCCGAAGACCGGCGTGTGGCACGGCCACATCCCGGGCTACGGCGCGGGCACGCGATACGGTTTCCGCGCGCACGGCACGTGGGATCCCGACGGCGGCAAATTCTATAACTCCCACAAGCTCCTGCTTGACCCCTACGGGCGCGGCGTGGACGGATTCGTGGACATGAAGCCCGGCGTCTACGCGCACTGCGTGGACGAGGATCTGTACCCGCGGGAGTACCCGATGCGTCGCTCCCCCATCGATTCCGCTCCCTACATGCCGCGCTCGGTCGTGGTCGAACCCTCGTTCCCGATCATCCCCAAGCCCCAGACGCCGTGGGAAACGACCGTGATCTACGAGATCCACGTCAAGGGGTTCACAAAGAACATGCCCGGCGTGCCCGAGCCTCTGCGCGGCACCTACGCGGGCCTGGCTCACCCGGCGTCCGTGTCCTACCTCAAGGACTTGGGCGTCACGGCCGTGGAACTGCTGCCGATCCACGCCAAGTGCGATGAGCCGTTCCTCTCCGAGCGCGGCCTGACGAACTACTGGGGCTACTCGACCCTGTCCTTCTTCGCACCCGAACCTTCCTACGCGACCGCCGACTCACGGGCGCGCGGCGCACAGGCCGTCGTTGACGAGTTCCGCGGAATGGTCTCGCTCCTGCACAAGGCAGGCATTGAGGTCATCCTTGACGTCGTCTATAACCACACCTGCGAAGGCGGAGACGCAGGCCCCTCCCTGTCATGGCGCGGCCTGGACTCCGACATGTACTACCGTCACACGCACTCGCGCCCGGTCCAGACCATCGACATGACCGGCACCGGCAACACGATGAACACGGACAATCCCCGGACCATCCAGATGGTCCTCGACTCGCTGCGCTACTGGGTGCGAGACATGGGAGTGGACGGCTTCCGCTTCGACCTGGCTGCGACGCTGGGGCGTTTTGCCACTGGCTTTAGCCCGATGCACCCACTCCTCATCGCGATGGCGACGGACGATATCCTCACCCACACGAAGCTCATCGCCGAGCCCTGGGACGTCGGCCCCGGCGGCTGGCAGACCGGCAACTTCCCCCTCCCCTTCTCCGAGTGGAACGACCACTACCGCGGTGCCCTGCGTAACTTCTGGCTGGCGGACGTGCGCGCCCAGGCCTCGGGCCACATCGTGTCCGGCCCCAACGACCTGGCGACCCGCCTGTCCGGATCCCAGGACGTCTTCGATCATGGGCTGGGTCGGCTGCGCGGACCGCGAGCCTCCATTAACTTCGTGACCGCGCACGATGGCTTCACCCTGGCGGACATGACCGCCTACGACCGCAAGCACAACAAGGACAATCTCGAGAACAACCGCGACGGCTCGGACGATAACCGCTCGTGGAACCACGGCCTCGAGGGAACGCTGGCGTCGGGCGCTACCCACCCGGACTCCACGACGCCCTACGCAATCCTGGCCAACATGCCAATCGTGCGGCTGCGCGCGCGCTCACAGCGCAACATTCTGGCCACCATGTTCGTCTCCTCGGGAACACCCATGCTCACGGGCGGCGACGAGTTCGGGCGCACGCAGTACGGCAACAACAACGCCTACTGCCAAGACGGCCCGATCTCCTGGGTCGACTGGGACCTGGCCGAGGGCCAGCAGGCCCAGATCGACGCCGTCTCCTGGCTGATCGCGCTGCGTAAGGCACATCCCGTCCTGCGACCCGACTCCTTCGCGACGGGACGCCCCTTCGGCGGGGACTCCATCGCCGACCTGTCGTGGTACACGGCCCAGGGCACGCCAATGCCGGACTACGGCTGGACGGACTCGCGTCACCGCACCTTCCAGATGCTGCGCTCGGGCGTGAAGTGGGGCGACCGTGACGCCCTCGTCATCATCAACGCGAATCTCCACGACGCCGAGGTGACTCTGCCCGAAGGCCACGATCTGGACTGGCTGATCGCCTACTCCACCGTGTGGGAGACCCCGGCGGACGGCGGCGTCGGCTCCTCGCTCGACCCCGATGAGCTCTCCCTTGAGGTCGAGCACGTCACCCCTCGCTCCACGCTCATGATCGAGGCGCTGTCCGTGACAATCCTGCTCTCCGATATCGCGTTCCAGCCGGAAAACTGAGCCCCTTTTTACATACCCCTCTCCCACTCGTTAGGATCAACGCATGACTCGCAGTGAAGATGCCCTGGAAACCGCAACCTCCGACGCCTCGCTAGCCCGCTCCAAGGCCCGCAGCGCCGAAATCGACCTGGCAATCGATCAGGATCCCTCGCGTTTCCGCATCCTCACCGGCGACCGCCCCACGGGACATCTGCACCTAGGCCACTACTTTGGCACCCTGCGTAACCGCGTGCTGCTGCAAAACCGCGGCGTGGAGACCTGGGTCCTGGTCGCCGACTACCAGGTGATTACCGACCGCGACGGCGTGGGCCCGATTCGCGAGCGTGTCCTCGGCCTGGTTGCCGACTACCTGGCCGCGGGCATCGACCCGGAGCGCTCCACGATCTTCAACCACTCGGCGGTCCCGGCCCTCAACCAGCTGATGCTGCCGTTCCTGTCCCTGGTCACCGAGTCGGAGCTGCACCGCAACCCGACGGTGAAGGCTGAGCTGGAGGCGACCGAGGGCCGCGCGATGACCGGCCTCATGCTGACCTACCCGGTCCACCAGGCCGCCGACATCCTGTTCTGCAAGGCGAACATCGTGCCCGTGGGCCAGGACCAGCTCCCCCACCTCGAGCAGGCACGCCTGATCGCCCAGCGGTTCGACAAGCGCTACGGCCGCGCCACCCCCGAGCGCCCCGTGTTCCCCCGCCCCGAGGCCCTCCTGTCCGAGGTCCCGCTGCTGCTGGGCACGGACGGCCAGAAGATGTCGAAGTCGCGCGGCAACACGATCGAGCTGCGCATGAGCGCCGACGAGACCGCGAAGATCCTCAAGAAGGCGAAGACGGACGCGCAGCGCCGCATTACCTTCGATCCGGAGGGCCGACCCGAGGTTTCCAACCTGCTGATGTTGGCCTCGCTGGCCACGGGCGATGCACCCGAGGCGATCGCGGACCGCATCGGCGACGCCGGCGCGGGCACCCTGAAGGCCCTCGTCACCGAGTCCCTCAACGAGATGCTTGCTCCCCTGCGGTCTCGCCGCGCCGAGCTCATCGCAAACGAGGACTACCTGCTGTCCATCCTGCACGCCGGCAACGAGCGCGCCAACGAACAGGCTGATCAGACCCTGTCCGAGGTTCGCGCCGCGATGCAGATGAACTATTAATCCCACGCACATCTCTCCTTAGGAGGCACCATGGCATACAACCAGTTCCCTGAGCACCCCGACGATTCCGTCGGCGGCTGGATGCTCACCTTCTTCCTGCTGGGTATTCCTCTGGTCGGCTTTGTCTACCTGCTCGTTCTTGCGCTCGGCTCCGGCGGCTCCCCAGCGAAGCGGAACTTCGCGCGCGCAGCGTTCCTCTGGCAGATCATCATTTTCGTGCTGGCGATCCTCTTCTGGGTCATCTTTGGAGCGGCCTTGTACGCTTCCATGCCGAGCTGATCGGCGCTCGACACGCGCACGTCAGGCGGGGCGGTATCCGACGTATTCGGGTGCCGCCCCCACTTTCTAAAAGTGGTTGACGACATACTTTCGCGGGCGTAGCATGATGGGTGTCACCAAAGCTGGTGACACCCATCTGAACAAGGAGAGATAACCATGTCACGGAAGCTCATCCCCTTGGTCGCGTGAACTCTACTTGCATTGGTCAGTCTCGTGGAGGACGGTGTCTACGGCAGACACTCACGTGATGCCGTGACCTGGGTACAGCGGCGCAGAAACCTGACGCCGGATGGAGTATACGGACCCTCAACCCACAACAACATGACGTGGGACACCTTCGGTCCCGAACGTGGATGCGCCTACCCGCACGCAATTTGATGTAGTGGGGCGAGGTGAACTCGAATTCACCTCGCCCCACTCCTGATGAGGAGGAGCCTTGAACAAGATTCTGCACACGTTCACATCCTGCGTCGCGCTCGTCGTACTAGCCGGCTGCGCAGGACAAACACCGACAGAGGGGACGAGCACGAGCCAGCCACCTGCTGATGGGACCACTCCGGGACACGAACTCCTGTCGAGTACCGGCGTCACCAAGGACATCACACACTGGACCCTGCCCACCGATCCCCTTCTCGACCCGTACTTGTCTGACGTGGAACTTGAAGCCTCCGGCAAGGTCGTCAAACTATGCATGGACCGTCGAGGCTTTACCGACTACCCCACGGCACGTTCCGCTGACATGCCATACGAGGACACGCGCCCCAACGGAATCAGCATGATCTTCACACCAACGACAGCGGCGAAGTATGGGTACCGACAGGCTCCCCTCCCCGGTTACACAGTGCTGGATGTCCTTCCCCAAGAGGACCCCAGGCCTGGTTTTCTCGAGGCCTACACCGAGTGTCAGGATCTGGGCTTGAAAGCCACGAGGCCGCAGGTGAAGGATCGGGAAGCGCACACTGCATCGACGAGTACGACGCCCGTCGACACTGACCAGGCACAGAACACGTGGATATCCCAGTTCGACGCTCTTCAAGTAGATCGCAGCGATCCTGCACTGACTGCGGCAGCAGCGCGCTGGAAGGCATGCCTCCAGGAGGCGGAGCCATCCACGGTGCTCCCCGACCAGCCCTGGGACATGTTGCATTCTCAGATGCCGAGCGTCTTGCAAGACCGCTTTGACTGGCAGCCGACCGGCGAAGCAGGAAGCGAGGAAATCGCTTTCGCCACACACGATGCAACATGCCGCGAATCGTCGGGATGGACCACGACGCTCTACGACCTCGAATGGGAACAGCACGCGCAATTTGCCGCAGAACACCAGTCGGAGATCGATGCTGAAGTTGCCACCCATCAAGAGGCTCTCGACCGGTTCCGTGAGATCAGCGCACACCCCGAGCACTACGTCCCATGACGCGCCGCGCTGTTATCCGAGGAGTGGTCTACTTTCTCATCCTGTTGCTCGCCGTTGGGGTGACGTGGTGGGCTGCCTCCCGTTTCGTCTCGCAACGCCAACGGGAGGCGGCAGCAAGCCCACCCCCGCCGTCAGACGTGTTGGTGGAAGTCGTGCGCGGAGAACTAGCGGATACGTCGTCGTATGTCGGAAAGGTGGAAGCAGCATCTGCCGCGCAGGTCTCGCTCCCCGCTTCAAAGGACGGGACCGTCGTTGTAACGTCGACACCGCTGGGGGTTGGCTCGACGATAGAGGATACGTCGCCCATCATTTACCTCAACGGGCGTCCGGTCATCGCATTTCACGGGGAGTTTCCTCTCTACCGTGATCTGCGCGAGGGCGATAGCGGCCCCGACGTGTCGATGATTCAGCACGCGCTCATTGCAGCTCGTTACCCGATCACTGCCTCTGGCACCTTCGATTCGATGACTGCAGGAGCAATCATCGACGTGTATCAACGGATTGGTCTTCGCGCGCCCATGACGACGGCCGAAAACGAGCGCAGTGGCTCCACTGACCAATCAAGCAACACCACACAGTCGCCACAGGTCGTCACTCTGCTCAAGTCGGAAGCACTCGTCTTGTCCCCGGGCATTACGACTCTTGCTTCCGTTCCTCCCGTTGGCGCAACAGGCAGCGATGAACCCCTGGCCATCGGTGTCAATGGGAACGGTATTACTGTGACCGCCGCGGTCGATGCAGCGCAGGGAGCACGGCTCAGCGTGGGGATGTGCGGAGCCATTCAGACACCGTCATCGTCGGTATCCACCTGCATTACCTCGATTGCGCCCGCACAGCAGTCGAGTTCGGAGGAGCGTTCGGATCAGGCGAGGGCGACGCGCCTGTTGCTGACGCACTCCGTCAGCGATACTGACGCCGATCAGCTCAGCGGGCTGCGTGAGGTGCCCATCGACATCAATCTGAGCGAGCCACTGGAGGATGTTCTCCTCGTCCCTCAATCCGCTCTCATTGCGCGTGACACAGCGCACGCGAGCGTCTTGGTCGCACATGAGGGCGCTCTGGTGTCGGTGGCCGTCGATTCTTCGACGTGCATCGGGGGCATGTGTGCAGTGACATCCTCGGATCCCCAGCTGGTCGAGGGAGCGCGAGTCAAGGTCGACAACGAATGACAACACTCGAGTTATCCCACGTCTTCAAACGGGTGAACGCGCCCGTTGAGCGCGCCATACTCTCCGATATTTCTCTGCGTATCGCCCAGGGAGACTTCGCCTGCATCAGGGGGAAGTCAGGAGCCGGAAAATCCACGCTCCTGAATATTCTCGGCCTGCTCGACACGGGGTTTGAGGGTGAGTATCTGCTCGACGGGGTACCGGTGTCGGATTTGAGCGTCCATGAGTTCGGGGAGGCACGCGCGCATATCTTCGGTTTCATCTTTCAGTCGTTTCACCTGTTCCCAGACCGCAGCGTGCTCGACAACGTCCTCCTCGGGAATCTGTATGTCGCCGACTCATCGGCCCAGCGGCGCGAGCGGGCCCTCGACGCCCTCGCTTTTGTGGGCCTGGAGGAGCGTGCCGACCAGCTGGTGTCCACGCTATCGGGAGGGGAACAACAGCGCATTGCCATCGCGCGCACGGTTGCAGCAGACCACGACATCATTATCGCTGACGAGCCCACGGGCAACCTCGATTCTCATTCTGCTGCCTTGGTCCTTTCACTACTGCAAGACCTCAACCGAGTAGGCAAGACAATTGTGCTGGTCACCCACGACGACGAGGTCGCTTCCTTGGCGCGCACGACCATCACCCTCTCGGATGGGCATGTGATCGATGCGCCGTCTGTCTGTTCTCCGCCCCATCTGCAGTCGGCGGAGGATTCCTGCGCCCAATGCAGCCAAGTAGCGGGCTGTCGTCGTCTCTGGCGGACGATGTGCGACGCATATGTTGGGACCAGCGCGCGGGCGCGCAGGCGCGCGTTCGCATGCTGTACGTGCATCGCTGTCGCTATCTCCACATTCCTCACGTGCTACTTGATCACGGCATCATTCCAGGTGACGGACGCATTCAATACACAGGCGAACCGACGGGTCATTCTCTATTCTCCACAGGGCACACGCATCGATGTATCCCCGTACATCGATGACACCGCGTTGGCAAGGATTCGCGAGGTCGCGGGAGTTGAAAACGTCAATGTACTCTCCACGAGAGGCCAGGTGGCCGTCAGCGCTGCTCCGCCCTCGCCCGGATCTGACACGTCCACGCACGCGCTGGTTGTCGGTGCAACGCTGGATTCCGAGTGCGCGTCCATCATGACGTTCCACCCAGCCCCAGCGTGCCATCTTGAACCCGGCCATGTCCTCGTCGGGGCAAGGCTCGCGCAGACACTCAACCTGGGTCCAGCATCGCTTCACCCAACGGTGTGGGTGGAGGGACGAAAGTACGCCGTCGCCGCCATTATCGACGACGCCCAGGGAATCTCCTCCTTGGTGGACTCACTCGTCATGAGCGAAACAGATGCAGCGTCCTTCCCCGCCACCTACGTGAGTGCTATCCTGCGCGTCCGTCCTGGTGCCGCAACACAGGTCGCTCACCAAGCGCCCTTCGCGTGGACTCCTGCGACCCACGGGAGCATCCAAGTCGATGCACCACCAGAACCGCGTAGCCTGCGCGGCAGCGTGGAAGGGGTGGTACGCAACGCCCTGACGACGACATCCATCGTTGTCGACGCTCTGACCGTGGTTCTCGTTTGCGGACTAGCGCTCCTCCAGGTGCGCAAACGTCGGTGGGAGATCGGCGTACGCCGAGCCATCGGTGCGCGCTCCTCTGACATCGCGTTGCTGCTCATCGGCGAGATTCTCCCCTCCTCGCTCGTCGGTGGGATCGTGGGCGTGTGCGTCGGGTTGATGACGCTGAACATCGTGACCTTGATGCGCGAATGGATCCCTGTGTTCGATCTGCGGACCATCGGCCTGTACCTGACGGGATCGGCTGTAGTCGGCCTCGTGGGGGCTCTGTATCCCACCATCGTCGCTTGCCGCATTGACCCCATCGACGCGCTGAGATCCTCAGAATAACGTCACCGCACGGACCCCATATCCGCGTCCGTATCACTGCCGACCACTCAGCGACGGTCGGACTCTTGCCCGGTCCTCCACACACACCACCCAATGGGAGATCGGTCACATCCCGGGGTGTGATCTTCGCCTATGCCCTGGTCGGTCCATAGGTTAGTGTTGGACATGTGAGCGAGAAACTGTTGCCCCGTATCCCGATCATCGAAGTGTTCCCCGTCATCGAGGACGGAACGCTTCCCGCTAAGGCGACCGAAGGCGAACCTTTCCCCATTCGTGCGACCGTGTTCCGCGAAGGACACGACGCATTCGCCGCCGAGGCCGTCCTGCTACGCCCGGACGGAGGTGAATACTCTCGCACCCGCATGGTCGACATCGCGCCGGGCCTCGACCGCTACGAGGCCTGGGTTGCCGCGGACGTTCCCGGCGCATGGTCGTTCCGCGTGGACTCCTGGTCCGACCCCTACGCCACGTGGCGTCACGACGCTGCCGTTAAGGTCGGCGCTGGCATCGACGTCGAGCTGATGCTCGAGGAGGGCGCCCGTCTCATGGAGCGCGCGGCCGCCGGAAAGGCCTTCCACAACCCGACCCAGCGTCCGCCCTCGGACGCCGATATCGAAGCACTGCACGATGCGGCGCGTCGCCTGCGTGACGGCTCCCATTCCCCCCAGCAGCGCCTCTCCGCTGGCATCTCCTCGCGTATCCGCCTGGTCTTCCGCGATCATCCGCTGCGCGACCTCCTCGATTCCTCGCGCGTCTACCCGCTGGACGTGGCGCGCACTAAGGCGCTGGCCGGCGCATGGTACGAAATCTTCCCGCGCTCTGCGGGAGCCTTCCAGAAACCGGACGGTTCCTGGGTCTCCGGCACGCTCGCCGGAGCCGCTGAGGACCTGCCGCGCATCGCCGGCATGGGCTTTGACGTCGTCTACCTGACCCCCATCCACCCGATCGGCACGACGTTCCGTAAGGGTAAGAACAACTCGCTGATCGCCGCGCCCGGCGACCCGGGCTCCCCCTACGGCATCGGCTCCCCCGAGGGCGGCCACGATGCCATCCACCCGGACCTGGGCGACTTCGCCGACTTCGACCGTTTCGTCGAGCGCGCCCGAGGCCTCGGCATGGAGGTCGCCCTCGACCTGGCCCTCCAGTGCTCCCCCGACCACCCGTGGGTTGCCGAGCATCCCGAGTGGTTCACCACCCGCGCCGACGGCACGATCGCCTACGCGGAGAACCCGCCCAAGAAGTACCAGGACATCTACCCCCTGAACTTCGACAACGACCCCGAGGGCATCTACCAGGCCGTCCGCGACGTCATCGAACTGTGGATCCACCACGGCGTGACGATCTTCCGCGTCGACAACCCCCACACCAAGCCCATCCCGTTCTGGGAGCGCCTGCTCGCCGACATCAAGGCCCAGTACCCGGGAACGCTCTTCCTGGCCGAGGCCTTCACCCGTCCCGCCATGATGCGTACCCTGGGCGCTATCGGCTTCGACCAGTCCTACACCTACTTCGCGTGGAGGACCTTCAAGCAGGAGATCGAGGAGTACTTGCTTGAGGTGTCGCGGGAGACCGCGCACCTCATGCGCCCGGCCTTCTGGCCGACCACGCACGATATCCTCACCCCGCAGATGTGGGACGGTGGCACCGCGATCTTCGCAATCCGCGCGATGCTCGCGGCGCTGGGCGCGCCCACGTGGGGCATTTACTCGGGCTACGAGTTCGTCGAAAACGAACCGCGCGACACCTTCCAGGAGCCCAACAACAACGAGAAGTACGAGTACCGTCCGCGCCGGTGGGAGGACGCCGACGCCATCGGCATCTCGCGGCTCTTCACGCTGCTCAACGCCGCGCGCGCCAAGCACCCCGCGCTGCGCCAGCTCCACCAGATCCGCATCCACCCCACCTCCTCGGATCGCCTCATCGCCTTCTCGCGTCAGATGCCCGGCAAGTTCACCGCAGACGGCAACCCGGACACCGTCATCTGCGTGATCTCACTGGATCCGCACAACGGCGTGGATGCTTCGGTCGAGCTGAACCTGGCCGAGATGGGCCTGGCGACGCCGGGCGGCAACATTACGGTCGTCGACGAGCTCGACGGACACTCCTACGTGTGGGGTTCGTCCAACTGGGTGTCGCTGTCCCCCGTGACGCGCCTTGGCCACGTCTTCAAGGTCGAGCCCGCCCACTCCTCGCCCTGGTCGCAGGCCTGAGACCATAGACCCGCTCGGCGTGCCTCGTGGGTCACACCGAGCACCGTCCCCCTCAAAATCGACCGACCAAATGAGACCCGGCTCCCATTTTTGCCGGTCAACCGATAGACTACTAACACGACAGTGAACTAAGCGGTTCACACCATCTGGAGTAAGGACAATCCATGAGCTGCGAACTAACGCCGATCCCGGTCAATGACGACATTCTCGACGCCGTTGCCTCAGGCTCCTACTATTCGCCGCACTCCGTGCTCGGTGCCCACCTGAGCGACACGGGCGTAACCATCCGCGTCAGCGCGCGCCTCGCCGACGCGGTCGACGTGGTTACCCCGTCCGGAGCCTACGCGGCGACCCACGAGCGCGGCGGCATTTGGGTTGCTGCCCTGCCCGGCAAGGAGATTCCCCCCTACCGCGTGTCCGTCACCTACGGTGAGGTCACGACGCTACGCGACGACCCCTACCGCTACCTGCCCACCCTGGGCGAGATGGACACCTACCTCATCTCTGAGGGCCGCCACGAGAACCTGTGGAACGTCCTGGGTGCCCACGTGAAGACCTACACCGACGAACTGGGTGAGACCACCGGTACCGCCTTCGCCGTGTGGGCCCCCAACGCCCGCGCTGTGCGCGTCGTCGGCGAGTTCAACTTCTGGGACGGCGTGGCTACCTCCATGCGGTCGCTGGGTTCCTCCGGCATCTGGGAGATCTTCGTTCCCGACGTCGGCGTGGGTGCCCGCTACAAGTTCGAGATCCAGGGTCCCGGCGGCAACTGGTTCGAGAAGGCCGACCCGCTGGCTCGTGCCACGGAGATCCCCCCGGCCACGGCCTCGGTCGTCACCGACTACTTCCACGAGTGGACGGACGACGAGTGGATGTCGACCCGCAAGGATCGCAACCCCCACACCGGCCCCATGTCCATCTACGAGGTCCACGCGGGCTCCTGGCGTCAGGGCCTGGGCTACCGCGAGCTGGCCGACGAGCTGGTCCCCTACGTCAAGCAGATGGGCTTCACGCACGTGGAGTTCATGCCGCTGGCTGAGCACCCCTTCGGTGGCTCGTGGGGCTACCAGGTGACCTCCTACTACGCGCCCTCCTCGCGCTACGGCACCCCGGACGACTTCCGCTACCTGGTGGACGCCTTCCACCGCGAGGGCATCGGCGTCATCCTGGACTGGGTCCCCGCCCACTTCCCCAAGGACGACTTCGCCCTGGCACGCTTCGACGGCACCGCGCTGTACGAGGATCCGGACCCGCTGCGCGGCGAACACCCCGACTGGGGCACCTACGTCTTCAACTTCGGCCGCCGCGAGGTGCGCAACTTCCTGGTCGCCAACGCCCTGTACTGGCTGGAGGACTTCCACATTGACGGCCTGCGCGTCGACGCCGTGGCCTCGATGCTCTACCTGGATTACTCGCGTAAGGACGGCCAGTGGCGTCCCAACCAGTACGGTGGCCGCGAGAACCTGGAAGCCATCGACTTCATTCAGGAAGCCAACGCGACCGCGTACCGTCGTCACCCCGGCATCGTCATGATCGCCGAGGAGTCCACGGCGTGGCCCGGCGTGACCGCCCCGACCTCCGGCGGCGGCCTCGGCTACGGCATGAAGTGGAACATGGGCTGGATGAACGACACCCTGCGTTACCTGAGCGAGGATCCGGTCAACCGCCGCTGGCACCACGGCGAGCTCACATTCTCGCTCGTGTACGCCTTCTCCGAGAACTACGTGCTGCCGCTGTCGCACGACGAGGTCGTTCACGGCAAGGGCTCCATCATCTCCAAGATGCCCGGCGACAAGTGGCAGCGCCTGGCGGGCCTGCGTTCCCTGTACGCCTACCAGTGGAGCCACCCGGGCAAGCAGCTCCTCTTCATGGGCCAGGAGATCGGCCAGGAGCAGGAGTGGAACGAGTCCTACTCCCTCGACTGGTGGCTGCTGGATCAGGAGGGCCACGCCGGCGTCGCGGCCCTGGTGGAGCGCCTCAACAAGATCTACGCTTCCTCCCCCGCCATGTGGGACGACGACTACACGGGCTTCGAGTGGATCGATGCCTCGGACGGCGATCACAACCTGATCTCCTACCTGCGTAAGGGCGCCGATGCTGATGGCAACCGCGAGGTCGTCGTGTGTGTCTCGAACTTCGCTGGCAACCCGCACGAGGGCTACCGCGTGGGCCTGCCCTTTGGCGGCGAGTGGGTCGAGATCCTCAACACGGACGCCGAGGAGTTCGGCGGATCCGGCGTCGTCAACGTCGGACCGATCATCGCCGAGGACACCCCGTGGAACGGTCGTCCGGTCTCCGCTCAGCTGCGCGTGCCGCCGCTGGGTGCCGTGTGGCTGGTGCCCGCCTCTCAGGTGCGCTGATGCCATAGGCTGACACACGGCGAGGCCGGAGCAGGGATTCCTGCTCCGGCCTCGCCGTGTATCGCGACGCACAAGACGACGCGACGTCACGCTCACATGAGAAGCATCGCCAGGCGCGTTCGAGCCTTGGAGACCTCGGGGGTCGAGCCGGCGACGCGGAAAAGGTCGAGGAGACGCAGGCGCAGCGCGTCGCGTTCTTCCTCGTCGCTCGTGGCGGCCAGCAGCTCAAGAAGCACGTCGAAGGCTCCGGCTGCGTCACCTGCAGCGAAGAGGGCGTCGGCGCGCGCGGCCGGGTCGTCGTTGCTCTGCTCCCCGTAGGCCCGCTGGGCGAAGCGCACGCGGGACAGATGAGACTTCGCCGCCTCGTCGCGGGGGTTGAGTTCGACGACCCGCTCCCACAGGGCGATCGCCTCGTCCAGGCGTCCCTCTTCCTCGGCGGCCAGCGGAGCCTCATGCTCGGGGGGAATCGGCGCCGCGGTGTCTGCGGCGGCCACGGCGATGCGCGCGTTGATGCCCATCTGAGCGGCGGCCTCGAGCACCTGGGAGACGACGGGGAGCACCTGCTCCTTGGAAGCGCCGCCCTGGAACAGCGGAACTGGGCGACCGCCGACGAGCGCGACGACGGTCGGCACGGTCTGAATCTGGAACGCTTGCGCGATGGCCGGGGCCTTGTCGATATCGACCTCGACAAGCTGGAAGGCACCCGCGTGTTCACGCGTGATCTCCTCGAGCATGGCCAGCGCGGGCTTAGACTCCAGCGAACGCGGCGACCACATCACCATGATGACGGGCACGGCCTGCGAGGCGGACATAACGTCCTGGAAGTGCTCCTCGTCCGTGGACGTGATGAGCGGCAGGTGCAGCCCCTCCCCCGCGGGCGCGGCCGCTTCCTGGGGCTGGGGAGCGCTCGCTCGCGCCGACAGGTCGACAGCGCCGTGCGAGTCGGCGGGCGTCACGGTGGCTTCGGGGGCACCGCTGCGGGAGTCAGGCATATTCATAGTGGTCCTCTCGAGAACGCGTCGTTATCCTCAATGATCATAAGCGTCGTCCCCACGCCAAACGACGCGGGGACGAGGTGTGCGCTACGGGTGAAAATCAGCCCGGCGACGTGGAGGGATCCAGCGCCACCTTGGTGATCGAGCGGTCGCCGCCGACGATCTGCACGTTGCCGCCCGCCTTTTGCGAGGGAATGCGCATGATGATCGTCGCAAGGTAGTCCGCGGTCGCAGTGCCTTCGACCTTCGTGCCGTCGGGGCTCAGCGCGGCGGTGTTTGCGGCCAGGTTCATGGTGGAACCGGCGACCGTGCGCTGGTAGGTGAAGGTGTACTTAAAGTTCGCGGCCACCAGGGCCGAGCCGTCCTGCAGAACCAGACCCGAAATCGGGTAGTCGGTTGCGGTGGCAGCCATGGTCACGGAGCCGGCCGAGCTCACCGAGGAGTTCAGGTCGGTGACCTGCTGAAGGGTCTGCTTCGTGAAGTCGTCGGAGACGAACTGCGTGGTGTCCTGCGTGCCGGAGTTGAGCATCGTGATGTACTGCGCGAGCGCGGTATCGGGGGTCACCGTAAAGCCCTGAGAGTCGCCGGTCACGTACGCCGAGCCGGTGCCGACGGGCGGCAGGGTCAGCTGGGTGCCGCCGAGCAAGCGGGCGAAGTTCGTCAGCTTGTAGTCGGAGCGGGCCGAGTCCTGAACGTAAACCTGGAGCACGGGCAGCGCCGTGGAAGAGCTATCCGAGATGTTGAAGATCGCGCGCGGCCACGAATCAGAGTTCGTGATCGCCAGCGACGTCGGCGCGAAGTCCAGGGCAGGCAGCGTCTGACCGGTCGCCGTCGTCAGCGCGTACTGAGCGGTGCGGGTCTCCAGCGCGCCCTGCGTCACCTGATCGCCGAGGTCGGCGGCGTTCAGAGAGGCGTCCGCCGTGGCCATCGCCGTTCCAACGCTCTCAAGCACGGAGGAGATGCGCTCAAGGTCGAGGTTGGCGGCGCTTTGTGCCGAGCCGGACTGAGCGACAATCTCGCTGGAGCAGGCGCTCACACCGAGCGCAGAGGTCATCAGCAGAGCGGCGGTTGCAGCCGCGAGGGTCCGTCGTTTCATCACTTTCCTCCCTGACGGTCCTTGAGCCAACCGGACATGATCGAGGTCCAGCCTCCGGTCGCCGACGCGTCATCGTCAGGAGCGGACGTGGGCGCAGGTGCGGGCTTTTGTTCCTCAGCGTCGCGCGGGCGGGTGATCGGGATCAGGCCGGTGTTGAACTCCTGGCCGTCAACGACTACGACTTCCTCACCGTTGTTGCGTGCCTCGCGCAGGGCGCGACGCGACGGCAGGGTGCGGCCTCCGCGAATACCGCTCAGGTCGATGACGCCGGTATCCGTCGTTGCGCGCTCGGGCGGGTCCACGTCGAAGGGGCCAGTGTCGAGGCCGTGGCGGCCGCGACGCTCGAAGGTGTCGGTCATCGGGTCCGGGACGTAGTCCGGCGCGGACAGGGCGGAGATGTCCGGGGCGGGCACGCCGACGATGGAGGCGCGCACAATGGGGCCCTCGGTGGGCTTAGGCGGAATAGGCTCGCGGATTGCGGTGTCCTCAGCCGAAGGCTCCTCGACAACGGGCGCGTCGGCGGGAGGTTCCTCAGCACCAGGCTTATCGGCCGCGGAGTCCTCGGTGGAGGAAGCGAAAGCAGCAGCACCCCACACGGGCTCGGGCGCGGGCTCCGCGATCGGCTCAGGCTCTTCGGTGGCCGCTTCCTGCGCCACGGCCTCGGCAACCTCGGCAGCGGCGTCCGCGACGGGCTCGGGTGCTACGGGGGCAGGCCCGGTGCCGGACTCGCGCGAGGCGGCGACGAGCTCGGCGACCTCGGAAGCGTCGATCGTGGAGGTATCCAGGGAGTCAGCCTTGCGGCGTTCCTCGATGCGCTGCTCGCGAATCTTGCGCAGGCGCAGCAGCTGCCAGCGCGTCAGGAAGAGGGCGAAGGCCAGAAGCGCGAAGAAAGCGGCGGCCAGGAATGCGACGATGGCCAGCAGGTTGACCTGCTCGATCTGCCACGTCAGGGTCAGGGTCAGGTCTCCGGGGCCACCGGCGGAAGCGGCGACAGCGGAGCGGCCACTCGGGACGTTCTCAAGGTCGAGAGACACGCTGCCCGTGCCGCTCTCCTGCTTGAACCACATCGGGGACTTTGCCAGCTGATCCGTCAGCTGCGCGGATGTCGGGTCATCAATGGGCTGCGCGCCCGATTGCACGGCGTTCTGCGCGTTTGCCTGCGCGCCAGACTGGTTATCAGCCTGCGAGGTCGCGCCGGGATTGACCATTCCCGTTCCGTTGGCGGCGTGCGATTCCGCCTTCAGCTTGGTGCGGTCGGCCTCGACGCCGATCACCTCGGTGTAGGCAGCGTTGCCAATCCAGCCCTTCGCGTCCTGCGACGTGCCGATCACCAGTGTGACCGGGGCACCCGACTTCGACGTAGCGGTCACCGTGACGTCATCCTTGACGATCGATAGCACGTTGTCACGCGTCATGATCAGGTCCGTCGCGGATTCCACCGTCGAGGCCTGCTGCGTCGGCGGCCGCAGTACGGTCACGCCGAGCAGCCCAACAAGGACGCATACGAGTGCGACAACGCCCATCGACGATGCCGCAACGTATCGCTTCAAGAGTTCCACGGTTGCTCCTCAGGTCCAACGCCCACACTGCGGGCATTCTTCAGGCTCCACTTTACGTGCAAACCCGCCAGGCAGGCTCATTTGCCGACAAGGCAGTGATACATCACATGAGATATCACAGGGGTCGAAGCCCCCGCCGCCAGCACTCGGAGTGCCAGTGGCGCCGCCCTTCCACGCCTTGGGGCAGGCCGAAAGGCGCCTCCTCAGGCCACGCAACAACATGTGCTGTGCCCCTCGGAATGGGCCGCAGGCATGCCGGGCACGTGTATTCCTTGGCTGCACTAGGAAGGCGGCGAACCTGGTAGTCCCCACCATCGGGCCCACGCTCCGTGCGCGGCACGGAGGCGAGGCGGTCCATCTGGAGGGGACGCGCCTCGCCCCACGGTCGCTTCTTGCTACGTTTACCTCTCACGCAACCACAGTGCCACGGCGCCAGACGCGGCGCACGTTCAGCTGGGCATCAACCTCAACGATGTCGGCCTTCTTACCGGGCGCGAGCGAGCCAACCGTATCGTCGCCCAAGATGGTCGCTCCCTGCACCGACGCCATGTACACCGCGTCCACGAGCGGGATACCGCCCTTCGTCACGGCCACGCGGACGCAGTCCATGAGGTGCGCGGTGCCACCTGCGATCGCGTTGCCCTGCGCCAGGCGGGCGACGCCATCCTTGACGATGACGTCCTGGGGACCGAGCGTGTACGCTCCGTCGGCCATGCCGGCCGCGGCCATCGCATCCGTGATAAAGACGACGTGGTCACGGCCCACCATTTCGTAGACGTCACGTACGAGAGTGGGATCGACGTGGATGGAGTCGCAGATGAGCTCGGCCACCGCTCCGCCGCGCACCGCATCGGACAGGAATTCGGCGATCGGTCCGGTATCTCGGTGATGCAGGGGACGCATGCCGTTAAAGAGGTGCGTAATAGTGGCACGAGGCCCGCGCTTCGTCTCCACCTCGGCGAAACGCTCGCGCGAGTAGACCAGAGCCTCGCGCGCCTTGAGCGAGTTCGAATCCGTGTGTCCCCACGAGGGTAGCGCTCCCCCATCGATGAGTGCCGCAGCAACGGAACCGGGGCCGTATGCGCCCGGCTTCTCGGGAGCCAGCGTCATCGACAGCGCGTATCCCTGGCAGTCCTCCAGGAGGGTGCGGGTCAGGTCGGCGTCAGGATCGACGATGTAGGTGGGGTCCTGAGCACCGCAGCGCTCGTGGGAGACGAAGGGCCCCTCGAAGTGGATGCCTGCGATCTCACCCGCGACGGCCAGCTCGGCGAGAGTCTTGGCGCGGGCGCGCAGAACCTCGGCCGAGGCGGTCACGCATGAGGCCACGAGGGTCGTCGTGCCGTGGCGGCGGTGCTCCATGACGGCCACCAGAGCCGCGTCGGCGGTCTCGGCGTTGGGGAAGGACTCGCCGCCGCCACCGTGGCAGTGGACATCGACGAGGCCGGGCAGGTAGGTCGAATCGCTGGCCTCGGGCGCCTCGCCGTCGTAGTCGGATACTGGGCACACCCGGGTAATGGTCGAGCCGTCGATCTCGATGATTCCATCCTCAATGATGGAGTCTTCCAGAACAAGGCGGCCGCGCAATACAGAATCAGTCATGACTTTCATTGTGGCATATCTGACACTTCACTGCTGTGTCTCGGACAACCATTTCTCCCAGTCATCAAACGCACGCGCAGCAGGTCGCCTGCGCGATTCGTATCCCTTCACCATCACAATCTCGCGCCCCGGTGCTCTCACGGCCACCACTCGACCACCCTCGACGACGATCGGACGGAACATGCCGTTCTTCGCCGGACAGATCAACGCCTCCCCGGCCTCGTCCGTCAGGCAGGAGCGGTCCCTGTAGCCGACATGTAACTCATCGAATGATGGAAGCGCACGCATTTTCTCCGCCTCGATGCGGAAATCTTCCACGAGATCTGCGAGGTCTGCGCGAGCCAGACCGCCTCCACATTCTGCAAGAGGAAGGCCTAGGCTCTCCCCTGCCGCGCGCGCTCCGACCAACGCTCGACGCGCTTCGGTGAGAGTCAACCCGGTCCACCTCGCCAAGTCGGCCTCGTCGATGGGACCGTGCCCCCAGGCGTAACGCGCTGCGAGGACCGCGAGGGCTTCTTCATGCCCAGGCTCTCCCTTCGCGACCCCGGGAGCGGCCGGAAGTGAGCGCGCGTCGACGATCAGGTGTTCGCCCGCGCGCACAGGCCCCGCGGTAAGCACACCATCCAGATGGAGGCGCATGATGAGATGGCGACGCCGTAGCCCTTCCTGCGCGGATGAAGCCGTCACTGTATCGATCCCACTCCTGCCCCACGCCTCGACGAGCTCGGCGCGGCTCACTCCCAGGGGCGAGGTCTCCAGCAGCTCACACGCAACCTGCGCCGCACGCTCGACGAGAGCGTCATTGAGGCCCAGAGAAAGCGCCTGGCGCTCCCACGCCGCACGCCGGTGCCGCAGCATGCGGCGCAGCCAATGGTGGTCGCGGGCGCTCGTGACGTGGACGGTGCCGCGCATCGGCCAGGAGCGAACCAGCTCACCTCGCGCGAACGACTCCTCGACACGAGCGCGCGACACTCCCGTGCAGCGCACGCCAATCGCCCACGGGATCGCGCTCGCCTGCTGACCTTGCAGAGCCGCCAGATTCTCAACAGCATCCAGCGGTGAGTGAGCCGCGGTCGCAGGCACGAGTCCTTGGGCGATGATTCTCCCCAGACTCACCCTCGGGGACGCCTCCATCAGAACAGACGCGACTCGGGGTCATCCACCCCGCGCATCGCGTCGTAGTCCAGCACGACGCAGCGAATCCCGCGGTCCTCCGCGAGCGTGCGCGCCTGCTTCGTAATCTCCTGCGCCGCGAAAATACCCGTGACGTCGCCGAGAAGCGCATCGCGCCCGAGCAGGGACAGGTAGCGCGTCAGCTGCTCGACGCCGTCAATACCGCCGCGGCGCTTGACCTCGATCGCCACGTACTCACCCTTATCGTCGCGCACCATGAGGTCGACGGGGCCCACCGGCGTGGGGTACTCGCGACGCACGAGCTCCCAGCCCTGCCCGAGGATCTGGGGAACCTGCTCGGCCAGTAGCTCCTGCAAGTGAGCCTCCACGCCATCCTTGACGAGGCCGGGGTCAACTCCCAGGTCTTCCGTGACGTCCGCGATGACCTCGTGAATACGAATGACAAGCTTGTCATCCGTCTTGTCGGCCTGGACGGTCCACACGGCCTCCACGCCCTCCTCGTCCGCGTCGGGGGTGCCGAAGGAGACCGAACAGGGCGCAGTCATCCAGTTCAGCGGCTTGTAGGAGCCGCCCTCGGAGTGAATGAGAACAGAACCGTCACCCTTGAGCATGATGACGCGCTTGGCGGGGTCCAGGTGGGCGCTCAGGCGACCGGAATAATCAACGGTGCAGGTAGCAATAACAATACGCACCCCGTGAGCTTACCAATCCCACTCACGGGCGGCGAGGAGGACCCGACTCCACCCACGAGACCAAACCGTTGTAAGTCAGGCGTTCCACGGCAACCTCGTAACGATGCTCACCGTAGGCCAGTCGCACCTCGACCATGGAACCGTCGTCGGAACGCGAGATCGGGGCAGACACCTCCATGCCTCGCCGAGGCACCGAGTAGACGGGTTTGAGAGACATGCCAACCAGCCGATACCAGGACAGCTCCTCGACGCCGTACACGCCAATGCCAGCCGTCCAGCCGGCGTGATGATCGGGGCGCGACCAACAGCGGAAGGCCCCCAAACGCGCAGCGATCCTGCGGGCGCGCACATTCATGTACGCCCACAGGATCAGCGCGACGCACGCGAGGAGAACCAGCACCCAGATCAGAACGTTCATCATCAGGCTCATGAGGTCCTCCTCGCTGCGTCTATCTACTGTGCTGCCACTGTAGCGCGGTCGGCAACTACCGTAACGAAATCGGAGTCAACTGAGGCAAATCCCCCACTGACTTCGAAGGACACGGTCTCGTCGGCGCGCGTTACCGTCACAATTCCGTCGCCGAGCTGGGCGAGCAGCGGCTGGCGGCCAGGGAGAATACCCAGGCTGCCATCGACGGTCGGCACCTGCACCGACAGCGCCGCACCGTGCCACAGGCGCGCCTCGTGAGAGACGACCTCGACCTGCAGGGACTTCGCCGATGCCATCAGGCTTCCTTGGCCAGCTCGTGAGCGTTGCGCTCCAGGTCGTCGATGCCACCGCAGTTGTAGAACGCCTGCTCGGGAACATCGTCGTAGTGGCCCTCAGCGATACGCTTGAACGCCTCGATGGTCTCCGACAGCGGCACGGTCGAGCCGGGAACACCCGTGAACTTCTCGGCCATGTACATGTTCTGCGAGAGGAACTGCTCGATGCGGCGGGCGCGTGCAACGGTGACCTTGTCGTCCTCGCTCAGCTCGTCGACGCCGAGGATGGCGATGATGTCCTGCAGCTCCTTGTTCTTCTGCAGGATGGCCTTGACGTGCGTGGCGACGTCGTAATGCTCGCGACCCACGAGGGCCGGGTCGAGGATACGAGAGGTCGAGGCCAGCGGATCCACGGCGGGGTAAATGCCCTTGGCCGCGATCTCACGGGAGAGCTCGGTCGTCGCGTCCAGGTGAGCGAAGGTCGTCGCCGGGGCCGGGTCGGTGTAGTCGTCGGCGGGAACGTAGATCGCCTGCAGCGAAGTGATCGAGTGGCCGCCGGCCGAGGTGATGCGCTCCTGGAGCAGACCCATCTCGTCAGCCAGGTTGGGCTGGTAGCCCACGGCCGAGGGCATACGGCCCAGCAGCGTGGAGACCTCGGAACCCGCCTGGGTGAAGCGGAAGATGTTGTCGATGAACAAGAGCACGTCCTGGTGCTGAACATCGCGGAAGTACTCCGCCATGGTCAGGCCTGTCAGGGCGATGCGCAGACGCGTGCCCGGCGGCTCGTCCATCTGGCCGAAGACGAGGGCGGTCTTGTCGAAAACGCCCGCCTCTTCCATTTCGCCGATCAGGTCGTTGCCCTCACGGGTACGCTCGCCGACGCCGGCGAACACGGAGACGCCGCCGTGATCCTGGGCCACGCGCTGGATCATCTCCTGGATGAGGACGGTCTTGCCGACGCCCGCACCACCGAACAGACCGATCTTGCCGCCCTGAACGTAGGGGGTCAGAAGGTCAATAACCTTGATGCCGGTTTCGAACATCTTGGTGCGCGCCTCGAGCTGGTCGAAGGCCGGGGGCTGACGGTGGATGGGCCAGCGCTCGGTGACCTCAAGGGTCTCGCCTTCGGGCAGGTTGAGGACATCGCCGGTCACGTTGAAGACGTGGCCCTTGGTGACGTCGCCGACGGGGACGGTGATCGGGGCGCCGGTGTCGGTGACGGGGGCGCCACGAACGAGGCCGTCGGTGGGCTTGAGGGCGATGGTACGCACGAGGTTGTCACCCAGGTGCTGGGCGACCTCGAGGGTCATCGTGAAGGACGACTCGCCCTCGCCCTGGCCAGCCAGGTTCACGTCAACGGTCAGCGCGTTGTACAGGGGCGGGATGCGGTCCGGGGGAAACTCGACATCGACGACAGGGCCGACGACGCGGGCGACGCGCCCCTCGGCGATTGCAGGTGTATCAGTCATTGTTTTACTCCGTGTCTCGAAGGGGTCAGCTCGCGCTCAGAGCGTCGGCCCCGCCCACGATTTCGGTGATTTCCTGGGTAATTTCCGCCTGGCGGGCCGAGTTCGCCAGACGCGTGTACTTCGTGATGAGTTCCTGAGCGTTGTCCGTCGCCGTATGCATGGCGCGCTGGCGCGATGCGAGCTCGGACGCTGCCGACTGGAGCAGGACGTTATGGATGCGCGCCTCGACGTAGAGGGGCAGCAGCGTGTCCAAAACGGCCTCGGGCGAGGGGATGAACTCGTACTCGGGCAGAGCCGAGGCCGGGTCGTCCGCAAAGCCGCGTTCGGTCGTGCGCTCCTCGTCGGACTCGGGGGCATCCACGACCGTCAGCGGAAGCATCTGACGTACCTCGGGCACCTGGCTCATGACGGTCCTGAAGCGCGTATAGACGAGGTGAAGCTGTCCAACGCCAGTCGTCGGGTCCGGGTCCATGAATCGTTCGAGCAGAACTCGGGCGATCGCCCGGGCGGTCTCGGGGGTGGGCGAGTCCGACTCGCCCTCCCACTCGCGTTCAACCGGGACACCACGGAAACGGAAGTATCCTGCTGCCCTGCGCCCGAAGGTGTAGAGCACGGGCTCGTACCCGTCCGCCTTGAGGTCGGCAACGAGCTTTTCCGATTCGCGCAGGATGGTCGCCGAGTAGGCTCCGGCCATGCCGCGATCCGATGCCACGACCAGGATGGCGACGCGCTTGGTGTCTTCGCGTTCCTCGGTCAGCGGGTGATCCAGGTCCGTGTGGACCGCGACCGCCGCGACCGCCTGGGTCAGAGCCTTTTCGTAGGGCCCCGCCTCGGTGGCAGCGCGCCGCGCCGCGCCAATGCGAGACGCAGCGATCATCTCCATGGCGCGGAAGACCTTCGCGAGCGTCGTCGTCGAGGCGATGCGCTGCTTGTAGATCCTCTGCTGTCCGCCCATCGTTTAGGCCTTCTCGTTCGTACGGCCGCGCGAGATCTCCTCGCGGGTACGCTCCGCCACGACCTCGCCGTCCTCAAGGCCGCTCACGCCACGCCCGGCGCTCAGCCACTGGCGGTGGAACTCCTCGACGGCGTTCTTGAGCTCCTCTTCGGTGTCCTTGGACAGGTCGCCGGTCGAGGCGATCGTGTCCAGAACCGTCGAGTTGGCGCGGAGGTGGTCGAGCAGACCGCGCTCGAAGCGCAGAACGTCCGAGACCTCGATGTCATCGAGGTAGCCCTTCGTGCCCATCCAGATGGAGGCGACCTGGTCTTCCATCGCGTACGGCGTGGACTGGGCCTGCTTGAGCAGCTCCATGAGGCGCTCGCCGCGGGTCAGCTGACGGCGGGTGGCGGCATCCAGGTCGGAGGCGAACATCGCGAAGGCTGCCATCGAACGGTACTGCGCGAGCGTGAGCTTGAGCGTACCGGCGACCTTCTTCATAGCCTTGGGCTGAGCGGCACCACCAACACGGGACACCGAGATACCCACGTCGACGGCGGGACGCTGGTTCGAGTTGAACAGGTCGGACTGCAGGAAGATCTGGCCGTCGGTGATCGAAATGACGTTGGTCGGAATGTAGGCCGACACGTCGTTCGCCTTGGTCTCGATGATCGGCAGGCCGGTCATCGAACCGCCGCCGAGTTCGTCCGAGAGCTTCGCGCAGCGCTCCAGCAGGCGCGAGTGCAGGTAGAAGACGTCGCCCGGGTAGGCCTCGCGCCCCGGCGGGCGACGCAGCAGCAGCGACACCGCACGGTAGGCCTCGGCCTGCTTGGACAGGTCGTCGAAGACGATGAGGACGTGCTTGCCCTGGTACATCCAGTGCTGGCCGATGGCGGAACCCGTGTAGGGGGCCATGTACTTGTAGCCGGCGGGGTCCGAGGCCGGGGAGGCGACGATGGTCGTGTACTCCATGGCACCGGCGTCCTCGAGGGTCGAGCGCACGGAGGCGATCGTCGAGCCCTTCTGGCCGATGGCGACGTAGATGCAGCGCACCTGCTTCTTGGGGTCGCCGCTCTTCCAGTTCTCACGCTGGTTCAGGATCGTGTCCAGAGCGATGGCGGTCTTACCGGTCTTGCGGTCGCCAATGATGAGCTGACGCTGACCGCGGCCAACGGGGATCATCGAGTCGATAGCCTTCAGGCCGGTGGCCAGTGGCTCGTGGACGCTCTTACGCATCATGACGCCTGGGGCCTGAAGCTCGAGCGCGCGGCGCCCATCCAGGTCCGTGATATCGCCGAGGCCATCAATCGGGCGGCCGAGCGGGTCAACCGTACGGCCCAGGTAGCCGTCGCCAACCGGGACGGAAAGGACCTCGCCCGTGCGGTGCACGAGCTGTCCTTCTTCGATGCCACCAAAGTCGCCGAGGACGACGGCACCGATTTCACGCCGGTCGAGGTTCATGGCCAGGCCCAGCGTCCCGTCCTCGAAACGCAGCAGCTCGTTTGCCATGGTGCCAGGCAGGCCCTCGACGTGGGCAATACCATCGGCCGTTTCGATGACGTGACCCACCTCTTCGGTGGCCACGTCCGCCGGACGGTAGGACTCCATGAAGGAGTCCAATGCTCCGCGGATTTCCTCCGGGGAGATGCTGAGGTCAGCCATGAGGATTCCTAACTTAAGTAAAAATGAAAAATGAAGTGAACGGGGGCGCTAGCTAGCGATCGCGTCCCGGGCGGCGCTGAGCCTGGTGGCCAGCGACGCATCAATGGCGGTCAGGCCCGCGCGCAGGCGGAAGCCGCCGATGAGCGTGGGATCGACGGAGATCGCAAGGTCGACGGTGACGCCGTAGCGCTTTTCGAGAATGGCGCGCAGACGTTTGATCTGAGCCTCGCTCATCGGCGAGGCCGTGGCGACCGTGACGAAGAGGCGATCCTGCATGGTGGCTGCCCACTGAGCGTACCTGCGGATGTTGTGCAGGAGTCGTCCGTGGTTGGAGCGGCCAACGGCGCGACGCACCAGGCGCATCGTCCACACGCTGACTCGCGAGCCAAACAGGCTCGTGGCCAGGTCACCTCGCTCATGCGAGTCGCCTGTGGAGATGTCGGAGAGGCGCACGCGCACCTCTCGGTTATGGTCCAGGAAGTAACGGACCTGGAACAGTTCCTCACGGACCTGGTCGAGCGCCCCCTTCGCACCTGCGGCATTCAAGACGCTGAGGATGCCCAGTACTTCGAGTGCGTCATCGACGTCAGTGGGGCGACGCCAGTGGTCGGCAACGACAAGGTTGACGACGCTGCGCGTCGCCGGCGTAACGTGCGCACCGAAGGCACTCGAAACGAGTCCCTGTTTGTCCTCGACGGAGCGCGCCGGGTCAGTCAGCGCGCGAGCGAGACGAGTGTCCTTCTTAAACAGGTCGGCGAGGCCGAAGAAGTCCTCGGCGACCCGCATGGCGTCGGTGCCCGGCGTGGCAAGGGCCGCGGCCAGGTCAGTCGCAAAGGGGACGGACTCGATCGTGCGCATCTGTGTCATCGCTTCTCCTCGACCAGCGCGCCATCGGCCTCGAGCTCATCGAGGAAACGGTCGACGACGCGGGAGGTCAGAGCCGTGTCGGTGAGCTGCTCACCGATGATCTTCTCAGCCAGCTCGGAGGCGAGCAGGCCAACCTCGGAACGCAGGGAGATTTCCGCAGCCTGCTTCTCGGCGAGGATCTGACGCTGCGCACCTTCCAGGATGCGGCCGGCTTCGTTGGTCGCCTCGTTGCGGGCTTGGGCCACGATGGCCTTCGCCTCGTCGTTGGCGCGCTCACGAATCGTGTGCGCCTCGGCGTGTGCCTGGCGGATGATCTCCTCGCGCTCGCGCGCAGCGGCGGCCTGGTCGGCCTTCGCTTGCTCGGCAGCGCCGAGGCCCTCCTCAATCGCGGCGGCTCGCTCGTCCATCGTCTTGTAGATGCGAGGAAGAGCGTAGCGTCCGACGAGGAGCAGGACGATAAGCAGAACCAGAGCCGACCAGAAAATCTCGTACAGCGGCGGCAGGATGACGGCGAGGCCGCCGACCTCCTGGTCCGCAGCGGCGACAATCTGGTTCATGGCGATCACTTAACGATGAGCGGCAGAACGAAGCCGATGAGGCCGAGGGCCTCGACCATGCCGGCGCCGATGATCATGTTGGTGAAGAGACGGCCGGCGACCTCGGGCTGACGGGCGGTCGCTTCCTGGGTCTTGCCGACCATGAGGCCGATGCCGAGGCCGGGGCCCAGGGTGGCGAGGCCGTAGCCGATGTAGGCGAATGCTGCGGTTCCCATAGTGGTTTCCTTCTGTTAGTAACGCCGGGTGGCGTTGGGGGTCAGTGATGTTCGACGGAAAGCTTGATGTACACGGTGGACAGGATCGTGAAGATGTAGGCCTGCAGGAAGGCCACGAAGACCTCAAAACCCGTCATGACGAACATGGCGGCACCGGTGAGCGCGGACGCTGCGGACAGGACGGAAAGCTCGTGCAGGAGGATCGCGGTGCCGAAATAGGTCATGCCCAGCAGGAGGTGGCCCGAGATCATGTTGCACAGGAGACGCAGGGTCAGCGTGACGGGGCGAACAATGAAGTTCGACAGGAACTCAATGGGTGTGATGAGCAGGTACATGGGCACGGGCAGTCCGGGCGGGAAGAGCTGGGCGTGGAAGAAACCGCCGACGCCCTGCTTGGCAATGCCCGCGCCAATGAAGGTCACGTAGGTGATGAGCGCAAACACCATCGGGACGGCGACGACCGACGAGGCCGCGATGTTGATGCCGGGGATGATGCCGGCGATGTTCATGGCAAGCACGCCGAAGAACAGGAAACCGATGAAGCCGGAGAACTTGCGCCCCGTCTTAGGTCCGAGCATGTCGAGGGCGACGTTGTCTCGGATGTACCCGGCGATGGCCTCGACGGCCATCTGGCCGCGGGTGGGCACCAGCTTGGGCTTGCGCGCGACGGCCACGAGAACGAGGCACACGAGCAGGCCCATGATGACGCGAGCCAGCGTCAGACGATTGAACTCGAAGAAGGTTCCTTCGCCGAAAATCACCGTGGGGAAGAAGTCACCCAGGGCGGGCTGGTGAGGGTGCTGGGTGAACGCCGGGTAGGCGGTCGCGCCGATAACGAGGAGCAGGATCGCGATGCTCACCCAGTACCAGCGCGGTTTGGACGCTGCGTCGCGGCGAGCGGGCGCGTTATTGGACACGGAACGTGCCTCCTTCATCGTGGCTCCATTGGTTCTGTTGCTATGGAAGCAACTCGTTCCATTTTAACCAGATCAGGTAGGTTGCGGCGCGCGCAACACCTACCCGTCGTAAGGGTGTTGATCAACGGTCATCGTCCGCTTGCGCGCGACGACGATCATCTCGACGGTGGACGACACGATAATCGCGACGATCGTCGCAATCGCGGCGATGCGCACGTCCATGCCGAGCGCACGAGGCACGTACAACCCCAGCGCCAACAGGGCGATCTTGGCGACGTATCCGCCGCTGACCCACGCCAAAAAGCGAGTCGGCGAAGCCAGGGCGCGTGAGGTAAAGAACCACTGGGCACCGCAGATAACTGAGACCATGGCAAGCGCGAGAAGGTAGGTCATGAGGCCTGCGCTCCGTTCTCTTCCTTGGGAAACTCACGGGTGGTAATGGCCACGCCGACGGCGGCCGCGATAATCGCTCCGAGAACGACCTTCCACCACTCGAAGATGAGTAGGCCGACGGAAGGGATGCACACGATGGCGGTCCACATCCACAGGATCGCAACGACGCCGCGGTGGGAGTGGCCGGCCACGAGGAGGCGGTCGTGGAAGTGCGAGCGGTCGGCGACGAAGGGGCTCTTGCCTCGACTCATGCGGCGCACGGAGGTCACGACCAGGTCGGCGACCGGCATGAAGATGACAGCGAGGGGCAGGATGAGCGGCAGTGCGGAGACAATCATCTGCTGGCGTTCAAGCAGAGACGGGTCGATCTTGCCCGTCACGATGATGCCTGCGGCGGCCAGGACGAGGCCCATGGTCTCCGCTCCCCCACCCATCATGATGGAAGAGGGGTGGAAGTTGAACCACAGGAAGCCCGCGCACACGCCCAGGAGCGCGATAACGATGAGGCTCGCGGTGGTCGCGTACGAGACGGCACCCATGAGGCGCGTGATGATGTAGGAGTAGATGAAGAAGGAGCCGGCGCCGATCGCGATCATGCCGGAGGCCAGGCCGTCGAGTCCGTCGATAAAGTTGACGGCGTTCATGATCCCGACGATGAAGAACACGGAGATGAACAGGGACAGGCGCGAGGAGCCCAGGGTGACGCCGAAGATCGGGAAGGACGCGAGCTGCACACCGCCGAAGGCCATGCCGCCGGCGATGAGAACCTGCCCGCCGAGTTTGGCCATCCAGTCCAATTCGATGATGTCGTCGATGATGCCGAGGATGCACATGCCGCCCGCGCCCGCCATGACGGCCCATGGGATGGTGCCGGTGAACAGTGGTGCCATGTAGGGGATGCGCGAGGCGACGAGCATCGTCACGATCAAAGAGATCGTCATGGCAATGCCGCCCAGGCGCGGGATCGGCGTCTTTTGGAGGTCACGTCCGCGCAGGGCGGGCACGATACCAAAGCGCAGGCAAGCCCAGCGCACGGCGGGTGTGAGCAGGATCGTCAGCGCCATGGCGATGGCGGCAAGCAGCAGGTAGACCTTCACGCATTGACTCCCTGCGGTGCGTCGATGGGCACGCCGGCTGCCTGGCTCAGGTCGTCGAGGCTGATGGTGCCCAGGCGGATGACGCGCGGGGTGCTGTGCGCGCAGTCGACGATGGACGAGGCCGTGGATCCCTTCGTGGGTCCAGCGTCGAGGTAGGCGCCCACACGGTTTCCGAAGTAGCCCAGGGCCTGGTCGACGGAGGTTGCGGGAGGCTGGCCTGTCAGGTTGGCGGAGGTGACGGCCATCGGGCCGACGTCGGTGAGCAGCTCAAGGAGGGCGTCCTGGGCGGGCATACGGACGCCGATCGTTCCGCCCGTTTCGCCCAAGTCCCAGCCGAGGTCGGGGCGGGCTGTCAGGATCAGCGTGAGCCCGCCGGGCCAGAAGGCTCGGGCGAGGCGCCGCGCGTAGTCGGGGACGTCAACGCACAGGGAGTCGATCGCGTCGGCCGAGGCAACGAGGACGGGAGGGGGCATCTGACGCCCGCGTCCCTTGGCGGCCAGGACCGCGGCGACGGCCTCGGGGTTGTCGGCCGCGCACCCGATGCCGTAGACGGTATCGGTGGGAACGACGAGGATGCGGCCGTCGCGCACGTAGCGGCTGGCGCGCGCCAGATCGGAGGCGCTCAAGCTCGGCATCGCGCTCAGAATCGTCTCAGTACTCATCACGGCTCATTGTGTCACGGATTGAAGGCGGGGCGTCATCGGGGCGCGCAGGCGCGCAGGAAGCGCATACGTCCAGCCAGATCGGCGCTCGTTGACACGTCCACCATGCCGAGCGAGGACGCGAAGGTGCGCAGGGCCTCGTCCTGGCTGGGCGAATGTTCCATGAGCAGCGTCCCTCCCGGGTGCAGAAGGGCCAGGGACCGGCGGATGATCTGGCAGGGAATGTCTAGGCCGTCCGCGCTGCCGCCGTAGAGGGCGGAATGGGGGTCGGCGCTGGCCTCGGGTTGGGTGGGCATCTCGTCGGCGGGCACGTAGGGGGGATTCGTGACGACGACGTCGACGAGGCCGTCGAGGAAGTCAAGCGTGCGAGGGTCCGTCGCGTCGCCGCGCACGAGGTGGAGGCCGCAGGCGCCGACGCGGTCGCGGTTGAGGCAGGCAAGCGCGAAAGGATCGGGTTCCTTTTCCACGGCCCAGACCTCGGTGCGGGCGGACTCGGTGGCGACTGCGAGGGCGATGGCTCCCGAGCCGGTGCACAGGTCGACGACGCGGGCCTCGCCCCTGGCAGCCACAGCCGCCGCGGCCTCGTCGATGGCGAGCCCGGCAAGGACCTCCGTTTCGGGGCGCACGACGAAGACGCCGGGGACCGACTGGAGGGTGAGAGACCGGAAATACATCCGGCCGGTGACGTGCTGGAGGGGGATGCGCAGGGCACGCTCGCTCACGCCGCCGCGCAGCTTATCGGCCTGTTCGGGGTCAAGGGCAGCTGGCAAATCCAACTGTGATGTGACGTCGCACGCCCACTCGAGGAGCTCGCGCACATCGGCGTCGACCGAGTCGATGCCAGCGTCTGCCAGGCGCTCACGAGCCCAGGCGCGCGCCTCCGTCACAGACCAGGTTCCCATGGCGCCTCCCATCATGACTGCGCGGCGGCGGCCAGGCGCTCGGCCTCATCAGCTTCCTGCAGCGAAGCGATGACGGCATCGAGCGCGCCCGACAGGACCGCGTCCAAGTTGTGAGCCTTGAAGCCCGTGCGGTGATCCGCAATACGGTTCTCAGGGAAATTATACGTGCGGATGCGCTCCGAGCGATCCACGGTGCGCACCTGAGAGAGGCGCTGGGCCGAGGCCTCGGCTTCCTTCTTCGCCCGTGCCTCCGCAGCCAGACGCGAGGCGAGCACGCGCAGCGCGGCCTCCTTGTTCTGCAGCTGCGACTTCTCGTTCTGCATCGACACGACGATGCCGGAGGGAATGTGCGTGATGCGCACGGCGGAGTCGGTCGTGTTGACCGACTGGCCGCCGGGGCCGCTGGACCGGTAGACATCGATACGCAGATCGTTCGGGTCGATGACGATCTCCTCGTCGTCCTCGATCTCCGGCATGACGAAGACGCCGGCGGCGCTCGTGTGGATGCGGCCCTGCGACTCGGTGACGGGCACGCGCTGCACGCGGTGCACGCCGCCCTCGTACTTCAGGTGCGCCCACACGCCCTCGTCGGGAGCGGGGGTACCCTTCGCGCGGATCGCGAGCGTGATGTCCTTGAAGCCGCCGAGTTCCGTGTGGGTCGCGCTCATCTCGGTGACGCTCCAGCCGTGTGCCTCCGCATAGCGGGCATACATGCGGGCCAAATCGGAGGCGAACAGCGCGGATTCTTCGCCGCCCTCACCCGCCTTGATCTCGAGGATGACGTCCATCGCATCCTCGGGGTCGCGCGGGGCAAGAATCTTCACCAGCGCCTCGTGGGCGGCCGCTTCCTCTTCCTCGAGGGCGGGAATCTCATCGGCGAAGGAACGATCTTCGGCGGCCAGCTCGCGCGCAGCCTCCAGGTCCCCCGACGCCGCGCTGAGTCGATCGGCGGCAGCCTTGACGCGGCCGAGCTCGGCGTAGCGGCGCCCGACGCGGCGCATCAGCTGCTGGTTCGTCAGGGTCTGAGGGTCCGACATCTGGGCCTCCACCTGCGCGTACTCCTCCAGCAGCGGGCCAAGCGCCCCAAGCTCATCGGTCGCAGCCACGATTCACCACATCCTCATTTCAGTGACAGTTGTAAAAAGCGGCGGCGTCGCCAGCCGTCAGGCCGACGACACCGCCGTCGAGCTATCCGCTCACCCTCACTTGGAGGGGCGCACGCGCTTGCCGTAGCGGGCCTCGAACTTGGCGACGCGACCGCCGGTGTCGAGGATCTTCTGCTTGCCCGTGTAGAACGGGTGGCAGGCCGAGCACACGTCCACGCGCATCTCACCGGAGGTGATGGTGGAACGGGTGTGGAACGTGTTGCCGCACGTGCAGGTCACGACGGTGTCCACGTATTCGGGGTGAATACCCTTCTTCATGGAGTTTCTCCTGGATCGTTTGGTGCCCCGGGTCCGGACATGCAGCGTCCCCCGCATCTGACGGGGGCTCGCCCTCCAGCACGCGTACGCGCCTGGGGCATGCCGGTGAACCGGTAAGCCGACACGACATTATCGCACACGCTCCCAGCCCCTTCAACGATGGAAGTGGCCCTGCGAGCGTGAGATCGGCTATGGGCCGACCTTCCCCCGATCAGAATGACGAAGACGAGCCCGACCCACGGAAGCCCCCCGAACTCGAACTGCCGCGTGAATGGGAGGAAGAAACACCGGAGCGGTGGCGATATTCACTCGCGGGACCTAGGTTCGCGGGCGACGTCAGGTAGGTCTCGCGCGAGAAGGAATATCTTGTGTTTCCGTCGTAGACGATGTACCTGTTGAAGTACGCGGGCGGCACGTAGACCGGTGCATTGAAGGCCGTGAAACGCCCCGATGGGATGGCCCCGCTTCCGCTCAGGTCGATCCCCGCGCAGTGTGCTGTCAGGCGAATCGTGACGGCGGGATTGTAGAAGTGCGACCTGCCATCGACAGTGTACGTGCCGAGGTAGCGCAGATCGTAGTCCTTGAGCTTTTCCCCCTTACCCGCCTGCCAACGCGAGTAGCGCCTGCGCCCCATCCACGAGGTGTCGGCTGCCAGCGCGTTTTCGACAAACACCGTCAGACGGAGCCTGGCCTCGTTCGCAATCGCGTCAAGGCACTCCAAGGCCTCGGCGGGAGTCACCTCTGCACGCTCGAGGCTGGCGTGCAGGTTCTTCACGGCCACTCGCTGCTCGTTTGTCCAGGCGACGAGCGTGGCATACAAGGTGATGACGTGCGGATAGTCCGTTCGGTCCGCAGCCGTGCGCGCGACAAGATCCACGACGTCCAGGTCCTCGAAGACCGGCCCCACCTCGTTAGCCCACACGCTGTGCCAGTTCGGGGAGAGCGAGAAGAACTCGCACGCCGCCTCCATCGCCGTGTCCGCATCCGACAGGTCCTGCAAGGACTGGGTGAGCGAGCGCATCCGTGCTTGTTTCCCGCGAGGCGAGGTGATGTGGGCACGCACCTTCTCGCGCTCCGCCCGCGCAGCTTGATAGCGTGCGCTCAGGCCACGCTCGTAGTTCCCTTCGGCGAGGAGTGCGGCAAAGGAACTCTCGACCCCGATGTGACGCTTCTCCATGTCATTCCACTGTTCGGCGAGCGGCCTCGCGACCTCACCTGGCCGACGGCGAACTATCGCGCCGGTCAACCAAACGACGATTCCTGCGGCCGTCGCAGTCCACGCGTACAAGGGTGGCCACGGCACCCAAATCCCACGGCTCAGATCACGCTCGGCTGGGATCAGCGCCGCAGCCTTGTTCACCGCGGCGACGATGCCCTCGCTCCAGCGCCCATTGCGGAAGTCATCCTTCGCCGCGTCCTGGACGTCCTTTTGTGCAGACCGGGTAAGAGCGACATCCTCGCCGACGTAGGTACCTACCATGTGATCGGCGGGCGACACGACCAGGATCACATAGCCGTCCGCCCACGTTGAGCCGCCCGCGCTCAGCCACTCCGGATGATTGGCGCGCGCGTAGGTGACCACCGCCTGATCCATGCCGCCGCCGCTGAGGCTATTGGACGACAGGACCACGAGGTGAACTGCGCGCGAGAATCGAACATCCTCGAGGACGGCGCTCAGGGGACGACCGCCGATGTCACGAATGGTCCCCGTTTCGTCGTAGATCTCCACGACGGGCGTGACCGAGTCACTGTGCTTGCGCACCGCGTGGGTATTCGCCCAGTAGGCAATGCCACACCACGCGGGCGCCACGAGGAACAGGAGGAGACCCACCACGAAGCGTAGGACGCGCAGCGATGCGGGCGGATGCTCTCTTTCCTTGTCAGCCCCGTTGATTGTCATAGATGTCATGGCTTCACTCTGGCACGAATGACGAGCGGTTGCTCGGTATTGTCCACGTATAGTGACAAGAAGACTGACGGGCGACGCGCCCGACCCCTACGCCACTCAGGCCGACAAGGAGCTTTCACCGCTGCCGCCCACACGATCAGTCAGGTAGCGCTCAAGGTACATCGGCAGCAGATAGATCGACGAGCGCACAGTCGTCAGGACACCAGTAGCCGGGGCTGGCAGCCCTTCGAAGTCAACGCCCGCGGAATTTGCGACCAGTCGGATCGTGGCTGCCGGATTGTACTCGATGTCAGTGTCCGCTGCCTCGCTCCAGTATTCGCTGTCGTACTCCCCATTCGCAGCGGTGAGGCTGATCCCCGCGCCCTTCCACCTTGCGTAACGTTCGCGTCCCTGGGGCGAGGCATCGGCCACGAGCGTCGCCTCGATGAGCTCGGCCGTGCGCGCTCGCGCCTCATTCGCGATGCGGTCGAGTTCCTCCAGTGCCCGCGCGGGACTGATCTGCCCAGCGTCGAGGCGGTTGCCGAGGTCGTGTACGGCGTCTTTGTGGTCACCCACATGCTCTCTGAAAGCCTCTACATCCGTCATGATGCGCGGGTCCGTACCGATTGCTTCGAGGGTATCCGCGACGTCGTCAAGGACATCCAAGTCTTGGAAGATCGGGCCGACCTCGGTCTTCCACACGTCACGCCAGCCGGGCGCGAGGGCGAACAAATCGCGCGCAGCCATGATCGCGGTATCCGCGTCCCCCAGGCGTTCCATCTGGGCAAGGATCTCATCCTCCTCGCCGCCCGACGCCTCGCTCAGCGACGCGAAGAAACCCGGTAACCTATGCTCGGCGATCCGCGCAGCGAGGCGGGCGCGTTCGCCTCGGGCGCACTCGTAGCGCGCCGACAGTTCCCTCTCATAGTGCCCAGCGCCCACGAGCGAGTTGAACACACGCTCGACGTCGCCACGCCGACTTTCCAGAGCCTCCCATTTCTCGGTGACCATCGCCATTTTCTGTCGCCTCGAGCGCCGCAGGCCCCAGCCGTTCCACAGTACGCCTATTCCGCAGGCCACCATGACCCAGGCGGTCCAGTGGGGCCAGCCCATCGCGTCCATCGGCTCGTGTTGGGCCTGGTGATAGGTGGCCACTCCCAGCTGAACGGGAGGCGCGAGCACGAGAAAAAGCCCCAGGACGAGGCGCGCACAGCCACGCACGGAGCTCCAGGACCGGCGCGCGGTCTCCCCCGTTGCCCGCTTGCGGCTCTCGTTATTTGTCATGTCCGCCATGTCCCAACTCTGACACACGCCAGAATCAATTGCCCGGTATCCACACGCCCCTGACGAGAAAACGGGGCGAGCGGCTCTCGCCACTCGCCCCGCTCTCACCCGCCGATCACTCGGAGGGCGTCGTCTTCTGGATGAGCATGAGGAACTCAGCGTTGGACTGGGTTTCCTTGAGCTTGTCGAGGACCAGCTCGAGGCCCTGCTGCTGGTCGAGGGTGCCCAGGACGCGGCGGAGCCTCCACATGATGCGCAGCTCTTCGGGCTTGAAGAGCAGCTCTTCGCGACGGGTGCCCGACGCGTTGAGGTCGATCGCGGGGAAGATGCGGCGCTCGGCGAGCTGGCGCGAGAGGCGCAGCTCCATATTGCCGGTGCCCTTGAACTCTTCGAAGATGACCTCGTCCATCTTCGAGCCCGTCTCCACCAGGGCGGAGGCAATGATCGTCAGGGAGCCACCCTCGGAGATGTTGCGGGCCGCGCCGAAGAACTTCTTGGGCGGGTACAGCGCCGAGGCGTCGACGCCGCCCGACAGGATACGGCCCGAGGCGGGCGCAGCCAGGTTGTAGGCGCGCGACAGACGCGTGAGCGAGTCGAGGAGGACGACGACATCCTGTCCCAGTTCGACGAGGCGCTTGGCGCGCTCGATCGCGAGCTCAGCGACCGTCGTGTGGTCGGAGGCGGGGCGATCAAAGGTGGAGGCGATGACCTCACCCTTGACGATCGAACGCATGTCGGTGACCTCTTCGGGGCGCTCGTCCACCAGGACGACCATGAGGTGCACCTCGGGGTTGTTCAGCTCGATGGCCTTGGCCATCTGCTGGATGACCATGGTCTTACCGGCCTTGGGCGGCGAGACGATGAGGCCACGCTGGCCCTTGCCCACGGGGGCGACCAGGTCGATGACGCGCGGCGTGTAGGCCTTCGGGGAGGTCTCCATGCGCAGCTGCTCGGAGGGGTAGACGGGGGTCAGCTTGCCGAATTCGCGGCGCGCCTGCGCCTGCTCGATCGTCATGCCGTTCACGGAGTCGACGCGCACCAGGGCGTTGTACTTCTGGCGCTGGCGCTCGCCCTCGCGGGGCAGGCGCACGGCACCGGCGACGGCGTCACCGGCGCGCAGGCCCCAGCGGCGCACGTTGCCCAGCGTCACGTAGACGTCGTTGGGGCCGGGCAGGTAGCCCGAGGTGCGCACGAAGGCGTGGTTCTCCTGAATATCGAGGATGCCGGCAATTGGGGCCAGGTTATCCTCGGCGCCGCGCGCGGGGCGTCCCTCGCGGGCCTCGCCACGGTTCTCGCGCCCATCACGGTTGTCACGATTTTCTCCGCGGTTCTCGCGTTCGCGACGCGAGCGGCGTCCGCGTTCGCGGCGGCCGCGGCGCCCCTCGGTGTCGTCGCCGTCGGGAAGCTCAATGTTCAGGACGGTCTCGACGACGCCGGCCTCGGGTTCGGGGGTGGGCTCGGTGCGCTCGGCGGCGGGAAGGGGGAGATCGAGCGTCACGTGCGCGGGTTCGACGGCGCCCTGGCTGACTGCGCGGCGGCGGCGCGAACGGCGCGGCGCCTCGGCGGCGGGGGCTTCAGCAGCCGGTGCTTGGGCAGCGGGCGCGGCCTCGGGCGCAGCGGAGGCGTCCTTGGACGAGGCAGGGGCCTCCTCGCGGGGAGCGGCTTTCTGCGTGGTCGCAGCGCTGGCGTCCTTGCTCAGCAGCTCGATCAGCTGGGGCTTGCGAAGCTGAGAAATGCCCTTGAGACCGCGGGATGCGGCCAGAGCCTTGAGCTCGGGCAGCTTCATCGCCGACAGCGACGCGGTCGTCATCTCGGCGGGGGTTTCGTTGCTCACGAAGTGATCCTTACTGGAATGCGCCCATGGTGGGCGAGGTGAATTGCTCAAGCACACGAGAAAGCTTGAAAAGGGAGATGCGCATGACGGGCGCACCGCAATGGCCGGAATCGAACAGTCGACTCGGACCTGGAAAAAATATAGCAAGACCGCCAGCCAGCTGTCGATTAGACAGCGCGACTGGCGGTGCTTGCGCACAAACTCACAGATGGGAGGCTCGTTAGAACTCCACTTTGGACAGGGCTCCGCGGGTGATCGTCACGCCCGAGGCGGCTACCCCCAGGGGCAGAACCCGCCAGCCCGAGGCGGCAGCGTCACGGCGAATATCGGCACCCACGGGCTCGAGCGACATGACGGTCGGGCCCGCTCCCGAGACCACGGCGGCATATCCGGCACCGCGCAGCCAGTCCACGAGGGCGAGGGAGGGCTTCATGGCGGACCGCCTGGGCTCCTGGTGGAGCCGGTCGCGGGTGGCCTCCATGAGCTGGGAGTGCAGGTCCGCTCCCCCGCTGGCGTGGCCCGAGAGAATCGCGGTGAGCGCGCTCGCTCGGGCGACGTTAAAGCGGGCATCCACGTGCGCCACCGTGTCGGGCAGGGCTGCGCGGGCGGTGGCCGTGCGCAGCTCAAAGTCGGGCACGAAGACCACCGGGGCTATGGCCTGCGGAGGGCTCAGGCGCAACGCGCCCACCTCGCTCGTTTCCTCGTTCATCCAGGCGACCGTGGCACCACCGAAGACGGCGGGCGCGACGTTGTCGGGGTGGCCCTCCATCTCGGAGCCGATCTCCAGGATCTCTTGGCGCCCCAGGATGTCGGGGTCGCCGATGAGCGCGCGGGCGAGCGTCACGCCCGCCACGATCGCGCTCGCAGACGAACCCAGGCCTCGTGAATGGGGTATGCGGTTCAGGCAGCGCATGCGCACACCCACCTGGGGAGCGCCGGCGCGATCCAGGGCCAGACGCAGGGCACGCACGACGAGGTTATCCTCGCCGAGCTCCACGTTGCCCGCACCCTCACCTTCGACGACGACCGAGGTCGGCCCCGTCGTCGCGTGAATCGACACCTCGTCCCACAGGTCCAGTGCCAGACCCATGCAGTCAAAGCCGGGGCCAAGGTTCGCGCTTGTTGCGGGAACCTTCACCGCCACGAAGTCGTCATGCACGCGCACGTCACTCACCCTCAACACGGATCGTGGAGGTCACCTCACGCACCGCGTCGGACACGGCCAGCGCGCGTGCGACGGCACGCAGGTCGGCCTCGCGGGCCTGATGGCTGGTCACGACGATGACGCAGGCACCCGGAACCTCGTCGTTGCGCTGGTGCACCGACTGAATGGAGACGCCATGGCGGGCGAAGATACCGGCGACGTCGGACAGGACGCCCAGGCGGTCCTCCACCTGCAGGCGGATCTGGTAGCGCGTCAGCGTCGAGCCCGGATCGAGGATCGGCAGGTGGGCGTAGACGGACTCACGCGGGGCATGACCACCGAAGGCGCGGTGGTGCGCGGCCGCGACGAGGTCAGACAGGACGGCCGAGGCCGTGGGGGCTCCGCCCGCACCCTGACCGTAGAACATGAGGCGTCCGGCGTTCTCACCCTCGACCAGGATCGCGTTGAACGCGCCGTCGACGGAAGCGAGGGGGTGGTCGGAGGGAACCTGGGCGGGGTGGACGCGCATGGCGACGCCCTCACGACCGTCCTCTCCGATGCGGCGCTCGGCGATCGCCAGGAGCTTGATGGTGTGGCCGACGCGGGCGGCCTCCTCCATGTCCTCCTTGGTGATATTCGAAATGCCTTCGACCGCCACGTCATCGATACCGACGCGGGTGTGGAAGGCCAGCGACGCCAGGATGGAACACTTCGCGGCGGCGTCCAGGCCCTCAACGTCGGCGGTGGGGTCGGCCTCGGCAAAACCCAGGTCCTGCGCCTGCTTGAGAGCCTCCTCGTAGCTCAGGCCCTTGGAGCTCATCGCGTCCAGGATGAAGTTGGTCGTGCCGTTGACAATACCCATGACGGTGGTGACGCGGTCCCCTGCCAGCGATTCGCGCAGGCCGTAGACGACCGGAACGGCGCCGGCGACGGCCGCCTCATAGTAGAGGTCAGCGTCGTGGGAGGCGGCGGCCTCGTAGAGCTCGGGGCCGTGGGCGGCCAGCAGGGCCTTGTTGCCGGTCACGACCGAAATGCCCTGGTTGAGGGCGCGCAGCACGAGCGTGCGGGCGGGTTCGATGCCACCGATCAGCTCGACGACCAGGTCCATCCCATCGATAGCCTCGGCAGGATCGGTCGTGAGCAGCTCCCGATCGATCGGCGAGTCACGCGGAGCGTCCACATTACGGACGAGGACTCGACGGACCGCCATTTCCGCGCCGGAGCGTGCAGCGAAATCCTCGCGACTCGACTGCAGGATACGAATGACCTGGCTACCGACGGTTCCCGCTCCAAGAACGCCAACTCCGAGGACCGGACGGGGTGCAGACATGGGAATTTTCTCCTTCGTAAGGGGGCACTGATACCAGTGTAAGTGGTCAAAGCTCACCCTTCCCTTATGGGGACCTTCGTCCCATAATTGAAGCAATTAAAACTTTGGACCCATGACCCTGAGACACAGAACATAGGTCGATCGGTGAAACAGGTTGTCCGGCCCCCACCGGTCGTAGGACAATGGACCCAAGCGCCGGAATCCGGTGCACGAACGGAGCTCGACTCCCAACGACCGTCCCCCACAGGGATCACGGAATAATCCGAGAAGAGGAAGAATGACGACAGCAGACCAGAAAGCCTGGGAAGGTTTTGTCAAGGGTAACTGGTGCGATGAAATCGACGTGCGCGACTTCATCCAGCTGAACTACACCCCTTACGAGGGCGATGCCTCGTTCCTGGCTGGCCCCACCGAAAAGACCATGCGGGTCTGGAACACCCTTGAGGAAAAGTACCTTTCCGAAGAACGCAAGGTGCGCATCCTCGATGTCGACACTGACACCCCGGCTGACATCGACGCCTTCAAGCCCGGTTACATTTGCGAGGACGATGACGTGATCGTCGGCCTGCAGACCGACGCCCCGCTCAAGCGCGCAATGATGCCGAACGGCGGCTGGCGTATGGTCGAGACCGCCATCCACGAGGCCGGTAAGGAATACAACCCCGAGGTGAAGAAGATCTTCACCAAGTACCGCAAGACCCACAACGAGGCGGTCTTCGACATCTACACGCCGCGTATTCGTGCTGCTCGTTCCTCCCACATCATCACCGGCC
>ERZ773001.30-NODE-30-length-57876-cov-144.864_pt1 | contig 57876 bp, 35 predicted proteins | sample MGYA00511673_ERZ773001 | MGnify/ENA primary metagenome ERZ773001 (study PRJEB29015, sample SAMEA2738091) | human oral metagenome | biome: human oral; feature: human-associated habitat; material: saliva | place: China | collected 2162 ... | reverse complement strand
GCACGTGGCTGGGCCTCGTGCGCCTCCTGCGCGCCGCCCTCGAGCGCGGCGTCACTCTGGTGTCCATCACGCACGACCCCGCGTTCGTGGCCGCGATGGGACAGCGCGTCGTCGACCTGGGGTTGGTTGGGATCCGAGGCGGGGGAGAGTCGCGCGATTCCGCCGAGTCCGCGCTCGCCTCCCCACGTGACGAGGCCAACTCTGGTTGCGCGTCCCGCACGAGTGTCGGGTCGGAATCTGGCGATAGCGCGGACGCGACGATAATCGGCGATGCGACGGATGCCGACGCGCCTGCGGGCCAGGTGCCTGCCAGTGCGGCGACTGCGGGTGCCGCACGGATGTGTGCGCCCACCTCCGCCCGAGCGCCCCGGCGTGGCCTCCTGGCCCGCACCAACCCGGTCGCCCGAGTGTTCGCCCTCCTGGTCGCGACCACGCCACTGCTGATCTCGATCGACCCCGTGAGCGCGGGCGTGGCGCTTGCCCTTGAGCTTGCACTCATCCCCCTGTCGGGCGTGTCGGCGCGCAGTTTCGCGCTCAAGGCGACGCCGCTGCTCGTGGCCGCGCCGCTCGGCGCGCTGTCCATGCTGCTCTACGCCACCCCGGGCGGCACCGTGTACTGGCAGTTCGGGCCGGCCGCGATTTCGGACCACTCCATGTGGCTGGCCCTGGGTATCGGCCTGCGCATGTGCGCCCTCGTCATCCCGGCGATCGCGCTGCTCGACCGCATCGACCCCACAGACATGGGCGACGGCCTCGCGCAGATCCTGCACCTGCCCGCCAGGCCCGTCCTGGCCGCGCTCGCGGGCGCGCGCATGACCTCGCTCATGGCTGCCGACTGGAAGGCCCTGGAGCGGGCCCGACGTGCCCGAGGCGTGGGCGATGCCTCGCGCATCCGGTCCTTCCTGCGCGGCTCGTTCTCGCTACTCGTGTTCGCGCTGCGCCGTTCCGGCAAGCTCGCGACCACGATGGAGGCGCGCGGCTTCGGCGCGGCAGGAAAGCGCACGTGGGCGCGCCCCTCGCGCCTGCGCGCCGCGGACGCCGTGCTCATGGCTGTCGCCGCGGCGATTCCCGCGATCGCGCTGGCCGTGAGCGTGTGGGCGGGCACCTTCGCGCTGGTGGGCCGATGACCGGCCAGCGTGGGGCGGCCACGCCCCCCGAGGACGCGCGCAGGGGAGTGGGGGAGAGGGTCACCGTGCCAGTGACCCTCTCCCCCGAGGAGGCCGCCCGCGACCTCGCCCCTCGCCTGCGCGCCCTCGCGAAGGAGGCCGCCGGGGCCTCGTCAACGAGCCCGGACCCGGACGCGGATGGGAAGACGGACGCGGGAACAGATGCGGAACTGCGCGTCCCCGTCGTGACGATCGACGGGTACTCGGGCTCCGGCAAGTCCACCCTTGCCGCGGCCCTGGAGCGCCACCTGGAGGGCTGGCAGGTCCTCCACCTGGACGACTGGTACCCGGGCTGGGACGGCCTGGCCGAAGGCGCGCGCGTCGCCCGGGCAATCGCGCACGACCTGCGCGCGGGGCGACCCTCGTCCTACGTCACCTGGGACTGGGAGGCCAGCGCGCCCGGCCACGCCGTGCGGGTCCCCCTGGCGCCCGCGATCATCGAGGGCTGCGGCGCCCTCGAGGCCGACGCCGACCTGTCCGTGTGGATCGCCGACCCCGGCGAGGAGGAACGCCGAAGCCGCGCCATTGCGCGCGACGGGCAGACCTACGCGCCGCACTGGCGCAGGTGGGCAGCCCAGGACATGGGGCGATCGGTAAAATAGCGGCATGGTGCCGATACATCCTGAACCCCCGCTGTGGGCCTGGCTCCTCTTCGGGGCTTTCGAGTTCGCCATCCGTATCATTGCGCTCGGCATCGTGCCCAAACATCGGCGTGCGTCGACGTCGACCGCGTGGCTGCTGCTGATCTTCCTGTGGCCGATGCTGGGTGTGCCGCTTTACTTCATTTTTGGGTCCTGGTGGGCGATGGGCCGACGCCTCGACGACGACCCGGAGGCGCGCGAACTCGTCGATAACATCGTGACGGGCTCGACCGCGCCCGAACCTGAGTCCTACGAGGTGCCGGACGGCCCCGACGGCCTGCCCGCAGGATCGGACGATGACACCGCCTCGATCATGCGTCTGGCGGGCAACCTGAGCGGCTTCCCGGCCTCGGTGGGGCGCGTCGGCCGACTCTACAACGACACTGCCGAGACCTTTAGGGCCATGGCCGCCAGCATCGACGCGGCGACCCACCACGTGAACGCCCTGTACTACCAGACCTCCTGGGACGAGTACACGGCACCCTTCTACGAGGCCCTGGCGCGCGCGAAGGCTCGCGGCGTCACCGTGCGCTTCCTCGTCGATCACCACGGCATGCGCACGATCCCCGGCCACAAGGCTTTCCGTAAGCGCCTCGACGACATGGGGATCCTGTGGCACCAGATGCTCCCCTTCGCGCCGCTGAGCGGCCAGATCCGCCGACCTGACCTGCGCAACCACCGCAAGATCCTCGTCGTCGATGGGCGTGAGGCGTACGTAGGCTCCCACAACCTCGTGGCCCCCGACTATGACACGCCCTCCTACGCGAAGGCCGGCATCGTCTACGACGACACGAGCGTGTCCGTCACTGGGCCCATCGTCTCCCAGATCCAGGCGGTTTTCGCCGTTGACTGGTACTACGCCTGCAAGGAAGTCCTCACGCCCGCCGACCTCACTCCGCCCACCGCGCCGCAGGAGGAACAGCGCGAGAATCCCCTGGCCTCGGCGATGCAAATCATCCCGTCGGGCCCCGCGTTTAAGGGCGTGCCGAACCTGCGCGCCTTCGTCCACATGATTTCCACCGCGCGCACGCACGTGTCGATCACGAGCCCCTACTTCATCCCGGACGAGGCCCTCATGACCGCGCTGACAAACGCCGCGCTGTCGGGCGTCGAGGTTGAGCTCTTCGTCTCCGAGCAATTCGACCAGTTCCTGGTCGGCCACGCCCAGCGCTCCTACTACGGGTCGCTCCTTAAGGCCGGCGTTCGCATCCACCTGTACCGCAAGCCGCGGATGTTGCACTCCAAGTACGTCATCGTGGACGGCAGCCTGTGCGCGATCGGCTCGTCCAACATGGACGTGCGCTCCTTTGGCCTGAACTACGAGATCACCCTCGTCGCGGACGATGCGCGCCTGGTCGAGCTGCTGCACGGTAACGATCAGCGCACCCGTGAGCGTTCACGCGAGCTGACCTACGAGGAGTGGTGTGGCCAGCCCTGGCATGTGCACTATGTCGACAACATCTGCCGGCTGGGGAGCTCGCTCCTGTGAGCGCCTCCGGGGACGAGGCCGTGGCCGGCCGCGTGGATGAGGTCGCTGATGCGCGAGGGAGCGCGGATTGTGGCACGTTGTTGGACGGGGCGTCCGCCTCGCTAGACGTCAACCCATTCGTCGGCGAGGGCGGTTCGTACGCCTCCGTGCGCCCCGCCTACCCGGGCGAGGCCGTGGCCGCGTTGCTCGACGCCGCGCGGAGCGGGCGGGGCGTGGATGCGTTGGGCCGGGATGGTTCGCTGCGAGCCGCCGACATCGGCGCGGGCACTGGCAAAATGAGCGAGCTCCTGGCCCGCGCGGGGGCCGTCGTGGACGCGGTGGAACCCTCGGGGGCGATGCGCGCCCAGGCCTCGTCCATTCCTGGCGTGACGTGGCATGCCGGCGTCGCCGAGGAGACGACCCTACCGCACGGGGCGTTCGATATCGTCGTCTTTGCCCAGTCGTGGCACTGGGTGGATCCCGAGCGTGCGGGCGTCGAGGCCGCTCGCATCCTCGCGCCGGGTGGTGTGCTCGGCATCGTGTGGAATCAGATGGACGTGTCGATCCCGTGGGTGCACAGGCTCACGCGCATCATGCGGTCGGGGGATGTCCACCGGCCGGATCGTCCCCCTACGCCTGGGGGCGGATTCGCGCCCATGCGACTGACGCAGGTCGCCTGGGAGGACGTCATGACGCCTGAGCAGATCCTCACCTTGGGGACCACGCGCTCGTCCTACATCCGATCCAGCCCGGCCGGGCGCGAGCGCATGCAGGCGAACCTGCGCTGGTACCTGTACGAACACCTGGGCTACGCGCCGGGCCAGGACGTCACGATTCCCTACACGACCCTCGTGTGGCTGGGGGAGCGCTCGAGCGCTGCGCCGGGCGCTGCGCCGGGTCTCAGGTGAAGGAGATCTCGCGCTGCGTCGTGTTGTCGAACCAGCGGCGTCGGCCGTCGGGCTCGACGACCAGCTGGATGTCGGAGCCGACCGGCAGGTCGTAGATGCCGATGCAGGCCGGCTCGATGTCGCAGATGTCGTTGAAGTCGACCACCGTCATGTTGGCCGGGTCGGCCAGGTACTCGTCGGTGTCGCGGTCGGACAGGACGCGCCAGCCGGAGTCCTGAGGGGCGAAGGGTTCCTCGCGGGTCAGCCACTTGATGTTGCCTGTGCGCTCAACAATCTTGCGAGAGACGATGGCCGCGCCGGCGTTGTTAATGAATGTGGTAGTCATGAGCGTTCCTTCGTGTGCGTGCCGCCGCGCGGGCGGGAGTGGGTCTTACTCGACGGGGACCATGAATCGGTCCGAGGCCCCCTCGGGTAGGGCGAGGCAGTGGGCGCGTGCGTCGCGCAGCGCGGGTTGCAGGACCGCGAGGATCGGGTCCCACGAGTCGAGGGGACGGGCGATGTCCAGGCTCGTGCCATCCTCGCTCACGCACATCTCCTCGAAGACTTGGATCGTGACGCCTGCGAACTCCACGGCAGGGTGCTGGCAGAAGTAGGTCCCGGGCAGGTAGGTGACTTCCTCGAGGTTGAACGTCGGTGCGCCCGCCATGAGGGGTGCCAGGTCGCGCCCGTTCGCGCCCACGATCACCGCGACGCGAGGGGCGCGCAGGTTGTTCGTGGCGATTGCGATGCTGCGCGAGGTCGCCGTCAGCCCAGGGGACACGACGACGCGGGCCTGCGTGACGGAGGGGTCGACGAAGCCTCGGAAGGTGATTGCTGGCGTGGGGGTCAGCTTGTTGAGGAGCGACAGGAAATCGCGCGCGCTGTCCTCGAAGGTGGGGGTCATGTCATGCGTCCTGGGTCGAGGTGGCGGGGTTAATGCCGAGGCGTGTGGCGATGCGATCGGCCAGTGCCTGTCGGTGGGGCCATCGGCGAGCAACGTCGTACACGGTATCGTGCGAGCCTGTTAGCTGTGCGTCGAAACCTGGGTCGTCCGCCTCAAAATACAGGTCGTACAGGGGAGTGAGTTCCTGGTCGGAATACTCCTGGTTGGAGATCAGGTGGACGAGGGGGATACATCCGTGGGCGTCGGGCGCCCCGAGGGGGACGCCGCGTTCGATGAGGCGGCGACACAGGGCGACATCCTGGGGGATGTCGTGCGCGCGTTGCGCGAAGAGAATGTGGAACGGGTTCGTTCCATCCTTGGTGCCCGCGTCGAGAACGCACTCGCGGTCTAAGAGGAACTCGCACATGGGGTAGCGCTGCGCAGGGTCGTTGTTGCTGATCGCCTCAATGAATAAGCTTTTGCCCCAACGCACACGCTTCTCGTCCCCGACCTGATACAGTCCCATGAACTCGTCGAAGGTTCCCCTGTGTGCAACTGTGAATACTGACTTCATAGACGGCTCCAACCGTTACTCATCGATACGAGCCCTGTTTCTTGATGAAAACTCGACTCTGTAGTTGCTCGCCGTATTGTACCAATCGCGAAACTCTGCTGGCGTCATCTCGCCATTGACGTATGACCTCCATACGTCACTGTACTTTTCTCCCGGGATATGCCCCATGTCCCAGATATTCTTGCGGGGCTGGCCGGGCTTCCAATCGATCGCTTCTCCTCGCCAGTCGCGCAGCACACCGTCGGAGTCGGTGAACTTCTTGACGACCTTATCCACGATGCCCTTGCGAAACGACGGTCTGCTGGAGGGGTCCAGATACGGCCGCGGATCGTTGGGGTCAATGTGAGGGACCCCGTCGTCGTCCACGTACGTTCCGTAGTTGTGCGCCGGATCGCCCGAGTGGGGGTGTGGCCCCTCCGGCAGGTCTCCCTTTGGGGTGGGTGCGTCGGCCGACGTTTTCGGCGCGGGGGCGTCGCTCACCATCGAGGCCTTGGGCGGGGCCGCGCCATCCGCGTGAGCTGTGGGCGCGTCAGCGTGGGTGAGGTTGTAAAGCCATTCTTTGAGCGACTTCAGCAGCTGGTCGGCGTTGGTCAGCTTGGCGCCCAGGTTCGACAGGGACTCCTTCAGGGCGGTGATGCGCTTGGAGACGCCGCCCATCAGGGAGGCGACCCTGGTGGAGATCTGCTCCATGACGAGGGGGAAGGCAGTCCCGAAAGACGCGACCAGCTCCACCGCATACGACAGGATCGAGCCGACGACCTGGCTGATCGCGTCGCGCACAAAGTCGTGTACGAATTGGATGATGACGGCGCACACGTCGTAGGCGGTGCCCACCGCCCCCGACAGGGCGCCCGCCATTGCGATGCCCGCGGTCGTGGCGCCGGAAGCGGTGAAGTAGGCGCTGGCTGTGCTGCCCGTGAACGACCCGTCGGGGAACGAAGCCCGCACGTCTTGTTCGATGTTGTGCGCGGCTGCCTGCAGGGTTGCGGAGACGTTCTTCCAGGTCTGGCCGTTTGCGCGCAGCTGGTCGGAGTCGCCGGCGAGCTGGAGCATCCAATCCTTGAAAGGCTGGATATGGTCGAAGACCCACCCGATGCCCCAGGCCATGAGGGTTCCGAGGGGGTCGGTCACGTACGCGATGGTGTCGACGCCCATGGCGACGCCCGCCAGGGCACCGCTCACCCACGACTTGTTGGTAATGGCCGAGCTGAGTTGCTCGATGTCGTCGAGGAGGCCCGCGCCCGACAGGGTCGAGGTGGTGTCCTGGCGCTCGGCGACGAGAGAATTCGTGCCGTCAGTGGACACCGAGGCCTCCCCATCCGCCCGGATTGGCCTCGGTCAGGCTGGCCGCCGAAGCCGCCTCGCGCGCCTCGAAGTCGTGCGCGCTGGCGACCAGGGACTGGGAGAGCTTGTCTAGGGCGATGCCTGCACCGTTGATGGCCAAGTGCTCCCCGGCCTCGACGAGCTGGAAGAGGGGGGCGATGAAAGGTCCGACCATCGCCCCAAACGCGCCTTTGCTGGCCGAGGCCTGGCGCAGCGCACCTGAGGCCAGCTCCAGGTCGGCCTGGTAGGAGCTGAGCCGACGCGCGTGCGCGGTCATGGACGACGGATCGGCCGCATAATTCTCGCTCACCCCCAGGGCCTCCGTCGGCGAACCAGGGGAGTGGAATCGTCCTCGGCGTCATCGTCGGGTTCGGGGATGCCGTACAGTGAGCGCATGCGTTCAATGCCCGTGTACTGGGGGCCGAAAGCCTCCTGGGAAGCCGCGATCACCTGCTCGCCAGCGTTGCGGCGGGCGGCTGCGTAGGCGGCCATGATGGCCTCGCACATCTCGTTGGACGCCCCGTCGATACCAATGCCGAGCAGCGTCCCTGCTGAATCGACAATGATCTCGACGCTGTTGTCGGGGGAGTTGCCTACTCCTTGGACAGATTCAATGCGCTGACGCATCGCGTGAGCGCGTTCCGCCTGCTCTCGCACCTGACGCTCCTGACGACGAATCAGGTCGGGATCGTCCTCGAATAGTGACATTGTCACCTCCCACCAATAGACGACATCCATTGTAGATGAAGCCTTAACCTGGTGGCAAGAATACGCCTTCGGTCATCACTGGGCACCCCGTTAAAATCGCAACCATTTCCGCGTGCCTGCTTGTCAGTTGCCCCCAGAGGGGGTGAGTGGGCCTCGTGGGGAAAGGCCTCGTTCCTGCCCTGAGAGCGCACCCGCCTCCTGGCACAATGTCCACATGGGTTTGTCGTTTCTGGGTGTGATCGCGGCGCTGGCGATGTATGCGGTGAGCGTGTCCCCCTCGCTCATGGCGCGCTCGTGGGCGTGGCACGCCGTTGCCTCGGGAATCCTGGTCGCCTGCGGATATGTCGCCGGCGTCGTCGTGCAGAACGTGGCCCAGCTTGTCATTCGCCTGACCGGCCTGACGATCAGCGCCTCCGAACCCGTCGAGCTCGGCTTCCGCATCGGAATCGGAGCTCTCTTTGCGCTCTGGTGGCTCTACGCCGTCATCCAGTCTTATCGCAGGGCACGCAAGGCTGCGGCGCTCGTGAACATGCCGGGGGAGACCTTCGGCGAGTACCTGTTGGGAACCGCGGGAGCGGTCGTCGTGTCCTGGATGCTGCTGCGCATCGTTGGCGCCCTGAACGGGCTGTGCCGGATGCTCATCGCGTCCCTGGATGTGCACATGCCGCGCCCGGCCGCCATCGTGGTGAGCATGGTGATCCTGTTCGCGATCATGTTCTTCTTGACGTCCAAAGTCATCCTGCGAGGCGGCATCGGCTTCTTTCGCCGCAAGGCCGAGCAGCTCAACATGCGTACGGCGCGCGGCATCTACCAGCCTGTCGTCCCTGAGCGTTCGGCCTCCCCGGCCTCGCCCGTCACCTGGGAGTCGGTGGGAGGGCAGGGGCGTGTCTTCCTCGGGCGTGGCCCCTCGCGCCTCGACATCGCGCAGGTGTGCGGGGGCGAGGCCATGGAGCCCATCCGCGTCTACTCCGGTATGCCCACGGGCGGGTCGGGCATTGAGCAGGCGGCCGCCACGGTCGTCGCCGAGCTGCACCGCACGGGCGCCTTCGACCGGGCCGTCATCCTCATCGCGGCGTCCACCGGGTCCGGGTGGGTGGACGAGTGGCAGGTCCAACCCCTGGAGTTCCTGACGCGCGGGAACTGCGCCACGGCCTCGTTGCAGTACTCCTACGTGCCCTCGGCACTGAACTGGCTGACGGGCCTCGAGCCCGCGCAGGAGGCCTCTGCCGCGCTGTTTGCCGCCGTGCGCGCCGAGCTGGATCTCATGGACGAGGCCGACCGACCCGCCCTCTTCGTGTGCGGTGAGTCCTTGGGGGCCTTCGCGTCGCAGTCCGTGTTCGACTCCTTCGAGGACGTCCTTGCGCGGGTGGATGGCGCCCTGTGGGTGGGCACTCCCGCCTTCACGCCGATGCATGCGGCGCTGACGGCCGCTCGGCACAAGGGGAGCCCCGAGGTGGCCCCCGTCGTCCATAATGCGCGGCGCGTGCGCTTCGTCAACGAGCCCTCCGACCTGCGTACCGACCTGTACGGGCGCGAGCTCGGGCCGTGGGGGTTCCCGCGCGTCGTCTACGCCCAGCATCCTTCGGACCCGGTCGTGTGGTGGACCAACAGGCTCATCTGGACGCAGCCGGACTGGCTGCGCGAACGCGCCGGGCGCGACGTCTCGTTGAACGTGGAGTTCACGCGTTTCGTCACCTACATTCAGGTGCTCGCCGATCTTCCCGTCGCGGGGACCGCGCCCGGCGGCCACGGGCACACGTACCACGAGGAACTCATCCCCCTGTGGCGGGCGATCCTGGGCTTCGACCGCATGCCCGGCGAGGAGGGCGCGCACCCTCGCCTGGACGCACTCGATGGGTCCTGGGTCGACGAGCAGATGGTGGCGCGCATCGGCATCGTCGTGCGCGCGAACCTGGAGCTGTCGGATCGGCAGTGACGAGGCCGGGGCGGCGTGTGTCTACCGGCTAGATAGTAGATCGCTTCGTTGAAATATTCAGGTATTAAAACGATCTGCGATTGGGAAAATGTGCGCAACCTAACGAACATGTGTGCGCTGGTAAGTTTCCTGCTGCGAAATGGCTGAAAAATGGGCTTAGGTTGCGCTAAGGGACCCGCGTATTCACTTGTAGCTACGTGATGGTAAGTCAGTAATGCGTTGCTAGGTATTCAATTGCGCAGTACCGTTCATGCTACGAGCCGCTAAGCCTAACCATCTGGCATGGTTCGTTGGATCAACATTGGAGTGAGTATGTCCCAGTTAGTTCACAGGGCGTTCCTGGCGACCTTGGCGACCGGCGCGATGGTGGCGTCCGGTGCGGCCTTCGGAGCCCCCGCGTTTGCGGCGCCCGACCCCGACATGTACGGCCCCACGATTTCTGGGGTCACGACCATCAGTGAAGGGCTCGGCGGTTCCGTCACCTTCAAGGTCGAGGACAACCCGGGCCTGTCCAGCATCGACTTGCGCGACCCGGCCACCGACGCCATCTTCTATCGTCGCGTCGTCGACTTCCCCGGCAACGTCACCGCCGACGGCGTTCACCACTACAACTTTGAGATCAAGTTCTCCGACATCCAGGCGGCCTGGACGAAGGCTGGCCACACTGAGGCCTTGCCCGCGACCGTGAAGCTCGTTGCGTGGGGGAGCGACGGAAAGCCCTCGAAGCGTGCCGACGTCGCGATCGAGCCCGTCGCCATGACCTCCCTCGACTTCGGTATCGAGTCGGGTCAGCTCACCATGACTGTTGGTCAGCAGACGATGATCGGCGTCACGCACCAGCCTGAGAACGCCAACATGACGAAGATCAATTGGTCCGGCGATGACATTGACGTCCTGAATGTCGATGATGAGTCGGGCCTCGTGACTGCCCTGAAGGAGGGCTGCTCGGACGTTAGGGCTGTCGCTGACTATCTGGATCCGATGGTCTTCGACCCGGTGATGGCCACCGTCAACGTCTGTGCCACCGAGCTGGGCGAGGACGAGATTGCCGTCGACCACCTGCGCGTGGACATGGAGGAGGGTGAGACCGTTACCCTCAAGCCGCTGCTGCCCGAGAAGTTCAAGGACGCGACCCTGACCTGGGGCCTGGAGTATGGCGGTGTGGTCATCCTGAAGGCTGCCGAGGACGGCAAGAGTGCGACGATCACCGGCGGCAACATTGCTGACTGGGATCAGGTGAACCTGACCGCCACCCTGCCCGACGGAACCGAGGCAACGGCGACGACGATCGCCGTTGTGAAGTCCCTGAAGCAGGATGCGACCGCTCCCGCGCCGTGGGTTGACCCGCAGCCGCAGCCCGATCCGCAGCCGCAGCCGGACCCGCAGCCGCAGCCGGACCCGCAGCCGCAGCCGGACCCCCAGCCTCAGCCTGACCCCCAGCCTCAGCCTGACCCGCAGCCGCAGCCGGACCCCCAGCCTCAGCCTCAGCCTGATCCGCAGCCTCAGCCTGACCCCCAGCCTCAGCCTGACCCCCAGCCTCAGCCTGACCCGCAGCCGCAGCCGCAGCCCGATCCGCAGCCTCAGCCCGATCCGCAGCCTCAGCCGGACCCGCAGCCTCAGCCGCAGCCCGATCCGCAGCCTCAGCCGCAGCCCGCTCCCACGGGCACCTGGATGCAGGACTCGATGGGCTGGTGGTACCGCAATGCTGACGGTTCCTACCCGGCGAACACTGCAGTCACGATTGACCGTCGTGTCTTCCGCTTCGATGCCAGGGGCTACATGCGCACCGGCTGGGTGATGGACCAGGGCTCCTGGTTCTACCACGACGCGAACGGCTACATGGTGACCGGCTGGCTGAACCTGGGTGGCACCTGGTACTACCTGGACGGTAACGGCGCTATGAAGACCGGATGGCTGGACCTGGGCGGTACCTGGTACTACCTGAACGCCTCGGGCGCTATGCAGACCGGATGGCTGAACCTGGGTGGCACGTGGTACTACCTGGACGGCAACGGCGCGATGGTGACCGGCTGGCTGAACCTGGGTGGAACCTACTACTACCTGAACGCCTCGGGTGCTATGCAGACCGGATGGCTGGACCTGGGCGGTACCTGGTACTACCTGAACGCCTCGGGTGCTATGCAGACGGGCTGGATCAACCTCGGTGGTACCTGGTACTACCTGGACGCCAACGGCGCGTGGGTCAAGTGACCTGACGCCTCTGACACGCACCGGCCGGGCCCGGGAACGCAGCGATTCGCGTTCCCGGGCCCGGCCCGTTTAACAATTCAGCTCGGCTTAACGGTTGAGTAAGGGGGATTGAGATTGTCACTCGCGCCTTTTCCGGTAGCGTAGTCTCAGACGGCCGCGACGTGGGGGCGGTGTTCGAAGCGTCCCGGGGATCATGGATGGTGTCGTGGGACGATGACCGCACACAGGAGTTCGCCTTGGGCGCCTCATCAACCAAAACTCGCACGTAATTTGGGTACCCTAACGTTTCATAGGTATCGAGAAAACCGCAGAATTCCAACGATGTGATTTCAATGTTTGAAATACATGTCGGGGAATTACGTGCGACATTTCTGAGGAACCACAACATGAGGCGCCACAAAGGCACCACACAGGACCCCAAGCAGAAGACAACTCAAGCCCAGAAGACCCCCACAACCCCGACAGCCGCCAAAACCGCCACAAGTACAGGGGCACTGCACCCGGTCAGGGGCACTACACCCGAACAGGGGCGCTACACCCGAACAGAAGAGGTGCACCCGATCAGGGGCGCTACACCCGATATGGGGCACTGCACCTGTTACGTGGCGGTGCACCCGAACAGAAAAGGTGCATTGCCTACGGATCGGGTGCACCGCCCCTTGGAACAAGTGAAAGTGTGGTCGGTGTGTGCAGAGGTGACTGCGTCGCACAGTGGGGAGGATTGCCTCGTCACCGTTGCGTGTGGACTGGTGTGCAGGAGGTAAATAGCTGGCGGTGCACCCGTTAAGTGGCGCTACACCCGAACAGAAGAGGTGCATTGCCTACGGATCGGGTGCAGTGCCCCAACAAACAAGAACAAACGCGGAACTGGCACACCGAACCACTCCCCGCCACACCCCTCCATGCGCAGCTGGGCGAAACCCAGGACGTAGGAACGGCGGAAACGACGGCCGCACCCCTCCATGCGCAGCTGGGCCCTACTGGTAGCAGGATGGGCGCGCCGCCCACGCCACCACCTGCACTCCGGCCCACTCCGACACCTCCTACACCCTCACATGCGAAGAGCCGTTTAACAATTCAGTCGGGCTTAACGGTTGAGTAAGGGGGATTGAGATTGTCACTCGCGCCTTTTCCGGTAGCGTAGTCTCAGGCGGCTGCGACGTGGGGGTGCCCACACCGGCAGCAGTCGTCTGTGATACTCAATGGAGAAGGCTTATGTCAATGAAGAAACCAGCTTCCCTCCTGGCGTTTGTCGGCGCGCTCGCGCTCGTGGTGACGGGCCCAGCGTCCGTGGCCTCGCCGATGCTCCCAGGCCACTTGCCCGCACAGGACACCCCGGCCTCGTCCCCGGTGGGCGACGTCAATACTGCGCTGACATCGAAGGACGGGCAGACGCAGGAGGCCGATGCGCCCAGCCAGGACCCGGCGCGTGTCGTCGGCATCATCGTGCAGCTCACCGATGGGACCGACCGCGCTGCGGCCCTGGCCTCCGTGAACGAGGCCGTGGCCGGGATTTTCCCGAACGCCTCGGTGAGCGTGGAGCGCGAGTACGCCAACGTCCTGGACGGCTTCGCCCTCAAGGCTCCCGCTGGGTCGCTGGACGCGATCCGCAAGGCGCCGGGCGTCGCGGCCGCATTCCTGGAGCGCGAGGGGCACGTGAGCGACGTGGCCGCCGTCGATGCCGAGGGTGGCACCCGGGCCTCGAGGGTGGAGGGGCAGGATCCCGCGAACCTGAGCGCCCAACTCATGATGCGCACCGACCAGGTCACCCAGAAGGGCGAGGGCAGGGTCATTGCCGTCATCGACACGGGGGTGGACATGGCGCACCAGGCGTTCACGCCCGCGCTGACCGCCACGCCCGCTCTGTCTGAGGATGCTGTGGATGCCCTCCGGCCCAAGCTGGGGCAGGGCACGACCGGCGTTTACGTTAACGAAAAGTTCCCCTTCGCCTACGACTACGCGGACGACGACAACGACGCCTCCCCGCGTGAGGGTGGATCTGGCTTCCACGGCACGCACGTCGCCGGCATCGCCGCCGGTAACGCCGACAAGATCGTCGGCACGGCCCCCGACGCGCAGATCATCGTCGGCAAGGTGACGCGCACCGAGGACGACGCGCTCCTGGATTCGGCGCTGCTCGCCTCTCTCGACGACATGGTGGTCCTGCACCCGGACGTTATCAACCTGTCGCTGGGGTGGACGGCCGGCATGGACAACGAGGCCGACTCGGTCTACGCGACCGTCTACAAGAAGCTGGCGGAGGAGGGCATCACCGTCAACGCGGCGGCCGGTAACGCCTTCTCGACCGGATACGGCAACATGTCCGGCAAGGGCCTGCCGTATGCGTCGGACCCGGATTCCTCCGTCATGGATGAGCCCGCTACCTACCCGTCCGTCGTCGCCGTCGGCTCCGTCGAGAACGCGCTCATCCGCAACGCCTTCACGGCCGCAGGCATGGACATCGGCTACCAGCGCTCGCGCGGCCTCAACGGCGAGAAGGTCGCCTACTTCTCCGACCTGCCGGCTGGCACCTACGAGTACGTGGACGCCGGATTCGCCTCCGAGGAGGACGTCGCCGGCCTCAAGGAGAAGTACCCCGAGGGTCTTGCCGGCAAGATCGCGCTGGTCTCGCGCGGCAAGATGACCTATCAGAAGAAGGTCGAAAACCTCTACGACCTGCACCCCGCGGGCGTCCTGGTCTACAACAATGTCTCGGTTGGCTCGCTCATCATCATGAACCTGACGACCCAGGACGTCCCGGCTGCGTTCATCTCCCAGGCCGACGGCCTGGCGATGCTCGCGGCCGCCGATCATCACCTGACGATGGCCGAGGGGCAGGTCCTGCCCCAGTCCACGATCTATGAGGCCTCCGAGTTCTCCGCGTGGGGCGTGTCCCCGGACCTGCGCCTCAAGCCGGAGATCGCGGCGCCTGGTGGCAACGTATTCTCGGCGATACCGAACGGCGCGTACGAGCAAACCTCGGGCACGTCCATGGCGACTCCGCAGATGGCCGGCATTTCCGCGATCGTCCTCCAGCGCGTCCAGTCCGACCCGCTCTTCGCCTCGATGAGTGCGCGCGAGCAGGCCGACGTCGTTCAGAACCTCATCATGGGCACCGCGCGTCCGCTGACCGACGCGGCCCAGACCTCGGGCGCCCTGTACTCCCCGCGCAAGCAGGGCGCGGGCCTGGTTGACGCCTTGGCGGCCACGACCTCGTCCGTGTACCCGACCGTGAAGGGTGCCCCCGAGCCCTCCCGACCCAAGGCGGACCTGGGGGACGGCACCAAGGGCTGGCACTTTGACATCACCCTGCACAACCTGGGCTCTGCCCCCGCGACCTACGAGCTGAGCTCCCAGGCGCTCTCGGAGATCGTCGACGGCGGCTTCTTCACCGAGCACTCCTCGGATTGGCGAGGCCGTGGCGTGGATATCGCGTTCGGCGGCGCCGCATCGGCGGCGGGGGAGGGCGCGAGCGTCACTGTCCCCGCGAGTGGCGAGGCCACCGTCGGTATCGACATTGCGCCCGGCAGTGAGTTTGCCTCCTACGTCGCGGACAACACGCCCAACGGCACGTTCCTCGACGGTTTCGTGCGCTTCACCTCGAAGACCGACGGTCAACCCGACCTGTCCGTGCCCTACCTGGGCTTCTACGGTGACTGGGGCAAGCCAGCGATCTTCGATGCGCTGGCCTCGGGCGGCGGGGCGCACACCCGCGCCTCGGCCATCGTGAACGGCAAGACCGGCGACCTCCTCGGCTACAACCCCCTCGTCAAGGCGGCCGACCGCACCGGAAAGCCCAACCCGCAGCGCTACGTGATCTCGCGATCCACGGCCTCGGGCGCGCCCACGATCCTCGAACCGCGCACGGGCACACTGCGCAGCGTCCACACGCTGACCAGCACCTACACGAACGAGGCCGGGGAGACGGTCTCGGCGGTGACGAACTACCGGAACTGGAAGTCCATCTACCTGACGAGCACAGAGGAGAACACGTGGGTCGAGGCCTACCACGACCCCACGGCCCTGGATGCCACCGCAGACGCGTTCAAGGATCTGCCCGACGGCCAGTACACGCTCACGATTGCCGCCCGCAACGACGGGCCGTCACCCACCGAGCAGTCCATCTCCTACACGTTCCGCCTCGACACCGCGGCGCCCGTCATTTCCGAGCTGGTGTACTCCGGAAAGGATGAGGGCTTCGTCGTCACCTTCGACGTCACCGATGACTCGCCGCTGGCGGCGGTCGACCTGCACGATCCGGCCGACGGCCTGTGGTTCTACCGCCACGTCTTCACCGAGGACGAGGGCAGCGTCGGCGCCGACGGTCGCTATGCGTACCACGTGGAGATTCCGATGAGCGTGATCCAGCAGGCGTGGACCGATCAGGGCGGCACGGGCGACGTCATCGCCAACCCGTACATCCTCGCGTGGGATTACGGCTTGAACCCCTCCGGGGTCTTCCCGATCAACCTGCCGAGCGGCAACCCGGGTACGCCCAGCCCGTGCGTGAGCCCCGAGGGCGGCCACTGGGCCAAGGACGCCACCGGCTGGTGGTACGTGTGTGCCAACGAGACCGGCTACCTCACCGGGGGATGGTTCACGATTGACGGCGCCGACTACCAGTTCGGCCCCTCCGGGTACATGATGACCGGGTTCCTCAAGCGCCCGAGCGGCGAGTGGGTCTACGCGGACGCCTCTGGGGCGCTGGCGAGCGGATGGGTGCGTGACGGCGTGTATGGAGGGCCCTACTGGTACTACCTCGACCCGGCTACGAAGGTCATGCGCACCGGATGGCTGTTTGACCGCGGCTCCTGGTACTACCTGGGATCCTCCGGCAACATGCACACCGGATGGATAGCAGTCGGCGGGTCCTGGTTCTACCTCGACTCGACAGGCGTGATGCGCACCGGATGGATCAAGCAGGGTGACGCCTGGTACTATCTGGGGCTTGACGGAGCGATGCTGACCGATGTGCAGATAATCAACGGGCGCACCTATGTCTTCGACCCTTCGGGTGCCTTAGTCGGGTAAGCGAGAGGGAGATTGCCTTGTAACTCCTAGATTCGACGGCGCTCGTGAGGGCGTCGTCGAACCTGGGATTCGTTGTTGAGGAAGGTGGAGAAATAACAAAACTGGGCTTTTAGATTCCGCGATAAGTGTTGTACATTGATCTCCAGTGACCACTAGGTCAAAGTTTGTTCCGGCCCGTCCGGGTCACTCACACCATCATTGGAGTTAGACATATGACACCGAAGAAACCGGCGAAGCTGCTCGCTATCGCCGGCGCATGCGCGGTTGCCATCGCGCTGCCCACGTCCCTTGCGATGCCGGGGTCGTTCATCCACCAGGCCGGCTCTGATGCCGACGCCGCCCAGTCTGAACAGGCAGCTGCCGATGAGGCTGCGGCGAGCGAGCCCGCTCCCGAGCTCCCCGTGGGTGACGTCGACAATGCGCTGACCTCGCCTGACGGCGAGTCCCTCTTCGACGAGGATGCCCCTGCCACGGTCGAGGACGACTCCTCGATCGTCGTGGACATGATCGTCCAGCTGGAGGACGGCACCGACACGACCGCCGCACTCGCCTCCATCAACGAGGCCGTGGCTGCGGCCTTCCCGGACGCCTCTGCCGAGGTGACCCACGAGTACGTCAACACCTTTACAGGCTTCGCGCTGAGCGCCCCCATCGGCTCGATGGACGCGATCCGTGGCGTGAGCGGCGTGCAGAGCGCGTTCCTCGACCACGAGACGCGCGTGAGCGACGAAGGCGATGACACGCCCACCGACGCGGAGGGCACCGGCGCTGCCGAGTCCGATAGCGCCGCCGACGCCGAGAGCAGCCCCATGGCAGCCATGCGCGCCGCGCAGCACGGTGACGTCACGTCCGCCCAGGCCATGATGAAGGCCACCAACATCTCCCAGACCGGCTCCGGCAAGGTCGTCGCCATCATCGACACGGGCGTGGACATGTACCACTCCGCGTTCCGTGGCAACCTGTCCGGAACCCCCGCCATCGATAGCTCCAAGGGCGCTGCCCTGGCGCGCCAGGTGGGCAAGAGCGGCACCTACGTGTCCGAGAAGTTCCCCTTCGCCTACGACTACGCGGACGGTGACAACGACGCATCACCTGCTGGTTCTCACGGCACGCACGTTGCCGGCATCACCGCAGCCAACGGTAGTCAGATCACGGGTATTGCCCCCGATGCTCAGATCATCGTCGGCAAGGTCGCGCGCAGCCGCGGCGGCGGTATCCCCGACTCCGCCCTGCTCGCCGCTCTCGATGACATGGCGATCATCAAGCCCGACGTCGTGAACCTGTCCCTCGGCCGCACGGCCGGCATGGATAGCGCGGCCGACACCCTGTTCGCAGGCGTGTACGAGAAGCTGCAGAATAACGGCATCATCGTCGATGTGGCCGCCGGTAACGAGTACTCGGCTGCCTACGGCAACAAGTCGGGCAAGAACCTGCCCTACGCCTCCGACCCGGACTCCTCGACCCTGGGTGAGCCCTCCACCTTCGCGCCCGTCGTGTCGGTTGCCTCCATCGAAAACGCGCGCGGCGGTCGTGGCGCCTACAAGATGTCCGACTTCAGCTCGTGGGGCGTGTCTCCTGACATGCGCCTCAAGCCTGAGGTGACCGCCCCCGGCGGCAACATCTACTCCTCCGTGCCCGGCGGCGGCTACCAGTACATGTCCGGCACGTCCATGGCGACCCCGCAGATCACCGGCGTCAGCGCTGTTGTCCTCGAGCGCGTCCAGAACGACCCGCTCTTCTCCTCGATGACCGCACGCCAGAAGGTCGACGTGGTGCAGAACCTCACCATGGGTACTGCAGTCCCCGTCACCGACCCGAACGGCAGCAACGGCGCCTACTACTCCCCGCGTAAGCAGGGCGCAGGCCTCGTCAACGTTCAGGCTGCCACGACGACGGGCGTGTACCCGAGCGTCAACGGCGCGACCGACGCCTCCCGCCCCAAGGCGGACCTCGGTGACGGCACCAAGGGCTGGCACTTCGACGTCACCCTGCACAACGTGTCCGGCACGGCGGCGACCTACGACCTGTCCGCTCAGGCCCTGTCCGAGAACATCTCGGGTGGCCTCTTCACCGGCACGTCCAGCGACTGGAACGGCAAGGGCGTCAACGTCACCTTCTCCAAGAACAGCGTGACCGTCCCCGCCAAGGGCGAGGCCACCGTTGGTATCGACATCACGCCCGGCAGCCAGTTCGCTCAGTACGTCTCCGAGAACGCGCCCTCGGGCACCTTCCTGGACGGCTTTGTGCGCTTCACCTCGCGCACGAATGGCCAGGCTGACATGACCGTCCCCTACCTGGGCTTCTACGGCTCCTGGGGCACGCCGTCGATCTTCGACCAGCTTGTCTCCGAGGGTGACGGCCACGCCGCGTCCTCGGGCATCTACAACGGTTCGAACGGTAACCTCCTCGGCTACAACCCCCTCGTCAAGGGCCGCGACCGTCAGGGTCGTCCCAACGCCGAGCGCTACGTGATCTCCCGCTCCACGGCCTCGGGTGCGCCCACGGCCATCGCTCCTCGCACGGGCACGCTGCGAAGCGTCCACACGCTCACCACGACCTACGCGAACGAGGCCGGCAAGAGCATCGCTTCCTTCACCTCCAAACAGAACTGGAAGTCGGTGTACGACTCCGACGCGCAGCGCATGAGCTGGGTTGAGGAAAACCACGAGTCGCGCTCGATCAACCTCAACGACTACAAGTACTCGAAGCTGCCCGACGGCAAGTACACGCTGACGATCGCCGCCACCAACGACGGCCCGTCTCCGACCCAGCAGTCCATCACCTACAACTTCCGCGTTGACACCAAGGCTCCGGTCGTCGAGAGCGCCACGGTGCGTGGATCCACGCTCGAGGTCGTGATCAGTGACGAGTCGCCGCTGGCAGGCTTCACCGTGAACGATCCGAACAGTGGCCAGTACATCTACCGCGACATCATCCGTAACGATGCCGACCAGACGTACTCCAACGGTCGTTACCGCTACAAGGCCACCGTCAACATGAGCGAGATTCGCGGCGGCGGCTACAACAAGCCCTACGTCCTCGCGTGGGACTACGGCCTCAACCACTCCAAGGCCACCACGGTGGGACAGTCCTCCGGTAACGGCGGCGGTGCGGATCAGCCCGGCGATAACGGCGGCGACAACGGTGGCAACACCGGCGACCAGCCCGGCACCGGCAACGGTGGTAACACCGGCGACCAGCCCGGCACTGGCAACGGTGGTAACACCGGCGACCAGCCCGGCACCGGCAACGGTGGCAACCCCGGCACGGGCGTGTGCACCCCCTACAAGTCCGGCCGCTGGGTTGGCGACGGAGCGCGCTGGTGGTACGTGTGCAACGACGGCAGCGGCTACCTGCGTAGCGGCTGGTACCTCATCGGCAACCGCTACTACTACTTCGGCCCCGATGGCTACATGTACACCGGCTGGCTGAACCGTGGAGGCCGCTGGTACTACCTGAACAACTCCGGTGCCATGGAGACCGGCTGGGTCAAGGTTGGTAACCGCTGGTACTACATGGGCTCCGACGGCTCGATGTACACCGGTACGCAATCGATCGACGGAAAGCAGTACACGTTCGATGATTCTGGCGTGTGGGTCAAGTGACCTGCTAGCTCCTTCGTGACACACCCCCTGGGCCCGGAAACGCTGTGATGACAGTGTTTCCGGGCCCAGGCCTCGTTTATGGACGGGCCCCTTGTCAGCCCGTGGAACGCTGACGAAGGCCCCTTGTTGTGTCGTGTACCCTACGAGACTATGACCGATGGGTTGAACTTTGTATGACACCCCATCGGTTTTCCATCAACACATGGGAGTTTTACGACTATGACACCGAAGAAACCGGTGGCGCTGCTTGCGCTCGCTGGGGCGTGCGCGCTCGCGCTCGTGGCGCCCGCGGCCATCGCGTCGCCGCCCGCCCCCGCCCCCGTCACCCCACAGCCCGCGCCGTCCGCGACCGAACCGATCATTCCGGTCGGCGACGTCGACACCGCGCTGACCTCGAAGAGCGGCCAGACCCCGGCCGCTGCGCCGACCCAGGCCTCCGCTGCTGAGGACTCCGCGCGCGTGGTCGGCATCATCGTCGAGCTGGCGAGCGGCACCGACCGCGCTGCCGCCCTCGCCGCCATGAACGAGGCCGTGGCTGGGGTTGAGCCGGGCGCCTCCGCCGAGGTGAGCCGCGAGTACACCAACGCCTTCAGCGGATTCGCGCTGAAGGCCCCCGCTGGGTCGCTTGACGCGATCCGCGGCGTGAGCGGCGTGAAGGCCGCGTTCCTCGAGCGTGAGATTCAGGTCGACGATAACGTGACGCCCGACGCCGAGGGCGGTTTCGCGGCCGCGCGCCTGGCGGGCCAGAATCCCGACAACCTGAGCGCCCAGCTCATCATGCACGCCGACCAGGTGTCCCAGAAGGGCGCGGGCAAGGTCATTGCCGTCATCGACACGGGCGTGGACATGACCCACCCGGCCTTCGCCGGTGCCCTGTCCGGGACTCCCGCCCTGGATGCGGGAAAGGTGGCCTCCCTGGCCGCGCAGCTGGGTGCGGGCAAGACCGGCACCTACGTGTCCGAGAAGTTCCCCTTCGCCTACGATTACGCGGACGATGACGCCGACGCGTCCCCGGCAGGTTCCCACGGCACGCACGTCGCCGGTATCGCCGCGGGTAACGCCGGTGAGATCATGGGCGTGGCCCCCGACGCGCAGATCATCGTCGCGAAGGTCGAACGCGACCGCGGCGGTATCCCGGACTCCGCGCTGCTATCCGCCCTGGATGACATGGCGGTCCTCAAGCCCGACGTCGTGAACCTGTCGCTAGGCCAGACCGCTGGCATGGACAACGCCGCCGACAGCGTCTACGCGGGAATCTTCGAGACGCTGCAGGAGAAGGGGGTCGCAGTCGACGCGGCCGCCGGTAACGAATTCTCCGCAGGCTACGGCAACAACTCGGGTAAGAACCTGGCCTACGCCTCCGACCCCGACTCCTCGACCCTGGATGAACCCGCTTCCTACGCCCCCGTGGTTGCCGTTGCCTCCCTCGATAACGTGCTTCAGGCCAACGGTTTCAAGGCGGCTGGACGAGACATCGCCTACCAGCGTGCGCGCGCGGAGAACGGTGACAAGATCGCTGACATCGCCGAGCTGCCCGCTGGCGACTACGAGTACGTTGACGGTGGAATCGCCTCCGAAGAAGATGTGAAAGCTCTCAAGGAGAAGTACCCGGACGGACTGGCCGGTAAGTTCGTGCTCGTGTCGCGCGGTAAGCTGACCTTCGACGCGAAGGTATCGAACCTTTCAGACCTCAAGCCCGCTGGCGTCCTCGTCTACAACAACGTCCCCGGCGACGCGCTCATGGTCATGAGCCTGTCGACGCTGAGCGTGCCCGCCGGTTTCATGTCGCAGGCCGATGGTCAGGCCATGCTGGCTGCCGCCGACCATCACCTGACCCTCGTTGAGGGCATGACGATCACGCCCAGCGCCAAGCATTCGATGTCCGGCTTCAGCTCCTGGGGCGTCACCCCTGATCTGAGGCTCAAGCCCGAGGTCACCGCCCCCGGCGGCAACATCTACTCTGCCGTGCCCGACGGCGCATACGGGTTTATGTCCGGCACGTCCATGGCGACGCCCCAGATCGTCGGCGTGAGCGCCGTCGTGCTTGAACGTGTTCAGAACGATCCGCTCTTCGCCTCGATGAGTGATCGCGAGAAGGTGGACGTCGTCCAGAACCTCATCATGGGCACAGCCGCCCCCGTCGTCGATCCGCTCCAGGACACTGGTGCCTACTACTCTCCGCGCAAGCAGGGATCCGGCCTGGTGAACGTTCTGGCTGCTACGACCTCGTCTGTGTACCCGACCGTGAAGGGTGCCCCCGAGCAGTCCCGACCCAAGGCCGACCTGGGGGATGGCACGAAGGGCTGGCACTTCGACGTTGTCCTGCACAACCTGTCCGACGCCTCGGCGACCTATGAGATGAACTCTCAGGCGCTTTCCGACATCGTGACGGACGGCTTCTTCAGTGAGCGCTCCTCCGATTGGCGTGGCAAGGGCGTGGAGATTGCCTACTCCGGCGCTGCCTCGGCCACCGGCGAGGGCGCGAGCGTCACCGTCCCCGCGAAGGGCGAGGCCACCGTCGGCATCGACGTCACCCCCGGATCCGCGTTCGCCCAATACGTGACAGACAATGCGCCGTCAGGTACCTTCCTGGAGGGCTTCGTGCGCTTCACGTCGCGCACGCAGGGTCAGCCCGACCTGACCGTCCCCTATGTGGGCTTCTACGGCGACTGGGGCAAGCCCGCGATCTTTGACCAGCTTGCCTCTGAGGGCGATGGGCACGTCCTGGCCTCGGGCATTTACAACGGTAGGAACGGAGACCTGCTCGGGTTCAACCCCCTGCGCAAGGTGTCGGAGCGTACTGTTCGTCCCCAGTCCGACAAGTACGTCATTTCACGCTCGACGGCCCCTGGTGCTCCCACGGCCATCGATCCGCGTACGGGCACTCTGCGGTCCGTGCACACGATGACCACCACCTACACGAACGCGGCTGGCGAGGTCGTCGCCTCGTACACGTCTCACCAGAACTGGAAGTCCGCCCTGGACTCGAATGGGGTCATGACTGCGGTGGAGCAAGGCCATGCGTCCAGGGGCCTGGACCTGACCTCCGACGAGTTCAAGAACCTGCCCGATGGCACGTACAAGCTGACGATTGCCGCCAGCAACGACGGTCCTTCGCCGACCGAGCAGTCTATCTCCTACGACTTCCGCGTCGATACGACGCCTCCGGTCATCGAGCGGGCAAGCGTGGACCTTGGTGATATGGCTGGCCCCGTTCTCGATCTGGAAATCAGTGACGAGTCACCCATCGCCGGCTTTACCCTGCACGACCCCGGAAGCGGACTGTGGTTCTACCGCAGTCTTAATGAGGATGACGCCCACCAGTGGTACAGCGAAGGCAGGTACCGCGAGAGCCTAAGTATCGGTCTGGGTGAGTTTGAGCTCGGTTGGACCGATCAGGGCGGCGAGGGCGACATTATTGCGCACCCCTACCTGCTCGCGTGGGACTACGGCCTCAACCACTCCGAGGCCGTCACGATTGACCTGCCTTCCGACAACGAGGGTCCGATCGCTCCGTGCGTGAGTCCCACGGGCGGACATTGGGCCCACGACTCCACTGGCTGGTGGTACGCCTGTGCGAGTGGCACGGACTACCTCAAGGGCGGCTGGTTCACGATCAATGGCTCCGACTACCTGTTCGGTCCCAACGGCTACCTGTCCACCGGTTTCCTCCAGCGTCCCTCCGGCGAGTGGGTCTACGCGGATTCCGAGGGCGCCCTGGTGGGCGGCTGGGTCAGCGACGGCGGCTCCTGGTACTACATGGATCCCGACACCAAGGTCATGCGCACCGGCTGGCTGCTCGATCGCGGCTCCTGGTACTACCTGCACGCCAACGGCGTCATGGCGATCGGCTGGGTGCAGGTGGATGGTTCCTGGTACTACCTGAAGGCCTCCGGGGCGATGGCCACCGGCTGGGTGAAGGTGGGCGACTCCTGGTACTACCTGTCCTACTCGGGAGCGATGCTGACGGGCACGCACACGATCAACGGACGCACCTACGTCTTTGACGAGAACGGTGCGTGGGTCGGATGAGAGCGAGGCGCTAGCGCCTGACGATCATCGCCACGAGGCCCGGGAACCTTGCTATGTAAGTGTTCCCGGGCCTCGTCACAGTTTGTCGGTAAAATATTCTCCAATTGTTCCCCAATGTGAAATAAAGTTTGTCAAAAGTTATTCGTGGGGTATGTTAGGTGTGGCGGCCGACACGGCGGAGCCCTTCCGCCCCAGGGACGGCCACTGTCGACACATTGGAGTTACGCACATGACAACGAAGAAACCAACGGCGCTCCTCGCGCTCGTCGGTGCCTGCGCGCTGGCCGTCACCGGTCCGGCGTCCCTCGCAGCGCCGCCGACTCCCGCCCAGGGTACCCAGGGGGCCACGGCCTCGTCCCTGCCCGTGGGCGACATCGACACCGCACTGACCTCGAAGAGCGGGCAGACCAGCCAGGCCGATCAGGCCCAGGCGAGCGACGAGGCCGACTCGGCCGCCGTCGTGAGCATCATCGTCCAGCTCAATGACGGTGCAGACCGCGCCGCCTCCCTCGCCTCCATCAACGAGGCCGTGGCCGGCGCCTTCCCCGGAACCTCCGCCCAGGTGGAACGCGAGTATGACAACGCCCTGCGGGGCTTCGCGCTCAGCGCCCCCGCCGGCTCTCTCGACGCGATCCGCGCGGCGAGCGGCGTCAAGGCCGCCTTCCGTGATCGCGAGACCCGCGTCGAGGATGCCGACGACCAGGTCGCTGGCGAGGGAGCGACGAACTCCGCCCGTACCTCAACCCAGGACCCCGCCAACCTCAGCGCCCAGCTGATGATGCACGCCGACCAGATCACCCAGAAGGGCGACGGGAAGGTCGTCGCCGTCATCGACACGGGCGTGGACATGACGCATCCGGCGTTCGCGGGCGCCCTCGGGGGGACCCCCGCGCTCTCGGCGGACAAGGTGGCGTCCCTGACCCCCCAGCTGGGCGACGGCAAGACCGGCACCTACGTGTCGGAGAAGTTCCCCTTCGCCTACGACTACGCGGATAACGACCCGGACGCCTCGCCGACCGGACAAGCCGGATCGCACGGCACGCACGTCGCCGGCATCACCGCGGGCAACGCGGGCGAAATCGTCGGCATCGCGCCCGACGCGCAGATCATCGTCGCCAAGGTCGCGCGCAGCGTCGAGGGCGACATCACCGATTCCGGGCTGCTCGCCGCACTCGACGACATGGTGATCCTGCACCCCGACGTCATCAACCTGTCGCTCGGCCAGCTCGGAGGCATGGACAACGAGGCCGACTCGGTGTACGCGACCGTCTTCAAGAGCCTGCAGGACGTTGGCGTCACCGTCAACGCGGCAGCCGGCAACCACTACACCGCCGGATACGGCAATACCTCTGGCAAAAACCTGCCCTTCGCGTCCGACCCGGACTCCTCCACCCAGTGCGAGCCAGCGACCTACTCCTCCGTGGTCTCCGTCGCCTCCGTCGATAACTCGCTGGCGCACAGCGCGTTCACCGTCGGCGACCGCGACATTCCCTACCAGCGGGCCGGTGGCGCTGACGGTCAGAAGATGCCCGACCTGTCCGACCTGACCGGCGGCCCCTTCGAATACGTCGACGGCGGCATCGGTTCGGCCGAGGACGGCGCCGCGCTCAAGGCCAAGTACCCCGAGGGCCTGGCCGGAAAGATCGTGCTGGTCAAGCGAGGCTCCCTCACCTTCCAGACCAAGTTCGACAACATCGCAGGCTCCAAGCCCGCCGGCTTCATCGTCTACAACAACGTTCCCGGTGACTCCCTCGTCGTCATGAGCCTGAAGACGGACGGCGTGCCCGCCGCATTCATTTCGCAGGCGGACGGCGAGGCCATGCTGGCCGCCGCCGACCATCACCTGAGCGTCGCCCCCGGCAAGGTCGTCGCCCCCAGCTCGAAGTACTCCATGTCGAGCTTCTCCTCCTGGGGCGTGTCCCCCGACCTGCGCCTCAAGCCCGAGGTCGCCGCACCCGGCGGCAACATCTACTCCGCGGTGCCCGGAGGCACCTACGAGTTCATGTCCGGCACGTCGATGGCGACCCCGCAAATGGCGGGCGTGAGCGCGGTCGTCCTGCAGCGCGTCCAGAATGATCCGCTGTTCGCGTCCATGAGCGCACGCGAGAAGGTTGACGTCGTCCAGAACCTCATCATGGGCACGGCCGCTCCCATCGCCGACCCGCTCCAGGACACCGGCGACCCGTACTCCCCGCGCAAGCAGGGCTCGGGTTTGACGAACGTCCTGTCTGCCACGACCTCGTCCGTGTACCCGACCGTGAAGGGCGCCCCCGAGTCCTCCCGACCCAAGGCCGACCTGGGGGATGGGACCAAGGGATGGCACTTCGACGTCACCCTCCACAACCTCTCCGGCGTCGAGGCCACCTACGCCCTGAACACGCAGGCGCTCTCCGAGATCGTTGAGGATGGGTTCTTCACTGGCCACTCCTCCGACTGGCGAGGCAAGGGCGTGGACATCGCCTACTCCGGCGCGGCCGTGAGCGGCACCGGCGAAGGCGCGACCATCACCGTCCCCGCCTCGGGCGAGGCAACCGTGGGCGTGGACGTCACGCCTCGTGCCGCCTTCGATTCCTACGTCGCGCAGAATGCGCCCAACGGTACGTTCCTCGACGGCTTCGTGCGCCTCACCTCGAAGACCGACGGTCAGCCTGACCTGACCGTGCCCTACATGGGCTTCTACGGCGACTGGGGCAAGGCCCCCATCTTCGATGCGCTGGCCTCCGACGGCGGAGCGCACACCTTCGCCTCCGGCATCTACAACGGCAAGACCGGCACGCTGCTGGGCTACAACCCCCTGGTCAAGGCCGAGGCCCGCACCGGCACGCCCAAGGCTGACCGCTACGTCCTCTCCCGCGCCGAGGCCTCGGGCGCTCCCACGGTCCTCGAACCGCGCACCGGCACCCTGCGCAGCGTCCACACGCTCAACACCGTGTACGCGAACGCCGCCGGTGAATCCGTCGCCTCGTACGTGACCCACCAGGCCTGGAAGTCCGGCGTCAACCCCAGCACCGGCAAGATGACCTGGGTCGAGGACGGCCACGACCCCACGACCCTGGACCTGCGCTCCGACGCGTACAAGAACCTGCCCGACGGCGACTACACGCTGACGCTCTCTGCGCACAACGATGGCCCCTCGCAGGCCGAGCAGTCGATCTCGTACAACTTCAGCATCGACACGGCCGCCCCCGAGGTCGCTAACCTGGAGTACACGGAGGAGGGCGGCAACGCCCGCCTGCTCGTCACGGTCACCGACAACAAGCCCCTGGCGGGCATCGACCTGCACGACCCGGCCGACGGCCTGTGGTTCTACCGCCACGTCTTCTCCGACACCGAGGGTGTCAAGGGCGACGACGGCAGGTACCGCTACGAGCTCGAGATCCCCATGTCCGAGCTCTCCCAAGCCTGGACCGACCAGGGCGGCTCCGGCGAGGTTATCGCCCACCCGTACCTGCTCGCCTGGGACTACGGCCTGAACCACTCCGAACCCAAGACGGTCGACCTGCCCACCGGCAACGAGGGCGTCAAGCTGCCCTGCACCGACCCCACGGGCGGCCACTGGGCCAAGGATCCCGCCGGCTGGTGGTACGTGTGCGCCAACGGCACCGACTACCTGACGTCCGGCTGGTTCACGATCAACGGCTCCGACTACCAGTTCGGACCCTCCGGCTACATGATGACCGGCTTCCTCCAGCGCGTTGATGGCAAGTGGGTCTACGCCGACTCCGAGGGCGCTCTCGTGAGCGGCTGGGTGCGCGATGGTGGCTCCTGGTACTACCTGGACCCCGCCACCAAGACCATGGCCACCGGCTGGCTCTTCGACCGCGGTTCCTGGTACTACCTGGGCGACTCGGGCGACATGCACACCGGATGGGTGCAGGTCGGCGGCTCGTGGTACTACCTGAACTCCTCGGGTTCGATGCGCACCGGCTGGCTGAACCTGGACGGCGCCTGGTACTACCTGGGACCCGACGGCGCCATGTTCACCGGCACGCACACGATCAACGGTCGCGTCTACACCTTCGATGAGTCGGGAGTCTGGCAGCGCTAAGCCTGTCTGTCCCCTCCGATTCACGAGGCCTGGGCCCGGGAACGCTCACCGCGAGCGGACCCGGGCCCTCCCGTATGCGCGCCCCGGCCTCGGGTGGGCGGTTCTCATGTGGGCACGGGTCTTGGGAGAGCAGGCCGCGTGAGGCGAGCAGACCGCACGTTTGCTTGTATTCGACAAGGCGAACAATTGGTCAGATGATGCACCTCAAACACGGCTTGTCATGCGTATCCATGCGATATGGTGAATGTGGCGGCCGACATAGTCCAGTGTCTCTGCGTGACGAGTCGGCCCCTCACAAACGCATAGGAGTGCACCATGTCAATGAAGAAATCAGCTGTCCTCCTGGCGTGTGTCGGCGCGTGCGCGCTCGCGGTCGTGAGCCCCTCGTCGCTCGCTTCGCCGATACTCGCCTCCCAACCCGCCGCTTCCCCGGCGTTGAGCGCACAGGCAGCCACGGCCTCGTCCCTGCCGGTGGGCGACGCCGACACCGCGCTGACCTCAAAGAACGGGGAGAGTGCGCGTGTCGAACCCGTGCGAGCGGGCAGCGAGCAGGACCCGAACCTCGTCACCGGCATCGTCGTCCGCCTGGAAGAGGGGGCCGACCGCGAGGCCACCATGGCCTCCGTGAACGAGGCCGTGGCCGCCGCCTTCCCGGAGGCCTCGCTCCAGGTGGAGCACGAGTACCATCATGCCCTACAGGGCGTCGCGCTGAAGGCCCCCGCCGGATCGCTGGAGGCCATCCGCGCGGTCCCCGGCGTCGCAGCGGCGTTCATCGAGCGCGAGACGCGCGTGCGCGACACGGCGGACACCGATGCCGCAGGTGGCGTTCGAACGCCGAGGCTTGCCAGCCAGGACCCCGACAACCTCAGCTCCCAGGTCATGATGCGCACCGACCGGGTCACACAGAAGGGGGAGGGGACTGTCATCGCAATCATCGACACGGGCGTCGACATGGCCCACCCCGCCTTTAGCGGCACCCTGCGTGGGACTCCAGCCCTCGACGCAGACAAGGTGGCCGCCTTGCTTCCCCAACTGGGGGACGGCAAGGATGGTACGTACATCTCCGAGAAGTTCCCCTTCGCCTACGACTATGCGGACGGTGACAGCGACGCCTCGCCCGCACCCGACGAGTCCGGCACCCACGGGACGCACGTCGCGGGCATCGCCGCGGGCAACGCCGACAAGATCATGGGCACAGCCCCCGACGCGCAGGTGATCGTCGCGAAGGTATCGCGAAGCCAGAGCGGCGAGTACCCCGACTCCGCGCTGCTGGCCGCCCTGGATGACATGGCCGTGCTGCGCCCCGACGTCGTGAACCTGTCGCTCGGACAGACGGGCGGCATGGATAGCGAGGCCGACTCGGTGTACGCGAGCGTCTACAAGAACCTGCGAGACGCCGGGGTGAGCGTGAACGCCGCCGCGGGCAACGAGTATTCCGCCGGCTACGGCAATCTCTCGGGCAAGAACCAGCCCTACGCCTCGGACCCAGACACCTCGGTCCTGTGCGAGCCTGCCTCCTACCCCTCGGTCGTGGCCGTGGCCTCGGTGGAAAACGGGACGTCATACTCGGCGTTTTCAGCAGCCGGTCGTGACGTCGCCTACCAGAGCGCGCGCGGCTTCGAGGGCGAGAGCGTCGCGAGCCTTGGCGACTTGGCCCCCGGAGACTACGAGTATGTGGAGGCGGGTTTCGGTTCGGCCGAGGATGCGGCCGCCCTGGCGGCGAAATACCCGGAGGGCCTGTCCGACAAGATCGTGATGGTCTCGCGTGGAACCCTGGATTTCCAGGAGAAATTCGACAACATTGCGCCGCTCAAACCCGCGGCGATCCTCGTGTATGACAATGAGCCCGGCGACGCGCTCCTCATCATGAACCTGTCCACCCTCGACGTCCCCGCCGCCTTCATTTCCCAGGCGAGCGCGCAAGCGATGATCGAGGCCGCCGACCATCACCTCACCCTCGTCGAGGGCAAGGTCCTGGAGCCCACCAGCTCCTACTGGATGAATGACTTTTCCTCGTGGGGCGTGTCTCCCGACCTGCGGCTCAAGCCTGAGATCGCCGCGCCCGGCGGCAACATTCTCTCCTCAGTCCCCGGCGGCGACTATGAACACTCGTCCGGCACATCCATGGCGACCCCGCAGATGTCGGGCATCGACGCCATCGTCCTGCAACGCGTCCAGTCCGACCCGCTCTTCGCCTCGATGAGTGCGCGCGAGAAGGTTGACGTCGTCCAGAACCTCATCATGGGCACCGCGCGCCCCTTGACCGACCCGGAGCAAGCCACCGGCGCCTACTACTCTCCTCGCAAGCAGGGCGCTGGCCTGGTCAACGCCCACGCGGCCACGACCTCGTCCGTGTACCCGACCGTGAAGGGCGCCCCCGAGCCCTCCCGTCCCAAGGCAGACCTGGGGGATGGGACTGATGGCTGGCACTTCGACGTCATCCTCCACAACCTCTCCGACGCGCCCGCCACCTACGAACTGAGCTCCCAGGCGCTCTCGGAGATCGTCGACGGCGGGTTCTTCACCGAGCACTCCTCGGATTGGCGAGGCCGTGGCGTGGAGATTGCGTTTAGCGGCGCCGCCTCGTCGGCGGGGGAGGGCGCGAGCGTGACCGTCCCCGCGGGCGGCGAGGCCACCGTCGGCGTCGACGTTACGCCGGGCGCCGAGTTTGCCCAGTACGCCGCCGAGAACACCCCCTCGGGCACCTTCATTGACGGCTTCGTGCGCTTCGCCTCGCGTACCGAGGGGCAGCCCGACCTGTCCGTGCCCTACCTGGGCTTCTACGGGTCCTGGGGTAAGCCAGCGATCTTCGACGCGCTGGCCTCGGACGGCAAGGGACACATGCGGGCCTCGGGACTCTACGATGGAGAGACCGGCACCCTCCTCGGATTCAACCCCCTGGTGCGGGCCAGCGAGCGACCCGAGCGTCCCGACGCCTACGGGTACGTGCTCTCCCGGGCCGAGGCCTCGGGCGCGTCCCACGTCCTCGAACCGCGCACGGGCACACTGCGCGGCGTGCATACCCTGAGAACCGTGTATACGAACGAGGCCGGGGCAACCATCGCGTCCTTCGAGCGCCACCAGAACTGGAAGTCCGTGTTCGACGCCCTCACCACACAGGTCTCGTGGGCCGAGCGCGAACACGAAGCCACGTCCCTGGACTTGCGCTCCGAGGCGTACAAGGACCTGCCGGACGGGGAGTACACGCTGACGATATCGGCGACCAACGACGGCCCTTCGCCCACCGAGCAGTCCATCTCCTACAAGTTCCGCATCGACACGACCGCGCCCGTCATCGAGGATGTGCGCTACTCCGGCGAGGGTGAGGACACGACCCTCACCTTCACGATCGTTGACTCCTCGCCGATGGCCGCCTTCGACCTGCACGACCCGATCGATGGCCTGTGGTTCTACCGGCACATCCTCTCCGACGGCGACCAGATAGCTGATGCGGACGGCAAGTACCGCTACGAGGTCGAAGTCCCGCTGTCCGAGATATCGCGCGCGTGGACGGATCAAGGCGGGAAAGGGCCCGTCGTGTCCAACCCCTACGTGCTGGGCTGGGACTACGGCCTGAACTACTCGTCGGCGGTCACCGTCAATCTGCCGACCGGGAACCCGAGCACTCCCACGCCCTGCACCGACCCCGCCGGCGGTCACTGGGTGACAGAGAACGGGGGATGGCGCTACGTGTGCGCCGACGGGGTGTCCTTCCTGACGTCAGGGTGGTTCACCATCAACGGCTCCGACTATCAGTTCGATTCCTCCGGCTACATGATGACCGGATTCCTCCAGCGCGTTGATGGCCAATGGGTCTACGCGGACGCCTCCGGAGCCCTGGTGGGCGGCTGGGTGCGTGACGCCGCGTACGGAGGGCCGCACTGGTACTACCTGGACCCCGTCACCAAGCTGATGCGCACGGGCTGGCTGTTTGATCGCGGCTCGTGGTACTACCTGGGTGCCTCCGGCGACATGCACACCGGATGGGTCAAGGTCGACGGTATCTGGTATTACCTCACCCCGTCGGGCGCGATGCACACCGGCTGGCTGAACCTGGACGGCGCCTGGTACTACCTGGGACCCGACGGTGGTATGTTCACCGGCACGCACACGATCAACGGACGCATCTACCGCTTCGACACGTCGGGAGTCTGGCAGCGCTAAGCCTGTCTGTCCCCTCCGATCCACGAGGCCCGGGCCCGGGAACGCTCACCGCGAGAGTTCCCGGGCCCTCCCGTATGCGCGCCCCGGCCTCGTTCCCCTCTCGTCATCGCGGGCACTCCAGCGAGCCGACGCGCGACTGAGGTATGTTGGACGGGGCGGCCAACATAACGCAGGGATCCAAGGCCCGAGGTAGCCGCCCAGACCTACGGAGGAGCCCCCCATGTCCATGAAGAAACCCGCCGCCCTGATGGCAGGCGTCGGCACGTGCGCGCTCGCGGTCGCGAGCTGTTCCTCCCCGGCCCCCGCCCCCCAGTCCGACCCGGTTGTCGATTCGTCGCCCTCAGCCGTCCAGTCAGGCGCTCAGTCAGGCGCTCAGTCGGGCCCCGGGTCTGCTGCCCCGACCCTGCCCGTGGGCGACGTCGATACCGCGCTGACGTCCAGGGATGGGCAGAGCGGCCCGGGCGCGCAGAGCGGCCCGGCCGACTCCTCCGGCGACGTGGAAGCCACCGGCCCCGTCGTCTTCGTCGTCGTCCTTGAGGAGGGGGCCGACCGCGCGGCGACCCTCGCCTCGATCAATAAGGCCGTGGCCGCCGCCTTCCCGGGCGAGTCCGTCGAAGTTGAGCGCGAATACGTGAACGCCCTTCAGGGCTGGTCGCTGCGTGCTCCCGCCGGGGCGCTGGAGGCGATTCGGGGCGCGAACGGCGTAGAGTCCGCGTACCTCGATGGCGAGATGCGCGTGCAGTAAAGCCTCTGCGCGACGAGGCCGTGGTCGGGTTATCCGGTTGCGGCCTCGTTCGTTGTCTCGCGCCCGGTCGTGGCATCTGAATCGCACGGATATCCGACGCACGAAGAAACAAGACCAAGAGTTGTACACGCCGAACTTACCAGCTGTATAGTGCAGAAAAAAGGCTTGTCAGATGAGTTATCGTGCTATGGTTACCCCGGAGCTGACAGGGGGCGCGCCGTTGCGTTCCCACGTGGTCACCCATAACCATAGAGGAGCACATCATGTCATTGAAGAAGTCGTCTATCGTCTTGTCGTGTGTCGCGGGGTGCGCGCTCGCGGTCGCAGGTCCCTCGGTCGCCGTGGCCTCGCCCGCGGGTCAGCTAGGTGCGTCGCAGGCGGCGGGCGCCCAGGCGGCCGTGGCTGGAAGTTGGTACCGCCCTTCTGAGAGTGTTGAGGTTGTCGTGCGCCTTGAGGAGGGTGCCGACCGCGCGACCGTTCTTGCGTCGATCAGGGAAGCCGTGGCCGAGTTCTTCCCCGGCGAGTCCGTCAAGGTCGAGTACGAGTACGGGTACGTCGTGCGGGGTTTTGGGCTGAGCGTGCCCGCCGGGTCCATCGACGTGATCAGGGGCGTCAGTGGCGTCCAGTCGGCCTACTACGTGCGCTCGAATCGCCTGTGGTAGGCCCGTCATAGCGTGAGCGCCATCGGCGAGGTCGTGGCCGGGTGTCCCGGTCGCGGCCTCGTTTGTTGTGTGGATGCCGGAATTGTGCGGCTTGCGGCGTGCGTGCCATGGCCTCGGCCCTCGTTGTGCGCACGTGACACTGGGAAACTGAACGTGGGTGACTGGTGGGAGAGGCCGTATGTAGATCTAGTTGCTTCAAATTAAGATAAAATTAGAAGTAATTTGATGGTCGTGTGAACGGAGTAGCCATGAAGACTCCTGTCCCTCCGCCCTATCGTCTTGGCGAGCTGCGCGAACGAGTTATCGCCAGTTTGGCGGACGCAGATGATGAGCGGCGTCTCCCTATCATTGGCGTGCTAGCGGGTGGGCTGGATGATCCGGAGTATCGCCCGTGGGAGTACTACTTTCGCGCTGAGCCGGTGCCGAAGGGTCTGACGCGTGAGGAGTGGTGGTACGCGGTACGTGCTGCGCGCGCCTCGACGGCTCGGCCCACCCCCTTCGTTATGAAGGACGGAACGCGCCTGACGTTCAATCTCCCGGATCGCTTCTTGCAGTTGAATGAGGAGATTACGGCGCAGGCCCGCGGTCAGGTGGAGCTGCCGGGCCAAGTGGCGACGCAAGGGGTGAGAGACAGGTATCTGATCAACTCTCTCTACGAAGAAGCGATCACCTCCTCTCAGATGGAGGGGGCGTCGACCACGCGACGCGATGCGAAAAAGATGCTCAGGGAAAAGAGGGATCCACGCACTCGCTCGGAGCGGATGATCCTGAATAATTTCCTCGCCCTCGAATTTGTGCGTGCTCACCTGGGTGAGGAGCTCACTCCTGAATTCATTTGCGAGGTCCACCGCATTGTGACGGATGGGACACTCGATGAAGCGGAGGATGCGGGGCGCCTGCAGCTTCAGGGCGAGGAGCGAATTCGTATCTATGGGAGTGAAGGTGAGGATCAGCTGCTGCATGTTCCGCCGCCAGCCGAGGAGTTGCCCGGGCGGCTCAAGCGGCTGTGCGACTTTGCCAATGGCGCGGGCGAGTACGCGATGCAATACGTTCCACCGCTCGTGAGGGCGCTCGTTGTCCATTTCATGATGGGCTATGACCACTACTTCGTTGATGGAAACGGACGCACGGCCCGCGTCATTGCTCAGTGGGTCATGCTTCGCGAGGGTTTCTTTCTCATGGACTTCGTGCCAGTCTCAAGGCTCCTGCGCAAAGCGCCCGCGCAGTATGCGCGCTCCTTCCTTGAGGTTGAGCAGGATGAGGGTGACCTCACCTACTTCCTGATCTGGCATGCGCAGATCATTCTTCGAGGAATCCGTGAACTGCACGACTATCTGGCTAGGAAGTCCCAGGAGATGGATCAGGTGAAGCATCTTCTGAGGTCTACCGATCTCAATAATCGTCAAATCGGAGTGATTGAGGAGGCGCTGCGTGATCCCTCGATCACCGTAACTGCAGCTGCGCATGCGGATAAGTTCAGGGTCACGCCGCAGACGGCCCATGCTGATCTGCGCGGCCTTGAGGATGGGGGATACCTGACGCGTGTCAAGCGTGGCCGGAGTTTCGAATGGTACCCGGTTCCTGATCTCCAACGCCGGGTTCAGGGTGTCTAAGGCGTTGCGTGAGGTGTTGGTATCGCCGCGGCTCTGATGTGGCGAGATGTGATGCGGAGATCCGGTAGTGCGACAGATTGTCTACTAACTTCAAATTTTATCCAAATTTGAAGTTAGTAGACGTAATCCTGTTGTTTGCGCGTGTGTGGTGGTTTGGGGCGCCCGATTGATCGGGAACGCGGTATCTCACGTCGATGGGTGGCCCCGATCGATCAGGTGGCGCACGAAGCGCTGGTGCGGCAACGGGCGAATGCAGTACAGCCGTCTGTTATTCGAGCGCACGAAGCGCTGGTGCGGCAACGGGCGGGCGGATCGCGGTGCTGTGGGCAGCTGGGCCCGATAGGTGGTCGTACTAACCCGTCTCTGCGCAGCTGGGCCCTACTAGTGGAGCGTGGGCAGGGGTGCCCATGCTCCACCTGTGGGGTTAACGTGCGCATCGAGGGCCCAGGGTGCCACGCCTGCGCGTCAGATCAGGTCCTTCTTCTCCATGTACTTCATGGCCAGCCAGCCAAACGGGATGCGCCCGTAGAAGGTGACGAGACGGTAGAGCAGGGCCGTGGCGATGGCGACCGAGGAGGAGACGCCCGCGACCGTCAGGCCCGAGGTCAGGGCCGTTTCGACGGTACCGATACCACCCGGGGAGGGGATGAAGGAGCCTGCGGCGTTGGCCGTCAGGTAGGTGATCGCGACCGTCGAGAAGTTCAGCGAGCCGCCCATGGCGACCATGGCGGTCCAGAACGCGCCGACGTAGCCGATGTTCATGAGCATGTTGCCGGCGACGACCAACGCGAGGCGGCGAGGATGGCCGATGATCCACAGGAGGCGGGGGTAGACCTGCTGCCACGTCGGCTGGATCTTGGCCCAGATCCAGCGGCGTACCTTCGGGACGGCCACAATGACGCCGACGGCGAGCATGACGATCGCGACGACGACGAGGATCGTGCCGTAGGGGAGCGAGACGGACAGGGAGGAGCCTGCGCTGACCATGACGAGCAGCAGCAGGATGATCGTGATGAGCGCCTGCGAGATCTGCATGAGCGTCACCGTGGTGACGGCGGCGGCCGTGGGGACGCGGCGCTTGCGCAGGTAGCGCAGGTTCAGGGCGGCCGGACCCACGCCGGCGGGCGCGACGACCGTGATGATCGAGGCGGCCACCTGCGCGATGAGCGTGTCACCGAAGCGCAGCTTCTCGGGGGACAGGGCCATGAGCGGCACGGCCGACCCCACCCAGATGAGGCAAGCAAGGACCGCGGACGCGGCCATCCACCACGGATTCGCGCTCTTGAGCGTCGTGACGAGGTCGCTGAAGTTGAGCGAGGACACGACGATGAAGACCGCGATGAACGCGACCGCGATTGTGAAGATCGTACGCGGGCGGAAGCGTTGCAGGTCGGCCGTGGGGGCGGTCTCTGCCTCGGAGTCGCCCACGAGGGCGGCGCGCAGGTCGCTGAGCAGGTCGGAGCGGCGCAGCAGCTGGTTGACGGATGCGGGCAGGACCGGCTTCTGGATGACGGGCGCGCACGCGATGAGGGTCTCGTCGCCAACGCAGCGGCGACCCGCCTCAAGCGCGCGCTCGGGACCGACGGCCAGGGCGGTGAGGACCAGCATCTGAGCGATGTCGATGGACTGGTTGAGCTCGCTTGTCGCGACCTCGCCGGAATCCCAGTCCAACAGCCACACGTCGGAGGAGGCATCGACGACGACGGCCTCGGGCGTGAGGGCGCGGTGCGAAATACCCCGCGTGTGCGCATACCGCAGCTGTTCCCACGCGCGATCCAAGACCTCGTCCGTGGCCTGCTCACCCAGTTCCGTCAGGGGGGTGGTCGGTGGGAGCGCGGAGAGCACCATGATGATCGAGTCGTTCGCCGAGGCGATCGCAATGGGTTCCTGCGTGAAGACGCCGGCGCGCAGGGCCTGCAGGGTCGTGAACGAGGAACGCTCGGCCTGAGCCTTGAGGGAGGGGGAGACCCAGCGGCTGATGCCGCGCAGGCGCAGGTTGTTCCACATTTCGAGGAGAGTGCCGGTCAGCTCCTGTCCGGGGTCCATGACGATGAGCTCGTAGGCCAGCCCGGTGTCACTCCACACCTGGTAGTGGCGGTTGTGGTCGGGGTCGGGGCGGCGCGTGACGATGATGCCCATGTCGCCCAGGTCGGCGGGCACCTGGGCGAGGTGTCCGCGCGCGTTCTCGGCGACGGCCCACGTCGACAGCGGCTCGGTGCTGGTGTCCAGGTCGGTGCGCACGATCCTCGAGGGCGTGATGCCGATGCCGAGGAGGGCCTCGACGAGGGCGGTTCCCTTCGCTCTCTGGTCGTCGTAGCCCATGATCCAGCGTGACCCGGACCCGAACGCGCGGCCGAGGAACACGGAGATGAAGGCGACGGGCAGGGTCATGGAGGAACGCAGGACGCCCAGCACGAGAATGATCCACACGCCCGTCCAGCCCCAGCGGATGGCTCGCATGGACTGGGCTTCACCGGCGGAGGTGAACATGGCGCACAGTGTGACGATCACCAGGTTGATGGCGATCACGAAGCCGCTCTTGTAGCCCTGTGTGGCGATGAGCCGGTCGACGCTCAGGGGGATTGTGAGGTAGGCGGGCAGCAGTCCGGTGAGGATAGCGATGATCCAGCCGCCAAAGGCGGCGATGATGCTGGTGACGATGACCTGGATGATGGTGTGCAGGCGTCTGCGCAGCGCGAGGGAAACGATCACCAGGATCGGCGTGATCAGGATGATGAGGCCCTCAACGAGGTTGACGGGCAGGATCAGGATCTGGCGGATGAGCTGGAATTGCAGGACGTCCATGGTGACGCCGCGTGTTGTGGCGCTGGCGACGGTGCCGATGGTCCAGATGATGAGGATCGCGAGGATCGAGATGACGACGTCGACGATGTCCTCACGCCGCCGCTGCATCGTGAAGATACGGTCGGCGATGTAGGCGGGCCGGGGAAGGCGCAGCCTGCGCGCGGGGACGGGAAGGGTGACCTCGCCGCTCTTGGCGCGTGTCACCACCTCCGAGGCCGGGGTTGCTTGCGCGTCGGAGGTCTCGTCCGCGTCGGTGGAGGCGGTCGGCTTGGGTGCGGGGGCTGTCTTGGGTTTCGCGTCGTCGGTGGAGGCGGAGGCGGAGGCCTCGGCGGCAGCGCTGTCGTCCGGAGCGGGTGAGTCGGCGGGGGTGGGGGCGTCGGAGGAAGCAGGCACGTCATTGTCGGCCGGGGCGGCGCTGGCCTCGGGCGTGTCGGGGGGAAGCGGGGGCTCGGGAACCGCGGTGTCTGTGGTGTCGGGTGTGGGGGAAGCAATGTCGTCGGGTTCGGGTGCCGGGGGAGGAGCGAGGGGCTCCACGGTCGGCGAGGCCGGGGCAGCCACGTCCTCGGGTTCGGGTGCCGGGGGAGGTGCGGGCGCGTTCACGATCGACGAGGCCTCGGGAGGGGGTGCGGGCGTCTCCAGCGTGTTCTTGACGACAATGGGGGAGGCCATGGCCGACTCAGGCACAATCACGGCGGTGGGAGCGAAGCTGGGGGGAGTGGCGGATCCACGGGTGGAAACGGAGGGTGCGACGACGGCGTCGATGACCTCGGTTTTGGCCTCGGACGGGGGAATCTCCTGCGGCTGGGCAGGGGCTGACGATGCCCCGGCCTCGTTGATCATGCCCATCAGATCATCGACCCCTAGCGAGGTCGGATCCTCGGCGGACGAGGGGACGAACAGGATGTTCGTACCGGCGGCCGGGGGGCCGTCGTGTGACTCCTTGCGCTTCCTCATGTTGACCATCCTATATTCGCGGTCAAGAAAGGTAGGGTTAGGGGGACATATTCCCGGCAGAAAAGGGCCTTATCGTGACCTGGTTGACACTCGCGTCAGCATCGGATCCGTCGATGCTTCACACAGTTATCGAGTGGTTTAAGAATCCTGAGACCCTTCTTGATGCGATGGGTCCGTGGGTCCTGTGGGGCACAATGCTCATTGTTCTCATCGAGTCGGGCGTCCTTTTCCCCGTCCTTCCGGGTGAGTCGCTGCTCTTCACCGCCGGCCTGCTGCACGGCAAGCTCGGTATTCACCTGCCGACTCTGATTTTCCTAGTCGTGATTGCCGCCTTCGTGGGTGCTCAGATCGGCTACTTCCTGGGGGCCAAGTGGGGACGCCGCTTCTTCAAGCCGGACGCGCGCTTCCTCAAGACCGAGCACCTGGAGAAGGCCGAGCACTATTTCACGAACTACGGCGGCCGCTCGCTCGTTATCGGCCGTTTCATCCCCTTCGTGCGCACGTTTATTCCGATAGCCGCTGGCATGGCCCGCTACCCCTACCCCAAGTTCCTGCTGTTCAACACGCTGGGCGCAACCGTCTGGGGTGCTGGCTTCATCCTGGTCGGTGCGCTGCTGGGCAACGTGCCCTTCGTGCACGACAACCTGACGGTCATCCTGGCGGTCATCATCCTCGTGTCTGTTCTGCCCGTCATCATCGAGATGATCGGCAAGCGCCGCTCGTCGGACGACAAGGAGTGACGCGTGCTGGCCTGGTGGATGCTCGTCCCGACCCTGCTGGCCATGCTGGTGGCCCTGGTGCTGCCGGGGTTCATGTGGCTGCGCGCGGGGGCGCGCTCGTCGTTGGTTGCCATCGGCGCGGCTCCGGCATTCACCTTTGGCCTGATCACGGCGCTGTCGGTCCTCTATCCGGCGCTTGACATCCCGTGGGAACCCTCCACGGTCATGCCCGTCCTGGGCATGAGCGCCCTCGGCGGCGCGGCCGCGTGGGCCCTGAGCTACTTTCGCCGTGTCAATGGGGGCTTTGCGCTCAACGGCGTTCCCTTCCGCGAGGCCATTGGCGTGCGCGTGCCGATCGGCGCGCGTCAGGCCGCGATCCGGACGGCGACGTGGGGGACGATTGTCGTCGGGTTCCTCCTGGCCGCCTGGCCGCTGATGTCCGTGGCTGACCCCGCGAATCCCGTTCAGCAGTGGGATCCGACGTTCCATCAAAATGGCGTCCACGCGATCCTGTACGGCAAGGATGCTAGCCCCTTTGGTGGCCTCCACGAGCTCTACGGCGGGCGCCGCGTCTACTACCCGACGGGCTGGCACGCTTTCGTTGCTCTCTTCGCACGCGTCGACTCGGTCGTCCAGACCGCCAACGTGTCCTCCCTGGTCCTCATGGCCGTGTGGGTGACGGGCCTGGCCGCTCTGGTTTCGGTGCTGACGGGATCGCGTACGGCCCTCCTGGCGGCCCCGATTATCGGTGGCATGTTGCCGAATATGCCGGCTGACGCGCTGACTATGTACAACCAGTGGCCCAACTCGACGGGCACGGTCTTGGTCCCCGGCGTGGCCGCGGTCGCGATCGTCGCGGGTCGACGCTTGGCCGCGGATCTGAACGACGGGTGCGGAGCCCGATCCTTTGTCCGTCGCATCCCCCAAGGGGTCTTCCTCCTCCTGGGCTGCCTCGGCCTCGTCGGTGCTCACCCCAGCGCCGCCTTCTCCCTCCTCGCCTTCCTGGTCGCGCCCCTCCTGATGGCGATCGGTTTCTTCGCCCGCACCTCGCTCGCGCGCGAGGGACGAGGCCAGCTCGCCGCCCTGCCGTGGATCGGCGCGGGTGTGGCGGTCGTGGCCCTGCCCCTGATCGCCTTGTCCTCCCCGAAGATCCAGGCGATGGGCCGCTACCCGAGGAGAGGCAGCAGCTGGTGGGACGCCTTCTCCCACGCGCTCTTGCCCTACCCGCCCTTTGCGCAGACCACGGCCATGGCGTGGTGGACGCTCATCCAGGTGCTCCTCCTGATCGCCGGCATCATCGTGACCGCCCGCCTCCACACGCTCATGCGGCGCCCCGGCGCGCGTGACGCGGCGGACGAGGGGTTTGCCCTCGATGGCGACGAGGGCGAGGCCACAGCGCTGGTCGACGACGACAAGGCCGCGCCCATGCCGGCCTGGCCGCTCGTCTCCTACCTGATTCTGGCCTTCCTCACCGCCCTCGCCTACGCGCCCGATTCCGCGCTGCGCACCTACCTGCTGGCCCCCTGGTACAAGGACGGGCGACGGATCATGGGCATCGAAGATATTGCTCTCACCGTCCTCATGGCCGTCGGCGTCGCCGCCATCGTCCACCTCTTCCACGCTGCGTGGAGCTCCTCCCTGCGACGGATCCTGGCCGAGCGCGGGCTTGACGACAATGTTGAGGCGCCGCGCTGGCCCCTCCAGGTGGGCGTGGGCGCGATCGTCGTGCTCATGTCCAGCTTCGGCGCGATCGACGCGAGAAACTCCGCCGTCGCCTCCGTGTACGATCCCACGCGCCTGGGCAAGTCCGGCATGGCCAGCGAGGACGAGCTCGCGATGCTGCGCCGCATGGCCTCCACGACCGACCCCGACGCCCTTGTCCTGGGCGACCCCATCGCGGGCGCCGCCTACGTCGAGACCCTGGCGGGCCGCAAGGCCGTCTTCCCCCAGCTCAGCACGGTGAACGCGGACGGGGCCTCGCAAAAGGTCCTCACCCACCGCTTCCGCGACATCGCCGACGATCCCGAGGTGTGCGAGGTTGTGCGCAACCTCGGCATTACCCACTTCTACGAAGAAGAAGACGGCACCTACTACAACATTCAGCGCTCCAACCGCCACCCCGGCCTCTACGGCGTCGACACGTCGACGGGCTTCGAGCTGGTCGACGAGGGCGGCACCGCCAAGCTGTGGAAAATCACCGCGTGCGGCTACGTCACCCCCGGCGGAGGAGCGCAGGCCTTCGCCGACGGTATCAGGTCCGTCCAGCCGGGAGCCGAGGAGCCGGAGGGCCCTCAATCAGGCGACGAGTAGGACACAAAGCACCCGCGATGTGCGGACAGCGACGGCCGTGCGCGGCGCGGGTCGATACCCTTGACCCCATGACGACGAACATTCCCGGCCCCGCGCCCCTGGGCGATAAGCTTCGTATCGCCTTCCTCGGCCCCTTCGGTACGTTTACCGAGCAGGCCGTCCACCAGGTCGCGCCCGCCGGAGCGATCCTCATGCCGATGACGAGCGCCCCGCAGGCGCTCGCAGCCGTGCGCCGAGGTGAGGCCGATCGAGCTGTCGTACCCATCGAAAACTCGATCGAGGGCGGCGTCAATGCGACGCTGGATTCCCTCTCGCACGGCGACCCCCTCGTCATCGTTGCCGAGATGCACGTGCACGTTGTCTTCCAGCTGGCCGTCCTGCCCGGCACGCGCCCCGAGGACATCCGCCGCATCGGCACGCACCCGCATGCGTGGGCGCAGTGCCGCGGCTGGGTCGAGGAGACGTTCCCCGGCGCGATCCACGTGCCTGCCACGTCGACGGCTGCCGCCGCCGAGCTTCTCTCGGATGGTGACGCTTCCTTCGACGCGGCCCTGTGCAACGCCGTCTCGGTCAACACCTACAGCCTCGAGGCGCTCTATCAGGAAGTGGCCGACAACCCCGGCGCGATCACGCGATTCGTCCTGGTGGCCCGCCCGGGCGCCGTCCCTCCGCCCACCGGCGCAGACAAGACGACCATCCAGGTGGCCCTGCCCGTCAACGAGTCGGGTGCCCTGCTGACCCTCCTCGAGCAGTTCTCGGCGCGCGGCGTGGACCTGTCGCGCATCGAGTCGCGCCCCAGCGGCGACGGCCTCGGCAACTACACGTTCAGTATCGACATCGTCGGCCACATCCGCGAGGAGCGCGTCCAGGCCGCCCTCGTGGGCCTGTACCGCTACTCGCCGGAGGTCCGCTTCATGGGCTCCTACCCGCGCGTGGACGGCGTTCGCGCGCGCGTCGAGCCTGGCACGACGGACGAGGCCTTCCGCGCGGGTCGCGCGTGGGTCGCGGACCTGCTGCGCGGGGGAGACGGCACGGGAAAGGCTGGCGGGTCCGCCCCGTCCTGGCCCCTGGCCTGACGCTTCCGCGCCGAAGCGGCTGCGCGCCTGCTCGACACACTGCCCCGGCCTCGTCAACGACGAGACCAGGGCAGTGCGTTGTGGGAGGGTACCGACTCAGCTGGGCAGCAACTCCATCCACGTGCGCTCGGCGGGCACTGCCACGTCCAGCGCGCCCGGCTGCATGCGGATGTGCATCGTGCGGGCCAGGCCGATCGCGTCGCCGTCCACCTGGCACACCTGGGCCTCCTCGGCCGTGACCGAGGCGCCCTTCGCCTGTCGGAACGCGACCGTGCCGGTCGACACGGGCAGGTTGATGGGACGCAGGCCGATGAGCTGGCCGAGCATCTTCCACGTCACGTCCGCCCAGCCGAGCAGGCCGGCGTGCGCGTCGACCGCGATGACGTCGATGAGTCCGTCCGACAGGTCCGCGTCGGGCGCCAAGACCAGCATCTTCAGCTCGCCCGCGTTCGCGAACATGACCGACCGGGCCTCGACCCGCGTGACCTCGTCCGCGGGCGAGCGCAGGGAAACCGCGCGCGAAGAGGCCGCCTCGGCCTCGTCGATCCTGTCCCCGGCGATCTGGTCACCCACCCCGAGCGGGTCGGGCACGGGCATGGCGGGGGAGCGCAGCGTCAGGCGCGCCTTCATGCGCGGCACGCCCATCGCGCCCAGCCCCGCCCACACGTAGGCGATCCACCCGATGCGCTTTTTCAGCTCGGGGTTCGTGTCCGCCATGGTCGCCCCGTCGTAGCCCATGCCCGCGACGACGAGGCATGCGTACTCGTCGGGCCGGGGCTCGATGGACGAGGCCTTGGTTGCGTCGCGCTCCTCGCCGTCCTCCTCGCTTGGGCCGGGGGCGGCGGCCAGTCGGGCGGCGCGGCGCAGGCTACCCTCGGCGGGTAGGGGAGAAGGCTCGGCGATGTCCTCGACGCGCACCCACGCCAGGTCGACGGGCCTGTGGTTGGCGCCCAGGGCGACGGTGAGGGCCTGCGCGGGGTCATCGGGGATGGAGAGGTTGCCGGCCAGGACGTTGCCCGTGCCCACGGGGATGATGCCCATGCGCACGCCCGAACCAGCCATGCCGGCGGCGACGGCTCGGACTGTGCCGTCCCCGCCCGCCGCGATGACGAGTGAGGCCCCCAGCTCCAGGGCGCGCAGAGCCTGGCCGGTGCCCGGGTCCTCGCGCGTGGTTTCGAGCCAGTGGACGTGGTTGATACCGAGCTGGGCGGCCCTACGGTTAATGAGGTCCTTGAAGGCCTGTGGATTCTCGTGCTTCGAGGGGTTCATGATGACCCACGGACGGGGCCTGCCGCGCTCCGGGTCGTCGGCTGTCGACGGAATGCCAAGTGCCTGCCGCCTGCGATGACGCCGCGTCAATGCTGTGACGGCACGAGCGATACCGATCGCCCCGGCTCCGGCGGCAGCTGCGAGTACCCACGGTGTAGCGTCCATGTGCACATCTTAGTGCCCTTGTGGATTGCGTGGTTGTGGACAGGCTGTGGATGGTCTTTTCGTTGCTGTTCGTATCGGCTGTGACCTGCTGGCGTGTGTGAGGGCTCATGTTATCCACACGGTTATTCACAAAAGGTGGATAACTTTCAGGTTTTTCATCGAATTGATCGGCTGGTTGGTGCATAACCCTGACCTGCAGTGCGGATTTGGCATCCGGCACGGTGGGGGACACGGCGCGCCCACCTGGCATAGGATGGGAGGCATGATTGATGTGCGTGCCCTGCGTGACAACCCCGAACCCGCCCGCGCCTCCCAGCGCGCCCGCGGAGCCAACCCCGGCCTCGTCGATGAGATTATCGAGGCCGACGCCGCCCGCCGCGAGGCCCTGCAGGCTTTCGAGACGCTGCGAGCCACCCAAAAGGAGGTCTCCAAGTCCGTGGGTCGCGCCTCCAAGGAGGAGCGTCCGGCGATCCTGGCCCAGGCCAAGGAGCTCGCCGAGCAGGTGAAGGCCGCCGAGGCCGCCGCCAACGCCGCCGACGCCGAGGCCGACCGCCTCGCGCGCCTCCTGCCCAACCTGGTCGTCGACGGTGTGCCCGTCGGTGGCGAGGACGACTTCGTGGTCCTGCGCCACGAGGGCCCCGCCCCCCGCGACTTCGCCGCCGAGGGCTTCGAGCCCCAGGATCACCTCGCGCTCGGCGAGGGCCTGGACGCGATCGACACCAAGCGCGGCGCGAAGGTCTCCGGCGCCCGCTTCTACTACCTCAAGGGCATCGGCGCCCGCCTCGAGCTGGCCATCATGACGATGGCCATGGATCAGGCGCTGGCCAACGGCTTCGTGCCGATGATGACCCCGACCCTCGTGACCCCGCAGGTCATGGGCGGCACCGGCTTCCTCAACGAGCACTCCGACGAGATCTACTACCTGCCCGCCGACGACCTGTACCTGACGGGCACGTCCGAGGTGGCCCTCGCCGGCTACCACGCCGACGAGATCCTCGACCTGTCGGGCGGCCCCAAGCGCTACATGGGCTGGTCCACCTGCTACCGCCGCGAGGCCGGCTCCGCGGGCAAGGACACGCGCGGCATCATCCGCGTCCACCAGTTCAACAAGGCCGAGATGTTCAGCTACTGCCGCCCCGAGGACGCCGCCGAGGAGCACCAGCGCTTCCTCGCGTGGGAAGAGGAGATGCTCGCCAAGGTCGAGCTGCCCTACCGCGTCATCGACACGGCCGCCGGCGACCTGGGCACCTCCGCCGCCCGCAAGTTCGACTGCGAGGCGTGGCTGCCCACCCAGGAGCGCTACATGGAGGTCACCTCGACCTCGAACTGCACGACGTTCCAGGCCCGCCGCCTTGGTATTCGCGAGCGCCGCGAGGACGGCATGACCGCGGTCGCCACCCTGAACGGCACGCTGGCCACGACCCGCTGGATCGTCGCCTTCCTGGAGAATCACCAGTGCTCTGACGGCTCGATCTACGTGCCCGAGGCGCTGCGCCCCTACCTGGGCGGACTCGAGGTCCTAACCCCGGTCGCTCGATGAGCCAAGAGCGCTTCCTGACGGTCCCCTCCACCGGGGAAGTCGCTCGCCCCTTCGAGGTTCTTCTCGACGAGGCCTCGGCCGCCCTGCCCGCCGACTTTCCGACGTCGGCGGGCCAGGTCCTGGTCGCGCTCGACATTGACGGCACGATCCTGACTCCGGCGGGGGCGACCCCGCGCGTCCTCGAGGGGATCCACGGCCTCGCCGCCGCGGGCGCCCAGGTGCTCATCGCCTCGGGTCGCGCGCTCGAGGGCGTGATTCCCGTTCTCGACGCCCTCGAGTTCACGGACGGGTGGGCGCTGTGTAATAACGGCGCGACCCTCGTGCGCGTGAGCGGCGGGGCGTGCGAGATCGTCGAGGAGCGCACCTTCGTGCCCGGCCCGATCCTGGAGGAGATCGCCTCGGCCGTGCCCGGCTCGGTGTTTGCGTCGATGCCGCACCCCGACATCCTGCTGTCCGCTCCCTTCCCGAACAACGAGATCGAGGGCAGCGATCACCGCATCGTGTCGATGGAGGAGCTCGCCTCCACGCCCACGCCGAAGATCGTCGTGCGCGCCGCTGACATGGACCGCGATGTGTTTGACTCCGTTTTGTCCTCCCTGGACGTGTCGCGCACCCACGAGGTGTTCGTCGGCTGGACGTCCTGGGCGGACATCGAGCCGCTCGGGGTGACTAAGGCAACCGGGCTGGAGTCTCTGCGTCAGCGTCTCGGCCTGCCCGCGTGCGGGACCGTCGCCGTCGGTGACGGCACCAACGACATCGCGATGATCGAGTGGGCGGCTTTCGGCGTCGCCATGGGTGGGGCCTCCGACGAGGTGCGCGCCCACGCCAATCACGTGACGGCAGCCGTCGAAAACGACGGCGCCGCAGCCGTCATGCACGCTCTTCTGCGCCGCTGCGGGGTTGCCGACCGCTGATTCGAACGCGTCGTCGTGCTCGCCGTCCTTTGTGCGCGCGCCGTCCTCTGATGCGCACTCTCGACGGATGTTCTTGCATTCCTGCGTTGCTGTGTTGACTGTTTGCGCGCGTCTTGGAGCCGATTGGCGGAGCGGTAACCCCTGAGGTGGTTGCCTGCGCCCGTTTATGCGCACGTTAACCCGATAGGTGGCAGTGTAGGCGGGGGTGCCCACGCTCCACCTGTAGGGTTAAGCTGCGCATGGTGGGGTTAATGCTGCCAGTTATCGGGCCGCCTTGCCCTCGTGACGATCGCTGGAAGCCTCGCAGCCTCGCGGGCAAGCCCGAGTTCGCGGCGCGTACCATCGAATAAGTGACATGGCCTCGATCAAGCGTTGCCAGTGTGGGAGTGCCCCGCCAACCACTCGCCCATGATCGCGAAGGCGCGGTCAAGGTCCCCGATCTGACAGTGCTGCGCCATGTCCGGATCCGCCTCGTGACGGAACGCGCGTACCTCCAGCGACTCCGCGTTTCGGAGCGCTCGGCGCACGTCGGCCAGGCGCTCGAAGGGCACGTACTGGTCGGCGTCCCCGGCCAGGACCAGGCACGGCTGGGTGATGCGCCCCTCGAGAGGTTCCATCGTGTAGTCGCCGAATGCTCGCAGCACCTCGCTCGGCCTGCTCAAACCCGTCAGGTGCGAGGCCTGCTGCAGCTTCCACGCCAGGTCCGCGCTGAACCTCGGAGCGACGCGCAGTGCGGCATCGATGAGCCATGCGGGCCTCGGGTTCCCGACGACCGCGTCCGCGATGGGGCGCAGGGGACGAGGCAGTGGCATCGTCAAGCCGTCCAGCAACCGATACATCATGTCGAAGGCGATGACGCGGCTAATGCGCGAGCAGTGGGCGGCCGCGCGCATGACGAGGTAGCCGCCGAAGGACACGCCCAGCGCGGCGGCGCTGTCAACGCCGAAATAGTCCAACACCGCATCGGTCGGACGCTCCCATTCTGGTTCAAGGGGCATGCCCTCCAGAACGGTGTGCCCCTGACCCGGCCCGTCGAAGGCGATGATGTCGAATGGGCGGGTTGGGAAGTGGGACGCGAAGTCGATGATCTCCTCGGCGTACCCGTCGAAGCCGTTCATCATGATGAGCGTGCGCTGGGTGCCCTCGGGGGCCTGCTCCCGGTGAACCGGGTCCGCCTCCCACCGCATCGCGGTGAGTTCCCCGCCGCGATAGGGCACCGCGTGCCGCGTGAGTGCGAGGCCTCGGCGGGCCTCGTCGAAAGAGCGCGACATCGCGTCGATGAAGCGATGCTTACGGGGGTCGTCGGCCCCGAGGTAGAAGGCCGCGAGCTCGTAGAGGCGCCACGTGGCATCCGCGTCCCCCTCGGTTGAGAAGCGCTCGGCGAGGCGCTGTGCGAGCGCCGTTATCTGCTGTGTCGATCGAACGCGGGGAAACGTCGCGGTCGCGATCGTATCGATGCCGGGGCGATCGAGGATCGGTGCGAAGGTCCGGTTGAGCTGCAGGTCGAATTGGCGGTTGCCGGTATATTCGGTGAACATGCATCGACCGTATCGATGGTCTACAAACGGTGGACCACACAATAACAAACGGAGTGTTGGATACCGAACGGAGCGACCAGTATGCGTAGGATAAGCCCATCGATAGTGGAACAATGATCGGAGAGACATGTTCCTGCGTAGCGCAGATAAGCATGGGCGCGAAGCCGAGAAAGACCTCGACCTGCGAATCAGGAAGACGCGCCGCGCGATCCGCTCCGGCCTCGTCAAGGCCTGCGAGGCCAAGCCCTACGAGCGCGTGAGCGTGGCCGACATCTGCCGCGCGTCGATGGTCTCACGCACGACCTTCTACGACCACTACACGGGTAAGGACGCGCTGCTGATTGAGGTGGTCTCCTTCCTCATCGAGGACATTGCCCCGGCGCTCAAGGTCCTGTGGTTCGATGAGGGCGGGGCCGAGGCGCGGGTGGTGGCCCGCTACCTGGCTGACCTCTACGCGCGCCACGGTCCAGCCCTCAAGACGCTCCTCGCCATCCGAGTCGGGGGAGAGGGCGATCTGCACGAGCGACTACACCGGACATGCTGTTCGGTATTTTCCGATTGGGCCCGTGGTCGCGTCGACGACGACGTGCTCCCGCTCGCTGCGGACGTGTATGCCTCCGTGGTGCTCACATTCATCCAGCGCAGCGCCGCCAAGCCACTCACGGACAAGGAGCTGGCCGCGATCGACCGCGCGCGCGAGCTCTTCATCGAGGGCTTCGGCGCCCGGTAGGTCAGCGGTAGATGCGTGACCGATGATCGATGTTGATGGCGAGGATCAGGAACTCATCATCTTCAATGGAAGCAATGATCCGATAGTTGCCGACGCGGTATCGCCACAATCCTGCGAGGTTGCCGGTCAGTCCCTTCCCTCGCGAGCGGGGATCCTCGCCGCTCGCAGTCTCACGGAGGTAGTCGATGATGCGTCTCGCGGTCGGCTTGTCGAGCTTGCTGAGCTGTTTCAGTGCGCGCGGTGACAGCTCAGCCCTCCAGGCCAAGTGTCTTCACCGCCTCGTCAAGGCTCACCGATGCTGTGCGTCCCCTGCGAATGTCCTCAAGTTCGGCCTGCAGTGAGTAGGCCAGTTCGATTTCTTCGAGTGCTGACTCGATGGCGCGATTCATGTAGAACGACTTCGTTCGTCCTGTCCGCTTAGCGAGGGCCGTGAGGCGGGCGTCGATCTCGGGATCGAGCTTGACGGAGCGTGCAACCCGTGCCGTAGGCATGTGTCCTCCTCAATAGTGACTACGCGTAGTCTATCGCTCTTCGGAAACAGTTGGAAGAGTGTGCGATGCGTGATGAGCTGGGAATGAAGTGGTCGCCGAAACGCTATCGGCGCTGGGTAATTAGCGATTAAGAAACAAATAGCGAACAGTGCGTCCGATAAAGGGTCAAAGGTCGCTGTCAGTGGGCGCACGAAAGTGTTACCGTTAGCGCAATCCCGGCCCCGGCCTCGTCAATGAAGACACTAGGAGTACATGTGACCACCGATCCCCGCGCGCTCATAGAAGCCGCTGACACCGCCCTGGGCATCGAATTCGGCTCGACCCGCATCAAGGCCGTCCTCATCGGACCCGACCACGAGGTGCTCGCCACCGGCGGCCACGCCTGGGAGAACCACCTCGAAGGTGGCCTGTGGTCCTACACCCTCGACGAGGCCGTGGCCGGCCTGCGGGGCGCCTACGCCTCCCTGGTCGCGGACGTGCGCGAACGCTACGGTCTCACCCCGGCCTCGTACGGATCGATCGGCATCTCCGGCATGATGCACGGCTACCTCGTGTTCGATGCCGAGGGGCGCCTGCTCGCGCCCTTCCGCACGTGGCGCAACACGAACACGGGGCGCGCGGCCGACGAGCTCACCCGACTGTTCGGATTCAACATTCCGCTACGCTGGTCGATCGCGCATCTGCACCAGGTGGTTCTCGACGCCGAGGAGCACGCGCCGCGCGTCGCTCGCCTGACGACGCTGGCCGGCTGGGTCCATCACCAGCTGACGGGTCTGCACGTGATGGGCGTGGGCGACGCCTCCGGCATGTTCCCGATCGACTCGGAGACCGGCACATACGTGGAGTCCTACCTTGATCAGTACGAGGCCCTGGTCGCCGAGCGGGTCCCGTGGCGCCTGCGCAACGTGCTCCCAACCGTGCTGAGTGCGGGCGAAGACGCGGGCGTGCTAACCCCCGAGGGCGCGGCGCTCATCGACCCGACGGGCGCGCTCCAGGCCGGGATTGTGCTATGCCCGCCGGAAGGCGACGCGGGCACGGGCATGATCGCGACCAACGCGATCGCTCAGCGCACCGGCAATATCTCGTGCGGCACGTCCGTGTTCCTGATGGCGGTCCTCGAGCGGTCCCTGTCGAAGCTGCACACCGAGATCGACATGGTGACCACGCCCGACGGCTCGCCCGTCGCCATGGTGCACTCGAACAACGGCGCGTCCGAGCTCGACGCGTGGGTGGGCTGGTTCGCGGACTTCGCGCGCCTCGTCGGCGCCGAGGTGAGCGTGCCCGCGATCTACGAGGCCCTCTACAACCACGCGCTCACGGGCGAGGTCGACGCTGGCGGCGTCATGGCCTACAACACCCTGTCCGCCGAGCCCCTCGTTGGCCAGGAGGCGGCCCAGCCCGTGTTCACGCACAGCCCCGACGCGCGCGTCACCCTGGCGAACGCGATGCGCGCCCAGCTCATGAGCGTCTTTGCGGCCGTGCGCATCGGCGTCGACATCCTGCGTGAGGAGGGCGTGCACCTCGACTCGCTCTTTGCTCACGGCGGCCTGTTTAAGACGCCGGGTGTCGCCCAGCAGATCCTCGCCGACTCGCTGAACATCCCTGTTTCCGTTGGCGACACAGCGGGCGAGGGTGGCGCGTGGGGCATCGCCGTGCTTGCGCGCTATCGCGCGGTCCTGGCCGCTGGCGAGTCCGGCCTCACGCTGCCCGCCTACCTCTCGGAGCGTGTCTTCGCGGGTGCCTCGGTGGCCACTCTGGATCCGAGCCCCGAGGGCGTGGCCGGCTACGAGCGTTTCCTGTCCTCCTATCGGGCGTCCCTGCCCGGCGTGGAGGTCATCGCCCGGGGCCGCTGACGAGGCGCGGGCCCGGACCCTGCGCAGGCGCATGCTTACCCAAAAATGTCGCACGTAATTCCCCTCGAGCTATTTCAAGTTTTGAAATCAGATCGTTGAAATTCCGCGCTTTTCTCGATGCCTTACAAAACTTAGGGGATCCAAATTACGTGCGACATTGGGGGAGGGGGACAGGAAGGGGGTGCCTGGGGTGCCGCCCGCTGCCCGGGCTGACGGTTGCGGGTTCGCCCTACTCGCCCGTGTGCCTCGTGCATGCTTACCCAAAAATGTCGCACGTAATTCCCCTCGAGCTATTTCAAGTTTTGAAATCAGATCGTTGAAATTCCGCGCTTTTCTCGATGCCTTACAAAAGTGAGGGTAACCAAATTACGTGCGACATTGGGTGGGGGCGTAGATGGGGGCGGGGTGAGTGGATCGGCTCGCCCAGCCCCGGCCTCGTCGGCGAAACCCGCTACGATTACTCCCATGGGTAAAGCTAGCCGCCGTAAGAAGGTCACCGATCCCGCCAAGCTCAAGGCGTATCGCCCGCCGATCCCCTTCGTCGCGCGCCCCTACGAGGGCCTGCCGAAGGAGATCGAGCTGGTCGCCATGCGTGAGCTCATCCCGGCGGCCACGCTGACCGCACGCACCAACGCCGACCACGGTGCCGTTGAATTCGACTTCGTCACCCTCCTGCCCGAGGGGCAGCCCGCGATGGTGCGTCCCGACGGACGCATCCTTGTCGCGCTGCAGACCCGCTCGAACTCCGCGGACCTCAGCCATGACGCGGGTGCCGCGCTGCTCGCGGCCATCGCCGCGAAGGAAGCGGGCGACGAGGGCGTCATCTCGATCGACGTGCGCGAGCCCTCCGAGCGTCTCCAGGACATCGTCGACGTCGACAGCTTCACGGACATGAAGCTCGAAGAGGACTTCTCCTTCTGGTTCGACCCCGCCGAGGAGATCGACGAGTCGACGCGCCGCGCGCTCGAGCAGAACCGCGACGAGATCATCCCGACCGAGCCCGTGCCCGGCGTCCCCGGCGCGTACTGGTGCGAGATGAACCGTAACTTCGTGCGTTTCCTGACGGACAACGACGAGACCAAGCTCTTCGACGCGCTCGCCCGCCTGGCCGCGCGCGGCGAGGCCAACGTCGGTGAGGGCTCGCGCTACGTGGGTTCCTTCCGCGCGTGCGGCCTGATCGTCCCGGTCTTCGAGCTGCCCGAGGGCGCCAGCGCGGCCGATGTCGCGCCCGGCACGCAGGCCCTCGCCAAGGCTCTCGAGGAGGCTCTGACCGTCACCGAGCGCCTGGATGACAAGGAACGCCGCGCGCGCCAGGGCCTCGTGTCCCGCGCCGTGACGATCCGCTGACGAGTTTTTACCTACCGTTTAGGCAGACTTGTCGCTCACATTACGGGTGGCGGGGCGCAATCGCGTCCTGCTACCCGTAAACTATGTAGTGTGAACTATGCCAGCGGATCTCGAAGTTCCCACCCGCAGCGCATCGCTGCGGTCATCGCTGCGCACAATGTTGGCCGTGCCGTTGCGGCCACCGTGCGCGCGTGCCGCGCTATACCCGGCGTTGACCTTCTCATTGTCGTTGACGACGGCTCCACCGACGACACCGGGCGGGCCGCCAGAGCCGCGGGCGCCGTCGTCGTGCGCCACTCCGTCGAGCGTGGGCGCGCTTCGGCCATCGAGACCGGCGTGAAGGTCGCCGCCATGCGCGACCGCCCCGACGGGCCGCCTCGTCACATCCTTCTGCTCTCGCCCGACCTCGGCGAATCCGCGGTCGAGGCCACCGCCCTCGTCGAGGCCCTCTTCGCCCGACAGTCGGACATGAGCATCGCCGTTCCCGCCACCGGGCGCGAATACTCCGGCTACGGCCCCGCAGTCATGCGTCGCCTCATCCGTCGCAAGACCGGCTGGTACTGCCACTACCCTCTGAGCTACCAGCGGTGCCTGACGCGCGAGGCCATCGAGGCCGCCATGCCTTTTGCGGGCCGCTATGCGCTCGAGGCAGCCATGACGATCAGCGTCCTGCGCGCGGGGCTGTCTGTCATGGAGGTGCCCTGCAACTTCACGCACTCGGGCGCGGACCGATCGCTGGGTTCCCTGAACCGCCCGGCGCGTATGTTCGACGCCGTGCGCACCGCCGTCAGTCAGGTCTTCCACTCAGACGCGCGCTCGAAGCGCCGCGCCGACCACGAGCAGGGGATCGGTGTGCCCTACCCGGCCCCGGCCTCGTCCCGTGACGAGGCGGAGGATAAGGACGCGGCAACGCGGCGCTCGGAGATGGTCAGGTGAAGCTTGCGGACCGGTCGGGCGTCGCGCGCGTCGTCTCGGCGTGGTGGCTGCCCGCGGCGATCGCCTGCGCGGTCGCGGCTCTGTATATCTCGTTTTCGTTGGCGCAGTGGCGCACGCTCAGCGATCCCTCATGGGACCTGGCGATTTTCGCCGAGGCGGCCCAGGCCTACTCGCGCTTCGAGGCGCCCATCGTCCCGATCAAGGGGCCGGGCTACAACCTGCTGGGTGATCACTTCCATCCGATCCTGATGCTGCTCGGGCCGATCTATCGCCTGTTCCCGTCGGCTTTGACCCTCTTGATCGTTCAGGATCTGCTGATTGCGGCGTCGGTGCTGCCGATTGCCCGCCTCGCGCAGCGCCTCCTGGGGCGCGGGGGAGCGGTCCTCGTGGGGCTGGCCTACGGGCTGGGCTGGGGCTTGCAGAGCGCGGTCGCCGCTCAGTTTCACGAGGTCTGTGTGGCGGTCCCGCTGCTGGCGTGCGCGGGTGCCGCCTTCGTTGAGCGGCGCTGGGGCGCGTGCATGGCGTGGTTGGCGCCGGTCATCTTGGTCAAGGAGGACCTGGGCCTGACGGTCTTCGTCGCGGGCTTGGCGCTCGCTTGGCGCAGGCGGGGCGAGGAGCGCGCCGGTGTCCTCGTGGGATTGTCGTACGCGCTGTTCGGTATTGTCGCGTTTGTCGTGACTGTGAAGCTGTTTCTCCCCGCCATGAACCCCGCCGGAACGTGGGCCTATTCGCTCGATGGTTCGGCGACGGGTGCGGGCACGGCGATGGCGGGGGCGACCGCCGCCCGTGAGGTGCCCTCGCTGTGGCAGATCCTCGCCGTCCCCTCCGTCAAGCTCGTGACGCTTGTGGTTCTGCTTGCGGGAGCTGGCTTCGTGGGCGCGCGCTCTCCGTGGTTCGCGCTCGTCCTGCCCACTCTTGCGTGGCGCTTCGCGGGTTCGGTCGACGCGTATTACCAGTGGAGTTCGTGGCACTACAACGCCGTGTTGGTGCCCATTGCTGCTTGCGCCCTCCTCGACGTGATCGCCGGGTGGCTCGCGCCCGCCGGCCTTGCCGCCGCGGGCCAGACCGACGCGGATACCGAGAACCCAGCCCCGGCCTCGTCCGGTCGGTGCCGCGCACTGGCGTGGGTGGCTGCGTGCGTGCCCGCCGTCTCCCTGGCGCTTACCGCCACGTTCCTGCCCTTGTGGAAGCTGCCCACCCTCGCGGATAGCCCGCGCCTGGAGGCCGCTCAGGGCGCGATCGACGCCGTCCCCGAGGGGGCGAGCGTCGAGACGGACACGACGCTGCTGGCCCGGCTGGTGCCCGGGCGCGAGGTCTACTGGGTGGGGACGAGCGGCACCATGGATACCCCTCCGGAGTATGTCGTTGTTGACCGGCAGTCCTACGCGTGGGGTGGGGCGGATGTTGACGCAGAGTCCTGGGCGAGCGGCGCGCACCCCGGGCACACCTACGAAACCATCTACTCCAAGCAGGGCTTCCGCGTCGCGCGCCGCACCTCGTGAGACGGCGAGTGCCGCGCAGCAGCGATGCTCGGCGCGCGCACTGTCGTCTGACGTACTACTTTGTGCAGCCGATATTACCTATACAAGCGCGCCAGATATAAAGGCACGCATCACGGTCAGCGGCCGCCGAAGACTAATTGGTTGTTGCGGTGAGTATTGCAGCCGATCGGGGAGATTACACAGCTTCTGATCGGGTGTATTGCTCCTTAATGAGTGCATTCCTGAGTCAGGGCTGGAGTCTTGCGGGGAACTCGCCTGTGGGAGGTAGCCATGGTGGCAGTGTTAACCCTTCAATGCGCAGCTAAACCCGATAGGTGGAGCGTGGGCACGGCCGCCCATGCTCCACTTAAGGGGTTAACGTGCGCATCGAGGGGCCCAGATTGCCACCCAAGGGGTTAACGTGCGCATCGTCGAGGGTGCGCGGTATGAGCTGTTGACAGTGAGGGGCTCGGGGTGAGGCTGCGCCCGCATTGCAGGTGGCGAGCACCGATGGGGTAGGGGCCGAAAGTGCCGCGCAGCCGGACGCCCGGCCACGCGGCACTGACGCCGCTCGTGCCCCTACTTCGCCGTGCGCAGGCGCAGCGAGTTGAGGACCACGAACACCGACGAGCAGGCCATCGCGGCGCTCGCCAGCATGGGGGAGAGCAGCCCCGCGATCGCGAGCGGCACCATGAGGACGTTGTAGAAGAACGCCCAGAACAGGTTCTCCTTGATGATGCGCAGCGTCCGACGCGACACGCGAATCGCGGTCGCCGCCGAGGTCAGCGACGAGTTCATGAGCGTCATGTCCGCGACCTCGATCGCCACGTCCGTGCCCGAGCCCATCGCGATGCCCAGGCCCTTCGTGCTCGCCTGCGCGAGGGCGGCCGCGTCGTTCACGCCGTCGCCCACCATCGCGACCGTGCGCCCCTCGGCCTGCAGGTCAGCGACGGTGTCGCGCTTGCCGTCGGGCAGGACGCCCGCGATGACGCGCTCGATGCCCACCTGACCCGCGACGTGGCGGGCCGCCGCCTCGTTATCGCCCGTCAGCAGGATCGGCTCGATGCCGAGCTCGCGCAGCTGAGCAATCGCATCAGCCGACGACTCCTTGACCGTGTCGCGCACGACGAGAGCGGCGATCGCGTGACCCTCGACGCGCTCGGGAATCACCAGGGACGAGGTCGGGGCCCCCTCCCGCTCGCCCGCGCCCGGGGTGGTGCCCGGTCGGGTGGGGGTACCGGTATCCCTGGTTGCGGGATCGCCCGCGGCGGGTGCGCCAGCGGCGGACGCGGACTCGGAACGAGAGGTGACGGTGCCGGAGTACCCTGCCGCGGCCACGACGGCCTCGAGCTCTTCGTCGCTGTGAGGGGCGGTGAGCGTGATGCGCGCGGACTCGGTGGCGAGGTTGACTTCGGCCTTCACGCCGTCGAGTTTGCCGAGCTTGCGTTCGACGCGGCGCACGCAGGACGCACAGGTCATGCCGCCCACGCTCATGGTGAGCGTCGCGAGGGGCAGGTCCGCGTCCGGGCCGGGGAGCGCGACGGATCCGGCGGTGGCCTGCGGGGGCGTGATGGCCGAGTCGGCGGTCACGCGCGCGGCGTCGGGGTCGTCAGTGCGAGATGCTGTGGAACCCAGGTTCGGGGCGAGAGCCGCGACGACCGCTGAGGCGCCCGAGGCCTCGGCCTCGCCCACGGCCTCGCGCAGGGACGGCGGCACCTCCACGCCCAGGGAAGCCAGCCACGACGGGCGGCCGACCAGTACGCCGCCTTGGGAGGTAATGCCGACGACGCCGAGTCCGGGCTGGTTTGCGAACGCGGTCACCGGGACGAGAGAGACACCTCGGGAGGATGCGCCCGACGTGATCGCGCGGGCGACGGGATGCTCGGACAGGGCCTCGACGGAGGCCGCGAGGGTCAGGGCCGAGGCCTCGCCCGCCTCGGGGGAGTCGCCCGCAGAGGGAAGTGCGACAGATTCGAGCGACATGACGCCCGTGGTGACCGTGCCCGTCTTGTCCAGCAGCATCGTGTCGATCGAGCGCGTCTGCTCGAGAA
>ERZ773001.29-NODE-29-length-58015-cov-125.323_pt1 | contig 58015 bp, 48 predicted proteins | sample MGYA00511673_ERZ773001 | MGnify/ENA primary metagenome ERZ773001 (study PRJEB29015, sample SAMEA2738091) | human oral metagenome | biome: human oral; feature: human-associated habitat; material: saliva | place: China | collected 2162 ... | reverse complement strand
GGCGGGCAGCCGGGCAGGTAGACGTCGACGGGGACGATGTGGTCGCAGCCCTGGACGACGGCGTAGTTGTTGAACACGCCGCCCGAGGACGCGCACGCACCCATGGAGATGACCCACTTGGGTTCGGGCATCGAGTCGTAGACGCGGCGGATAATCGGGGCCATCTTGTGGGAGACGCGGCCGGAGACGATCATCATGTCGGAGTGACGCGGCGAAGCGCGGAAGACCTCGAGGCCGAAGCGCGCCATGTCGAATCGGGGGGTGCCGGCGGCCATCATTTCGATGGCGCAGCACGCCAGGCCCATGGTGACGGGCCACTGGCTGTACTTGCGTGCGAGCCCGAGGACTTTTTCGACGCTGGTCAGCGCGATGCCCGCGGGCAGGGATTCTTCAAGTCCCACTTGTCTATCCTTACTTTTCTATTAGTAGTCCAGGCCGCCGCGTCGCCATTCGTAGGCGTAGGGGACGCACAGGGTGACCAGGAAGCTCATCATGACGACCAGCCCGAACAGTCCGAGCTGGTTGAAGCTGACGGCCCACGGGTACATGAACACAACTTCAATGTCGAAGATGATGAAGGTCATCGCGACCAGGTAGTAGCGCACCGGGAAGCGACCCTCGGTGAGGTGGGCGCTGGTCGGCTGGATGCCACACTCGTAGTTATCGGCCTTGGTCTTGGACTTCTTGGTGGGGCCCAGGATCGCGGAGGCGACCAGGCCTCCGAAGGCTAGGACGAGGGCAGCTGCCGACATGATGAGCAGCGGCACGTAGGGATTCGTCATCGTTCCTCCCGGTTATCGGTGGTGGTGGTCATGCGGGGCGCACCACCTTGGTCAGCATGGTGATGAGTTGGTCGTCGAAGTCGCCCCCGCTCCTCTCGTACCCGTCCGACAGGAGTTTGTGGACGAGCGTCATGAGGCGCGGAATGGGCAGCCCGACGTTCGTGCAGGTACGCATGATCGCCGGGTTTTCGATGAGCGCGACGAAGATGCGGCCGAGCTGGTAGTAGCCGCCGTATTCGTCGCGAAGCATGTGGGGGTATTCGCTCATGGCGCGGTCGATGCCGGCGCGGTGGGAGCGGGACAGAGCCTGCGCAATGCAGGAGGCGGCGTAGCGTCCGGCCTTCATGGCGGGGGCGATGCCTTCGCCGTTGTAGGGGGAGACCATGCCGCCGGCGTCGCCGACGAGGACGAGGCCCTGAACGTAGTGAGGCTTGCGGTTGAAGCTCATGGGCAGGGCGGCGGAGCGAAGCTGACCGATCTGGTTCTCGGGGGTGAAGCCCCATTCCTCGGGCAGGTTCGCGGTCCAGGTCTTGAAGACCTCGCGGTAGGGCAGGTTGGTGGCGCCGGCGCGCGAGGCGACGGAGCCGAGGCCGACGTTGACGATGCCGTCGCCCATGGGGAAGATCCAGCCGTAGCCGGGCAGCAGGTCGGAGGCGCCGGGGGTGCCGCTCCACAGTTCGAGGTGGGATTCCATCCACTCCTCGTCGCCGCGGGGGCTGTGGAAGTAGGCACGGGCGGCCACGCCCATCGGGCGGTTCATCTTCTTTTCGAGGCCGAGGCTGGTCGCGAGGCGCGCGGCTACTCCCCCGGCGTCAACCGTGATGGAGGCCCGGACCTCGAAGGTGGTGGCGCTCTTGCCACGACCGGCCTTGGCGGTGACGCCGACGACGCGGCCGGAGCCATCCTGGATTGCGCCCGTGACGGTCACGCCTTCGTAGAGGCGAGCACCGGCCTCGACGGCACGCTTGGCGAGGGCGTGATCGAGGTCCACGCGCGCGCGGGTCATGCCGTAGCCGGGCAGGGACTTCTGGTCGGGCCAGTCCAAGTGGACGGTGTGGCCGCCGCCGATGACGGTCAGGCCGCGGTTTCGCATCCAGCCGGTGGTGTCCACGCCCATCGCGATGAGCTCGTGGACGGCGGCCGGGGTGAGCCCGTCGCCGCAGATTTTGTCGCGCGGGAACGGGCTTTTCTCCAGGAGGACGACATCGAGGCCTGCTCTGGCCAGGTGGTAGGCGGTGGAGGACCCGCCCGGGCCTGCGCCGACGACAACAACGTCAGCGCTCATGTCGCTAGGCATAGTGGATGCCACGGCATTCCTCCGTCATGTGGGCGCGCGGGTGCATCCGCGCCAGTGTGCAAGGCGGACGAGGCGTGCACATCACCTCATTCCGCCCGCCAGCCTAGCTAGGTCACCCTCACCTCGCCGGGTTCAGAAGTTTTCCGCGCGTTTTCGGGCCACGAGGCCATGGATGCCCACGCTCTCACCCGCCATTTGCGCAACATTTCTTTGCTGTAAATGCCCGCCTCGGCTCCGCAGTCCGCGAACGCTCACGGACACCGCTCCCGCGCCACCCCGCCCACGACAAAGGCCGGGACCCCGCGCAGGGACCCCGGCCTCGTCAGTGAAAAATCACGGCAGCGGCTTGACCGCGCGATGCATGGCGGCAATACCGCCGGTCAGGTTGCGGTACTCGACCTCACTCCAGCCGTTCGCGGCGACCATGCGGGCGATCTCCTCCTGGGCGGGCCACTGGCGGATCGACTCGACCAGGTAGTCGTATGCGCCGTCGTTCGTGGACGCCAGGCGCGCCATCGTCGGCATGACCGTCTTCTGGTAGACGTTGTACAGGCTGCGGAACGCGCGCGAGGGCGGGGTGGAGAACTCCAGGATCACGAGGCGGCCGCGGGGACGCACGACGCGCGCCATTTCGCGCAGCGCAAGCGCAGGATCGGGGATATTACGCAGGCCCCACGAAATAGTAACCGCGTCGAAGGAGCCGTCCTCGAAGTCCAGGTCCATCGCGTTGCCGTGCACGAACTCGATCTCGGGGTGGCGCTCGCGGCCCACCTCGATCATGCCCTCCGACAGGTCACAGGCGACGACCTCGGCACCACCCTTGGCCAGGGCGACCGACGATGCGCCGGTGCCGGCAGCCAGATCGAGGATGCGTTCGCCGGGGTGGGGCGCGACCGCCTTGCGCAGGGCAGTCATCCACACATGGTTGAAACCGCCCGTCATCAGCGTGTCCATCATGTCGTACCGCGTCGCGACGGAGTCAAACATCGACGCAACTTCGGTGGGATCCTTGGTCAGATCGGCGCGTGGGGTGTCAGTCATGCGTTAATCCTCCCACGTCTTTCAGCGCGCCGCCGCCCCTGCTTCTACCATTGGACGCATGCATGACGACTTTGGATGCTCGCGCCTTGTTTTTCGGGCGCTGGCCCTGCCCCCGCAGCACCCGGGGTCTACTTGCTCACTGACTTCTCTGCTTCCTTCGTCGGGCGGCGCGGCCTGGCTCGGCGAGCGCCGCTCCATGATCGGCCTAGGCCGCGCCGTGACACTCGAGTCTGCCTCCCCCGACGCGATCACCCGCGCGCGCCGGGCGTGGGAGGCCACCCCGGCCTCGTCCCTAACCGCTGAGGCGCATCGCCCCGGAGAAGCCACCCCGGCCTCGTCCCCCACCGGCGACGCCGAACAGCCCCGGGAGCCTGCCCCCACCTCGCACACCACCGGCGGCGCCCCCTCCCCCGTCCTCTTCGCGTCCTTCGCGTTCCGCTCCCCCGCCCGCTCGGTGGCGTTCGTCCCGGCTCTGACCCTCATTGACGAGGCCGGGGCGCGCTGGGCGATCACCGCCGGCATCGGGGATGCGTCGGATCCGCTGGCCGCCGTATCCGAGGCCGTGGCGGCAGCGCGGTCGAGCGCTCGCATGCCCGAATCTTTAACCTTTGGCCAGGGGTCGATGTCGCGGACCCAGTGGCGTGACTCGGTGCGCTCGATGGCGGCGCGCCTGCGCGAGGGCACGGCCGACAAGGCGGTGATGGCGCGCGACATGACGATCCGCTGCCCGCACGGGTTCGATGAGCGCTTCCTGCTCGAACGCCTGAGCGACCTGTACCCGTCGACGTGGCGTTTCTGCGTGGATTCGCTGGTGGGGGCCTCCCCCGAGATGCTGATCGCCGCACGCGGCGGGACTGCATCGTCGCGCGTACTGGCAGGCACGTGCAAGCCGGGCGAGGGGCAGGCCTTGGCGTCGAGTGCAAAGGACCTGCGCGAACACGCACTGGCGTCGGAGTCCGTGTCCTCCATCCTGGAGCGCCTGTGCCTGGACGTGCGCGCGCAGGGACCGTTCCTGCTCACCCTGCCCAACGTCACGCATCTGGCGACGGACATTCACGCGCGTTTGGGGGCGGCGCACCTGCTGGACCTGGTCGCCGCCCTGCATCCGACGGCTGCCGTGTGCGGGACGCCCCGCGACGCCGCGATGCACCTCATCGAGGAGTTGGAGGACACCGAGCGCGGCCGCTACTCCGGGCCGGTGGGCTGGGTCGACACGGCCGGCAACGGCGAGTTCGCGATCGCCCTGCGATGCGGCCTGGCCTCCGGGACTCGCCTGCGCCTGTTTGCCGGGGCCGGCATCATGCCGGATTCGGACCCCGACTTGGAGTTGACCGAAACGGAAGCGAAGATGCGCCCGCTCCTGGACGCCCTCGGGGTCTAAGGCCGGCGGGACACTGCCGCGCTCAAGCTCGTTGCTCTCGTTCGCGGATAGGTAACGAGCACGCGGATAGGTAACGAGCACGCGGATAGCTTATGAACATGCGGATAGCTTCGTAACCTATCCGCGAGTGGATAACCGGCTCTTCGCATTTTGGGGTGTGGGGGTGGTGTTCGAAGCGTCCCGGGGATTGTGGACAGTGTCGTGGGACGACGATCGAACACAGGAGTTCGCCTCGGGAGCCTCATCAACCAAAACTCGCACGTAATTCGGGTACCCGAACTTTGTGCAGCACCCCAAAACGTTGCAATTCCAACGATGCGATTTCAATGTTTGACATACGTGTCGGGGAATTGCGTGCGACATTTTTGAGGAACCACAACATGAGGTGCCTCAAAGACCCCAAGCAGAAGACAACTCAAGCACAGAAGACCCCCACAACCCCGACAGCCGCCACAACCGCCACAAGCACGGGGGCACTGCACCCGATATGGGGCGGTGCACCCGTTACGTGGCGGTGCACCCGAACAGAAGAGGTGTAATGCCTACAGTTCGGGTGCAGCGCCCCAACACACAAGAAAAACGCGGAACTGGCATACCGAACCACTCACCGCCACACCCCTCCATGCGCACCTGGGCCCTACTGGCGGCAGGATGGGCACGGCGCCCACGCCGCCACCTGCACTCCGGCCCACTCCGGCCCACTCCGACACCTCCTACACCCTTAAATGCGAAGAGCCGGATAACCTATCCGCGAAGACGAAACCTATCCGCGAGCGCCCAGACAACAAGGCCATCCGCGCATCTCCCCACGCCAGAGGCACACCCAGCGACGCGACACGCATCTCCCCACGCCAGAGACACGCCCGGCGACGCGACACGCCCCTGCCCCCACCTCGCCACACGCAAAGGCCCGCCATCCCACGAGGGGACGGCGGGCCTCGTCAATGATGAGCGCAAATCAGGAACCCTGGATCGTAACGGCGACGTCCTGAGTCGAGCCGCCCCGAGCGATCGTCAGGTTGATCGTATCGCCCGCCTTGTAGCGGCGCACGTAGCCGATAAGCTGCTTGGGGCTGGTGACTTCCTGGCCTTCGACCTTGAGGATGACGTCCCCGGCGCGCAGGCCCGCGCTCGCGGCGCCGGAGCCGGAGGTGACATCCTGCACCTGGGCGCCGACGTAGGTGTCAGATCCGACGGTGGCGGTCGCGGCCTTGACGGTCACGCCGAGCAGGCCGTGGGAGGCGAAGCCGTTGGTGATGAGCTGTTCGGCGATGGACACCACCAGGTCGGAGGGGATCGCGAAGCCCAGGCCGATCGAGCCAGCCTGCCCGTCAGAGGACGTGGCCAGTGACTTAATCGAGGAGTTAATGCCGATCACCGCGCCCGTCGAGTCGAAGAGCGGGCCGCCCGAGTTACCCGGGTTGATCGAGGCGTCGATCTGGATGGCGTTGGTGACGACCAAGTCGGAGGAGGCCTGCGTCTGATCCTGCGAGGCGGAGTCCTCGTCCATGGAGACCTCCACGGGGCGGTTGAGCGCGGACACGATGCCGGTCGTGACCGTGTTCGACAGGCCCAGCGGCGCGCCGATGGCCATGACGGGGGCGCCGACCTGGAGGTTCTGCGAGCTCGCGAAGCGCGCGACCGTCAGGTTCGACGGCGGATTTTCCAGGCGGATGACGGCCAGGTCGGTGGTCTTGTCGTGGCCGACGATGCGCGCGGCGTACAGGCGCCCGTCCGCCAGGGTGACCTGAAGCTGGCCGCCGTCGATTGCCGGGGAGATCACGTGGTAGTTGGTGACGATGTCACCCTGGGCGTCGTAGATGACGCCGGAACCGGTGCCGCCCGAGGACGCTCCCTGGCTCTGGATGGTGACGACCGCGGGGGACACGGCCGCGGCGACTGCGGTCCAGTCGGCGACGTCGCTCGACGCGGGCACGGTCGCGACGGTGCCGTTGTTGAGGTTCTCCGCCGTGGCGACGCGCAGCAGCTCGGGGCGCACGTACAGCATCGTGCCCAGGGTCAGGCCGATCGTCAGGAGCATTGCGCCCAGCAGGGCGACCCACCCGGGTCCGCGTTTCTTGATGATGATGGTTTGTCCGGGTTCCGGGGACGAGGCCGGGGCCGCGTATCCGGTGACCGGTACTCCCGTGGGGGGCGCGTAGGTGCCGCCCGAGGCGTCGCTGCGGCCTGCGCCCGGCGTGGAGTGCGCGGCGGGGGCCGGAATCGTCGTGGGCGCGCGCATCTCCTGAGTGGCGCCCTGATCGGGCTGCGCCTGTGCGGCCGCTCCACCCACCGTGGGCCTGGACGTGGTGTCATGCTCGACTTTCGCGGGGGCGGCGGGGGCCGGAATCGTCGTCGCCGCGCGCATCTCCTGAACGGCGTCACGCTCGTCCTGCGCGGCGGCCGCTCCACCCACCGTGGGCGCGGACACGGCGTCGTAGGAGGGGCGCGGGTAGCTAGGCGCGGGCTGGACGCCAGAGCCGGTGTCGGGGGCTGGAATACGAGGCTCAGTCATGGTTTCCTCTAGTGTCAGTTCATTAGTTATTCACCAGTATGAGGCGTTTCTTCCAACGAGCACTGGAAGCGCCCTGTGAGTTTCCTGAATGATGGACCCCCGAATGCGGCGGGCGCCACCGCGCACACGAACGAAGGCCCCCAAATCTCGCACGTAATTCCCTTACTACAACTTTCAACCAACCCCACAAACGTTGCAATTCCAACAACTCGATTTCAAATCTTGAAATACGCACGAGGGAATTACGTGCGACATTGTTGGGGAACCATGCCGAGGTGGAGCATGGAGAGCACGGAGAGCACAGAAGGTAGCAGGAAGCCCCCAGGCCCACACGCGCCCCAAACCCCCAGGCCCACACGCGCCCCAAACCCCCCAGGCCCACACGCGCCCCAAACCCCCAGGCCCTAGACCTAGGAGGCGTTCAACGCGTTGCGCGCCTGCGCGTACAGGTGGGCAGCCCTCTCGACGGGCGCGTGGATGAGGCGAGGCCCGGTCGGCGGTTCAGCGAGAACCGAGGCAAGCTCGCTCGGGGTGGCTGCGCGCGCGAAGCCGACGCCGTAGGCGGCGGCGAGCGCCTCATAGTTGACATGTTGGGTGACGCCGAACCAACGGTCGTAGGCCTCGGGAGTGGCGGCATTCCCATGCTCGAGGGTGGCGAAGATACCGCCGCCCTCGTCGTCGGCGACGATGATGTCAAGCTCGGCTCCCGTGGCCGCCGCGAGCGCCAGCGAGGAGGCGTCGTGACACAGGGTCAGGTCGCCCATGACGGCGGTGACGCGCGAGGCCTGGGCTCGGCCGCGAGCATCGTCGCGCGGTTCGCCAGCTCGGTCAGGCGTGGCTATGCGGGCGCTGCCGACTCCGGTAGGCACGGCTATGCGGGCGTTGCTGAGTCCGGTAGGCACGGCTATGCGGGCGCTGCCGACTCCGGTAGGCACGCCTATGCGGGCGTTGCCGAGTCCGGCGGCGATGCCGACGGCGGTAGCGATGGTGCCGTCGATGCCGGCTTGGCCGCGGTTTGAGAACACGGGTCGGCCCGTCAGGGACTCAACCGCCAGGTCGAAGGCGCGCACGGGGTTAGAGGCCCCCAGCACGAGGGGCCCGCGAGTCGCCGAGGCGACGGTGCGCGCCAGAGAGAGCATGGTGCGCCCGGACCCCGCGGCCAGGAGAGCGTCGATGCGCAGGCCAGCCTCGTCGGCGGCGGCGCGCACGCGGGCGGCCCACTCGGCGCCACAGGTCGGCCGCAGGGGCGCGGCCAGGGCAGGAACGACGACGGAGGCGTTGCCCGAGATGTCTACCCAGGGCGCGTGAGCGTCGACAACGACCACGCGCACGTCGGGACGCGCGAGCAGCGCGTGGACGGGACGTGACAGGGTGGGCCTGCCGGTCAGGACGACGGTGTCCACCTCGCGCGCCAGGGACGAGGACACGATGGCCTGCTCGTAGGGGGTCACTCCCCCGCTCACCCACGCCCCGGAGGCGGGCTCGGCCAGGAGCGGGAATCCGGAGGCGCGCGACCACTGCGCCGCTAGGGGCGACGCGCCTTCTCCGGCGACGATCAGCCCAGCGCGTGCGGCCCCCACGACGTCCTCCCAGCGCTCGGGCGCGGCGCTGGTGAGCTGCACCCGGGTCGGGCGCAGGACGAACGAGGCCATGGCCTCGTCCTGCGAATCGCCCGCGGCCCCGGACGCGCGCGACTGCGGCGTGAGCGGATCACGGAAGGCGACGTTGATCTGGACGGGTCCGGGCGTGCCGGTGGGCGCCCCGCAGGCGGCAGCGACGGCGCGCGAGAGCTGGCCGACGAGCGCGCGCGAGGGCTCCTGCGGTTCCAGGTCAATGCTGGCGCGCGCGTGCACGCCGAAGAGGCCGGACTGGAAGGTGGCTTGGGATGCGCCGACGCCGCGCAGCTCGCCGGGTCGGTCGGCGCTGATGACAAGGAGAGGCAGGCGCGCGTGGGAGGCCTCGAGGACGGCGGGGGTCAGCTCGGCGACGGCGGTGCCGGAGGTGACGATGACGGCGGGCAGCGCGCCGGTGCGGGCCAGGCCCACGGCCGCAAAACCGGCGCCGCGTTCGTCGAGGACAGGCATGGCGTGCCCGCCGAACGCCCCGGATTCGAGGGCGTAGGCGAAGGGCGCGCTACGCGAGCCCGGGCAGTACAGAACGTGCGTGAGGCCCAGGTCATCCAGGGCGGACAGGATCGCGCGGGCGGTGTCGACGGAGGGCATGGGCCCAGCCTACCGGGATCCCGCCCCCAGGTGCTCAGCCATGCCTTCGAGGCGCATTCCCCAGCGGCTCACGAGGTCGGAGTCCTGCGGGCCGCGCCCGATGAGGTCCAGGTCGGGTTCGAGGCGCCCCACGGGCAGGCGGCCGCGCTCGGGCACGAGGGGGGTGGTGACGTCCGCGACGAGCAACGAGGCCGTGGCCAGTCCGGCCGCCCGGGGGATGCCGGGCACGGCGGCGGCAGCGGCGACGCCAACGGACAGGCCCACGGACGTTTCCAGCGCGGAGGAGACGACGACGCCGAGGCCACACTTGCGGGCCACCTTCAGGGCGGAACGCACACCCCCGAGGGGCGCGACCTTGATGATGACAACGTCGGCGGCTTCCTTGCGGGCCACCTCGAGGGGGTCTTCGGCGCGGCGAATGGATTCGTCGGCGGCGATGGGCACGTCGACGCTGCGGCGCACCTCGGCGAGTTCGTCGACGGTCAGGCAGGGCTGTTCGACGTATTCGATGGGGACGACGCCGGCGGCCTCGGCCATGGCGGGGATGGCGGCGCGTGCCTCGTCGACTTCCCACGCGCCGTTGGCGTCGAGGCGGATCATCGCCTGCCCGCCCACGGTCTCACGCAGGGCGTCGGCGACGGCGGCGATGCGCGCGCAGTCGCGCGAGATGCTCACTCCGGGTTCGGCGACCTTGATTTTCGCGGTCGCGCACCCGCCGGAGGCCTTGACTCGGTCGTAGGCCTCTTCGGGGGAGATAACGGGAACGGTCACGTTGACGGGCACGTACTTGCGCCGGGGCACGGGCGGGAAGCGGCGCGCGGACTCGAGGGCGGCGCCCAGCCAGCGCGAGGATTCGGCGTCGTCATAGTTCCAGAAGGGGGCGGCTTCGCCCCATCCGGCGTGGCCGTGAAGAAGGAGGCCCTCGCGGCGAGTCACCCCACGGAAGCGTGTGGTCATCGCTACCTTGTACACGAGAATGTCGTCGACACCTTCGAGGGCGTAGCGCGTCTGACGACTCAACTGACGCATGGGAATACGCATAAGCGTGGCGTACTGCGAAGCGTTCATCGCTCCCCTCCTTACATATCGGTAATATTGTCGCGCATGCTGCCCTCAAGCTCAACTGCTTCACGCTACCACTTGTAAGACATTTTGCGCTAACTATAAATAAGTGACAGACTCTCAACGCCTACCAAACACCTGGCAAATAAAGACATCTCACACCTCACAGGAAAAGTGACTAGTTATCACCATCTAGACACCCTCTCGCCTTTCGGTCATTCCGTGCGGTTAGCTTGCCACCAGGTGCGACGCGCAGCCGCGCAGGCGACCTCCCCGGTTGGACACGCGGCCCTCCACCCCCTTCCCCAGCCGACTGCGAGACCCGGCCCGGTGCCGAAAGCCCGCCCCGGCCTCGTCCATTAGAATCCGAGGCATGAGTGCTCTTCCTTTCGTCTCCGACACCTTCGACCCGACCCGCTGGCGTGAGGTTGAGGGATTCGACTTCGCTGACATCACCTACCACCGCGGGATTTCGCGCGGCCCCGCGGCCGACGGTCGCCCCGAGGGCGCGGACATGCCGGTCGTGCGCATTGCCTTTGATCGCCCCGACATTCGTAACGCCTTCCGTCCGGGCACGGTCGACGAGCTGTACCGGGCGCTCGACCACGCGCGTCAGACCTCGTCGGTCGCGGCCGTCATCCTGACGGGCAACGGCCCGTCGGCGCGCGACGGCGGCTACTCGTTCTGCTCGGGCGGGGACCAGAGGGTCCGAGGCCGTGATGGGTACCGCTACGAGGTCGAGGGGGCGGACCCGGGGGCGGCCACCGCGCAGCGGCGCGAGCAGATCGACCCGGCGCGCGCCGGGCGCCTGCACATCCTGGAGGTCCAACGACTCATCCGCACGATGCCCAAGGTCGTCATCGCGGCCGTTCCCGGCTGGGCTGCGGGCGGCGGTCACTCCCTCAACGTCGTGGCGGACCTGTCGGTGGCCTCCATCGAGCACGCGGCGTTCATGCAGACGGACGCGAACGTGGGGTCTTTTGACGCCGGCTACGGGTCGGCGCTGCTGGCCCGCCAGGCGGGCGACAAGCGTGCGCGCGAGATCTTCTTCCTCGCCGAGCGCTACGACGCCGAAACTGCCGAGCGGTGGGGCGTCATCAACCGCGCGGTCCCCCACGCCCAGCTCGAGGAGACCGCCCTGGAGTGGGCCGCGACCATCGCCACGAAGTCCCCGCAGGCCATCCGCATGCTCAAGTTCGCCTTCAACCTGGCCGACGACGGGCTGGCGGGTCAGCAGGTGTTCGCCGGCGAGGCCACGCGCATGGCGTACATGACGGCCGAGGCGCAGGAGGGCCGCGATGCCTTCCTCGAGCACCGCGCGCCCCGCTGGGAGGACTACCCCTACTACTATTGAGAGCCTCGCCCGCCGGGCGACTGTGCCAGGAGGCCTCGGGATCGCGGACGCGACCCTGAGGCCTCCTCTATGCGCCCCCTATTCGCGGGCAGTGAGCGTTATGCCCGTGATCGTCTGGTGCCTCTCATCGTCATAGGTGACGGTGACAGTGCCCGTGTATGACTCGGCCATGCCGGGCGCTGGGTTCGGGACATACAGCCTCTCAATCGTGAAGGTCGTCGGAGAGTCAATGGTCACTCGAATGTCGTAGTACCTGACTTCGTGACGGAGGTCAACCTGCTTGACTCTCGGTGGGGCGTTCTTGGTCGCGTCGGGACACAGATCGGATACGCTTCCCTGCGTGTCGATACACTGCGCGATGATCTCCGCGAGCTCATACTCTATTTGCTTTTCCAAGACAATAGCATCGAAAGTGAAGGGCCTCACCGTCGTTGCGCCGGTACTCGACAGCTCAACGTTGAACAGAGACCGGACTGCGCGATACTCGTCATCTCGATAGAGCTGCTGAAGCTTGCCAGGCAACGAGCTCAGGCGCGCTTCGCTACTGAATGAGCGCGCGCCGATCTCATACATCCCCGGATAGAGGGTCAACGTGAGGACCCGTCCTTTGACCGGCCACTCCGCCACGGGGTTAAAGGAAGCGATGGTAGCGCCGTTGAAGAGAACCTCGGTCGTGGCGGCGGGCAACTCGACCGTCACAGTCTGCGCCATGCTCGTAGCAATCGTCCACGGCGCGTCGACGCTGTCTCGGCGCGCCACCATTTCGATATGCTCAGGCGCTACCGTCCTGACGAAAGGGGTACTCGTAACATTAAAGGTCGCTGTGAGCCTGTCGGGCGAGAGCGTCCCCTCAGAGAGGCTGACCTGATAGACCCTTCGAGCTGCACCCCTCAAATCAGCACCCGCATCGGTGAGCATCCACTCCGGGTCGGTGGAATTGGCGAGGCCATCCAACGCGGCTGCCTCGTCAACGTTTCCCTTTAGGATCGCATCGCAGTAGGCATTCACCACGCTGGTCGCACCGGCCAGAGCCTGAGCATCCAGCTCCCGCTCAACCCGCTCAACGTGCGAGCGCCACGCCAACACGGAGGCGACCGCCCCAACAATGAGGACGAGGACCGCGACGCTCGTCAACCAGTAGCGCTTTCGCGCAAAAAACACCGGCGGCGACACAGACCAACGCAGCCGAGCCCGCACCACGCGAGCATAAAGACGGTTATACAGAGTCCGCCCGTTCACGATCCCTCTCTCAGTTAGCATGAGGAGACTTTGACCAATTCACATACTACCAGCTACAACAACCCGCTTCACGCAGGTCCGATGTAACCAACACTGAAATACAAACCCTACTAAATGCGAAGCCGTCACACGAAAACAACACGAAACATCACCTTGGGCAACCCGAGCCATAGGGGCAGCGCGACTAGCCACTTTACACCAATCACGACATCGAACCAAATGAACCAACGGGCCCTTAGCGCTCATTGTCACAGGTCGTAACGGAACCAAGGATTTCGATCACGGGCAATTTTGTCATTAGCGGATGAATCCATCTCAGCCCTCACTGTGGAAGCATCAATCTTGTACCGTGAAATTAAATCGAACTGTTTACCTTCATTGATCAAAAAGGCATTAATTGTCGCAAGGAGATTCAACGCACAATCATCAACTTCTGTACTCAAATCGCGAAGAAGATCCCGAATTAGGAGCTGCATTTCAAAAACATCACTGGCAGGGCCTTTCGGACTCATTGAGAACTCACCGGTTCGATATAGCGGATCAGTCAAATTGAGCGCCATCAAATCCTTCTCAATACCACGTAACGCGTCTGCAACGTCAGGTAGATGAGAGTTAGCAACATCTCTTGCCTGAGGCACGTTTTGAATCGTAAGATCACCATCAAGATCACTAGAGATGAGCGGCTCAAGATCTATCGCGAACTTCTCTCGATTACTCCGACTGGTCACTGCAGCAATGGTGTCAGATAACGCAAGCCTATTCGCCTCCTCCAATTCATAAGCATCTGAATTAATTTGCTCCACCGCCGACTCGAGCTCAGAGATGACAGCATCCACACTAGCAAAGGGATTTTCGAAGAAAGACTTAATAGATCCCTCAATCACCTTATCCGAAAGGACAAATAATAATTCGTCCGCAATAGAGTCAGCAAGCGTCAATCCACGGGCCAAATTTGTCGCACCTTTTGCACCCAGGATCGTTTGCACAACTGAGATAACGTTTGAAATAGTCTTTAGAGTAACAACCAGGTTACCCGCCTCAGACTTGGCCATTAGCGCCTTACAACCTTCAATGGCCGATGAAACACTATTATTGACCGCCTCATGCGAATCTTCCATCACCTGCTTCTCCGCCGTAAGCGCAGCCAACAGACAACCACTTAATGCACGGTACGCCAAAATCGCATTGATCGTCTCCGGGACCTGTTTTCTAAAATTATCAAACGCGACTCCATTGAACAAAGTCTGAGCAGCAGTACGAGCCGCATGAAGGGCGGGGCGCATTCCACTAGGATCCCTTCCATCTTCCCCTTCTGCCGCCACATTCAAGCGCACGACTATATCCTGAAGCCCTTCACACGCAGAATTAATCACATCAGGCTCTGGAATACTATGAAATGGCTTGAGGGCGGTCCGAACCCTGGCGGTGTCATAGGGTGTAGGCAATTTGTGTGGTAGCAGTGCTGTTGGAGGGGCTGGTTGTGAGCTGTCGTCGGATGTTGAGTGTTGAGGATCGTGCGGCGATTATGGTGGGGTTGGAGGCTGGCTTGTCCCAGGTGTGTATCGCTCGTTTGATTGGGCGTAGTCCCTCGGTGGTGTGCCTTGAAATCGCCCGCCACCGCGGTCCTGATGGGGCGTATCGGGCCCAGGACGCCGGGAGAGCGGCGCAGGTGGCCAGGCGCCGCACCAAGGAGCGGCTCCTGGACCGCGACGAGGTTCTTCGCCGCCGCGTGCTTGCTGATTTGTCTCAGGGGCGCACGCCCCGCCAGATCAGCGGGCGCCTGAGCATGGAGGCAGGTGGCACAGTGGCTCCTATGGACAATTCTCCGCACGCCCAGGGCCATACGATCAGCCACGAGGCGATTGACACGTGGATCTACGCCCACCTCAACAAGACGCTGATCGAGCATGGCATTTGCCTGCCCTCGCGCAGGTGGATGCGCAAGAAACCCCCTGCAGGGGAGCGCAAACCACCCATTGTGGCTCTTCATAGTTGAGTGTGGGTGAGCGGGTGTTGGTCGGGGGTTGCGGGTAGAGGTCGAGGTCCTTGATGATGAGCGGATTTCCTGCTTCGCGAGCGTGAAGGATCTCGGTCGGTGTCTCCCCCACCTGTTGCTACTCCGCTTCGCTTGAATGTTGTCATCGATGTGAGCATCTAGCCGGTCTGGAGGGCTTCCACGTGATGGGTACAGCTCGCAGCCAGAATGCTCCGCGCTCGATGTCGAGTCGCGCAACCAGATGGTGGGTGTGGGGCAATTTCTCGAGGGCACGGGCGTGTGGCGGTGGAGGTGATCGACGCGCCTTGGGCTGGGATACCGATGGCGGGATTCTGGGGTGGTTACAACGCGCGTTGTACCCTGCGCACCAGTTCGAGGGGCTGCTTGGGCGTGTCCGAGGTCAGTGTTGCGCGGGGATGAGCGTTATGCCCGTGATCGTCTGGTGCCTCTTATCGTCATAGGTGACGGTGACAGTGCCCGTGTAATCCTGAGTGTTACCAGTTGCCGGATCGCGCGCTTCCAGCGACGTCACTGAGAACGAGGTGGGCGAATCGAGCGTCACCGCGATATTAAAGGCACGACGCGTTGAATCAAACCTATTGCGCGGCACCGGGTCGTAGGCGCCCTTCGTGAAGTCTGGACACAGATTACTATCCTCAGTCACGCCATTAATGCAAGAAACGAGGACGGTCCCCACCTTCAGAGCTGTTTCTCGTTCCAATCGCGTTCCATCCGATGAGAACGGCGAAAAAGCAACGGCCTCGTCCCCGTCGGCAACAGGCACACGGATCAATGACCCGACAGTCTTATAACCATCGTCATAGCGAAACTGGCTGCTTTCAGGAACCGCGACGATAGTCATGTCGATAGAGAAGGTGCGCGCACCAATCTGATAGAGGCCCGGATAGAGCGTCAGAGAGACCGAGTGCACTGCCTCTGGCCATCCTTCACTCGGATCGAACGTTGCAATGGCTTCATCGTTGAAGAATGCAGCGGAGGTGCCCGCGGGGAATGTGACAACCACGCGACGCGCGAGGCTCGTAGCAATCGTCCACGGCGCGTCGACGCTGTCTCGGCGCGCCACCATCTCGATATGCTCAGGCGTGCCCCTCCTGAACTTATCATTACTCGTGACCTCGAAGGTCGCAGTCAGTCTGTCCGCCGAGAGCGTCCCCTCAGAGAGGTTGACCTGATAGACCCTTCGAGCTTCAGTCCTCAAATCAGCACCCGCATCGGTGAGCATCCACTCCGGGTCCGTCGAATCGGCGAGGCCATCCAACGCCGCCGCCTCATCAAACCTGCCCAACATGACGGCATCGCAGTAGGCATTCACCACGCTGGTCGCACCGGCCAGCGCCTGAGCATCCAGCTCCCGCTCAACCCGCTCAACGTGCGAGCGCCACGCCAACACGGAGGCGACCGCCCCAACAATGAGGACGAGGACCGCGACGCTCGTCAACCAGTAGCGCTTTCGCGCAAAAAACACCGGCGGCGACACAGACCAACGCAGCCGAGCCCGCACCACGCGAGCATAAAGACGGTGATACAGAGTCCGAACGTTCACGATCCCTCTCTCCAATGCGAGGAAAACCTAACCACGTGCCATCCTACCGGCCAACACGCGCTCGACAAACCCCTACTGTCACCTCGCCAGTCAGACCTTGCGAGCGCCGACAGCCACTTGTTCCGCGCCCCTCCCCTTTGGTAGCTTTCTTATACACCTACGTAAGGAACCCCCATGCCCCAGCCCTCAGCGACGAGCACACCGCAAGACCCCTCGCCCACCCCCGCCTCGCGGCGTAAGCGCTGGATCGCCACGGCCTCGTGCGTGGGCCTCGTGGCCGCCGCAGCCGGGGCGGGCTACTGGTCGAACTACGTGTACATGTCCGACGTGAGCGCGGAGGATGCTGCTGCTCGCTTCGCCTCGCTTATCGCGGACGGCAAGTACGAGGAGGCTTTTTCGCTCACGGACGGGAGCAACCCGTTCCACACGGACGGGTTTTCCACCGAACTGCTGACGGATCGCGCCCACACCGGCGCTCCGCAGGTCAGTGACGTCAGCACGCAGGCCTCAAGCACACGTTCTGAATCGTTTGACGCCTCCCTCGTCTACAACAATTCCTCGGAGCCCGATACTCTCTCCTTCTGGTTGAGGAGTACCGAGAGAAGAAACGGCTCCCTTGGCATGTGGCAAGAAGACTTTGGAGGGGTGACTCGAAGCGTTTCTTTCTCCGGCATGCGCGACGTGCGCGTAGGTGACGTGGCCGTCTCTGACCCCGACGCGCGGCATCTCCTCTTTGCGGGACGGTATCGCATGGCGGCGCATGCGGATCACGAACCCTACTGGAAAGTGGACTTTACCTACCCGCTCGGCGACAACGTGGGGGAACTACGCACGGCCGGTCCGCCCTCGTTCGAGGTGGTCGCCAGCGACGAGCTGAAGGATTGGGCCAACGGGGCAGCCCAGGCTTTCATGATGGACTGCCGGACCAGTTTCAGCCCTTCCATGCCTTTCCTCTATCCTGCTGATGTGCAGAAATGCGGTGTCCTGGCACTGCGCTCTGATGCCCCCGCCCTCCCACCTGTTGACCTCATCAGCTTCGAAGTGCATCCGACTTGGTTCGGGTTCTACGTCGACATGGGCGAGACCATCCTCAAAGAGGGCTACCACATCTCGACTGTTTACGTTACCTGTGACATCAGCTTCCCTGATGCCTCAGACTCACCCGACGCCTCATGCACGGTGGGTAAACGACGCCGATAGTTCTGACGGCCCCGGCGCCGCGCCGACCTGGGTCTAGCCGCGCCGACCGTGGGCTAGTGGGCATCTGCGGGAGAGTCAGGTGTCGCTCGGGGTGAGGGTGATCGCGGTGATCGTTTCGTCACCGTTCTCGTCGTAGGACATGGTGCCCGTGCCCTTGTAGTACTGATGGACGCCCGTGTCCGCGTTGGGGAGACTCAGCGAGTTGATAGTGAACGTCGTTGGAGAGTTGATGGTGACGGAGATGTCGTAGTACTCCTTTTCCCGACGAAGGTCCCTCTGCTTGACTCTCGGTGGGGCGTTCTTGGTCATGTCGGGACACAGATCGGATACGCTTCCCTGCGTGTCGATACACTCCATGACAATCTCCACGAGCTCGGTCTCTGTTTCTTTTTCCAAGACAGTAGCGTCGAAGGTGAAGGGATTTACCATCACGGCACCGGTACTCGACAGCTCAACGTCGAACTGAGACCGGACTGCGCCGTAATCGTCATCTCGATAGAGCTGCTGAAGCCTGCCAGGCAACGAGCTCAGGCGCGCTTGGCTACTGAATGAGCGCGCGCCCATCTCATACATCCCCGGATAGAGGGTCAACGTGAGGACCCGTCTTTTCACCGGCCACTCCGCCACGGGGTTAAAGGAAGCGATGGTAGCGCCGTTGAAGAGAACCTCGGTCGTGGCGGCGGGCAACTCGACCGTCACAGTCTGCGCCATGCTCGTAGCGATCATCCACGGCGCATCCAGGCTCTCACGGCGCGCCACCATCTCGATATGCTCAGGCGTGCCCCTCCTGAACCTATCAGTACTCGTGACCTCGAAGGTCGCAGTCAGCCTGTCGGCCGAGAGCGTCCCCTCAGACACTGTCAGAGACATATGAATACCCGCCGGAACCCTGAAATCCTCACCCGCATCGGTGAGCATCCACTCCGGGTCCGTCGAATCGGCGAGGCCATCCATCGCGGCTGCCTCGCCAACGTTTCCCTTTAGGATCGCATCGCAGTAGGCGTTCACCGTGCTGGTCGCACCGGCCAAAGCCTGCGCGTCCATTTCCCGCTCAACCCGCTCAACGTGCGAGCGCCACGCCAACACGGAGGCGACCGTCCCAACAATGAGGACGAGGACCGCGACGCTCGTCAACCAGTAGCGCTTTCGCGCAAAAAACACCGGCGGCGACACAGACCAACGCAGCCGAGCCCGCACCACGCGAGCATAAAGACGGTGATACAGAGTCCGAACGTTCACGATCCCTCTCTCCAATGCGAGGAAAACCTAACCACGTGCCATCCTACCGGCCAACACGCGCTCGACAAACCCCTACTGTCACCTCGCCAGTCAGACCTTGCGAGCGCCGACAGCCACTTGTTCCGCGCCCCTCCCCTTTGGTAGCTTTCTTATACACCTACGTAAGGAACCCCCATGCCCCAGCCCTCAGCGACGAGCACACCGCAAGACCCCTCGCCCACCCCCGCCTCGCGGCGTAAGCGCTGGATCGCCACGGCCTCGTGCGTGGGCCTCGTGGCCGCCGCAGCCGGGGCGGGCTACTGGTGGCATTCCACGCGCGTGCCAGACCTGACGCGGATCGAGGCGTGGAGCCGCTACATGGAACTCATTGAATCCGGGAAGTACGACGAGGCACTGTCGTATTCGCCCTACCTCCAGGACACCAGCAGGAATGGCAATCATATCGAATTCCTGTCCGACGCTGCGCACGCGCATGCACCCAGCACGGTATCCATCGAGCCAGTCGATATCAACTCTTACGCTATCGAGGGGCGTGTTTCCTTCGACGACGGCACAGAAGCCTTGCTCAAGACCGTCACCGTACTGTCACAGAAGGACAAGGCCAATGGCAAGCTTGGTTGGTGGCACATTGACGCCTCATCCTTCGGATCAACAGTCAGGGCCATGAAGTTAGACAACCTTCGCAGCGTGCGGGTCGGCGACGTATCGATCGATAACCCCCAAGGCTGGTACTACCTATTCCCCGGCAGCTACCGCATCGAAGCAGTCCCCCAGAACCCGGACTACTGGACAATCAAATACGAGTACCCATTAACCGACGGCGCAGGAGAAATCCGCACCAACCCCATCACGCGCCCGTACACTATCGAAGCCAACGATACGCTCAAGGAATGGGTTCGTGAGCAAAGCGAAGTATTCGCGACATCTTGCCGCACTGGAACACCCGATGCCTCCAGAGAAGACGCCTGCGGCGCCCTCGCATACAGCACTACGCCGTTCGACCCTACCCAAGATTATCTTTCCGTCGACCTCGTAGGAACAACATCTTTTCTCCTAGCTGTATCGGCTGGCGAAACAGCTCCCACGGACGATAAGCACACACACTATAACGCCCGGTTTAAGTGCACCATCGACTTCGCTTACGACGGCGCCACGCCCACGCTGGAGTGCACTCTGGATAAATGATTCATGATGTGTACACGAACATACGCCAACACTCAGGGGCCACGCGCCCCTCACGCGAGGTAAACGCGCGCCTCCCACGGCTCCAGGACTGCCGGGACTCCCCGTTCTGCCTCGGGTAGGTCGCGGTTGGAAAGAAGCAGCTCGCCGACCACCCCGCGCGCGACCTCGCCCAGGGAGGCGGGCTGAGAGGACAGATTGACCAGGATCGTGGCCACGGCCTCGTCGAGGGTGCGCCGGTAGGCGAAGACTGCGGGTGAGGGAGTAACGATGCGCTCGAACGAGCCCGCCGCGATGACGGGCAGGCCGTGGCGCACGTCCGCGAGCGCCCGATAGTAGGCGTACACGGAGGACGGGTCACCCACCTGGGTGGCGGCGTTGATCTCCGTGTAGTTCGGGGTGACGCCGATCCACGGGGTGCCGTCGGTGAAGCCCGCGTTCGGCCCCGCGTCCCACTGAACGGGGGTGCGCCCGTTGTCGCGGCCGGTGGCGCGCATCCCGGCCAGGACCGACTCGGGGTCCTCCCCCGCCGCCACGGCCTCGCGGTAGTAGCGCAGCGCCTCCACGTCACGGAAATCGTCGAGGCCATGGAAGACCCCGTTGGTCATGCCGAGCTCCTCGCCCTGGTAGACGTAGGGGGTGCCACGCAGCATGTGCAGGGCGGTGGCCAGGGCGGTCGCCGAGGCGTAGCGGTGCGCCTCGTCGCCGAAGCGGCTGACGGCGCGCGGCTGGTCGTGATTGTCCAGGTACAGGCTGTTCCAGCCAACGCTTCCCTGGGCCTCCTGCCACGCGCTCAGGCAGTCGGCGAGCTCGCCGGGACGCAGCGGGCGGGGGTGGAACTTCCCCGCCTCGAGGCCGAGGTCGACGTGGTCGAATTGGAAGACCATGTCGAGCTCACGCCTGGCCGGGTCCGTGAACAGCAGGACGTTGTCGCGGCGCACGCCGGGACACTCACCGACCGTCATGGTTCCGGCGCGCCCGGCGAAGACCTCGCGGCGCATCTCGGCCAGGTAGTCGTGCAGGTGCGGGCCTTCGGAGAAGTACGGGTAGCCCTCGCCCCACGCGCGCCCCGGGTAGACGATGCCATCGGGCAGGGCCGGGTCCTTCGAAATCAGGATAATGACGTCCATGCGGAAGCCGTCGACGCCGCGGTCGAGCCACCAGTTCATCATCTCGTAGACGGCGGCGCGGACCTCGGGGTTATCCCAGTTCAGGTCGGGCTGCTTCTTGTCGAAAAGATGCAGGTAGTACTGGCCCGTGGCCTCGTCCCAGGCCCAAGCCGAGCCCGAGAAGAAGGACCCCCAGTTGTTGGGCTCAGCCCCGGCCTCGCCGCCAACGTGCCCGGGCCGCGGATCGCGCCAGATGTACCAGTCGCGCTTTGGGTTGTCCCGCGAGGAGCGCGACTCGACGAACCACGGGTTCTCGTCGGAAGAGTGGTTGACGACCAGGTCCATGACGAGGCGCATGCCGCGTTCGTGGACGTCCGCGAGCAGGCGGTCGAAGTCCTCGAGCGTCCCGAACATGGGGTCGATGTCGTAGTAGTCGGCGATGTCGTAGCCGTTGTCGGCCTGCGGGGATGCGTAGATCGGCGAGAGCCACAGGACGTCCACGCCCAGGTTCTTCAGGTAGTCCAGCTTCTGTCGGATACCTTCGAGGTCACCGAAGCCGTCCCCGTTGGAATCCTTGAAGGAGCGCGGGTAGATCTGGTAGACGACGGCGCCCTTCCACCACTCGTCGGGGCCGAGGCCGTTGCCCGCGGGGTTCAGAGCATCGTCGCGGAAAAACATGGAACACCTGCCAAGAGTCGGGGAACGCAGCCGCTAGCCGCGTGTCACTAGCAGCTTACTACCAGCCATCAGCCACCAGCCACCCACTCGAGCCGCTCCCCATAAATCTCGCACGTAATTCCCTTCCTTGAATCTTCAACATCCGCCACAAACGTTGCAATTCCAACAACGCAATTTCAATACTTGAAAGGTTGACATGGAAATTACGTGCAACATTGCTGGGGAACCACGCCAGCAGGTCCGACACAGCACACGCACCCACGGTAGGCGCCCGCAGTACCCGCAGCCCTCACTGCCACGCGCCCCACACCGCACCCCGTGCCCCACACCGCACGCCACACCGTGCCCCCACAACGACAGAAAGCGGGCCGGAACCCTTCGGTTCCGGCCCGCCCCCACTGCTCAGGGTTGGCAATCAGTAGTGCACGACCACCGTGTCGCCCATGTCGGTCCAGTCGTAGATGAACTTGGCAGCGTCGACGGGCATGTTCACGCAGCCGTGGGATCCGCCATAGCCGCTCCACCCGAAGGAGGAACGCCAGGGGGCGCCGTGCATCGCGTAGGAGCCGGTGAAGTAGGTGACCCACGGGACACCTTCGGTCTCGTACTTGCTACCGTCGGCGTTCTCGCCGCGCATGGTCTGCACGTCGTACTTGAGATAGACGTGGAACGTGCCAGTGACGGTGGGCGTGTCGGGGGCGCCGGGCACCATGTAGAACGGACCGCCCGCAACCTTGCCGCCGACGTAGGCGGTAACGGAGGCGTCAGAAAGGTTGATGTCGACCCACTTTTCGCCTTCGGCAGCCTTGTACACGAGGTTTTCGACGCCCTCGGCGACCTGCTTGGTTTCCGAGCCGGGCTCGACGTCGTCGTAGTGGAAGAGGCCCTCATAGGGGGTGCCGTCGCTCATCGCGGCAACGACGCCCTTCGTGATCTCTTCGGTGTTGTTAGTCTTCAGGCCCTTCTTGCCTTCGCGGGCGGTGGTCAGCACGTTGCCGGAGGAGTCCACGTTTTCGACGCGATTTTCGGGCTTGACGTCGGTGGTCAGTGCCAGGGCGTTGACCCAGTCGGCGACCTTGACGGTGCTGATGCTGGGCTCGTCGAGGGTACCGTCGTCCTTGGTGAGGAATTCGAACCACTGGACCTTGTCGGAGCGGTCCGCGACGAACAACTCGATACCGTCGGAGATTTCGATCTGCGTGTCGAGCAGCTCGTTGGCCTTGTTAGCGGCCTGCTCCGCGTCGGCGGTCGTAATACTGGGCTCCATCTGGGAGACGGAGACGTCCTTGGTGACCGAGGTCAGGGTCGCACCGGCCTCCTTGACAGCGGCGGAGACCTCGTCAACGGCGATGCCGTTGCCGTTCTGCGCGGGCGTGAAGGTAAAGGATTCTTCGTCGGGGGCGATGATGACCTGGGCGTCCTTCATTTCCGAGGTCAGGGTGGAGTTCGCGGTCGCGGCGAGCTTCTTGATCGAGTCCTCGGAGACGGTGGTGACAGGTTCGACGGTGCGGTTGGTGAAGAGTGCACCGACGAAGGAGAACAGGGACGTCGAGCCTTTCATGGCCTCGTCCGCGGTCGCCTCGGCGTCAAGGGAAATGCCGGCTTCGTTGAGCGAGGCCGTGGTGGCTTTCCCTTCGACCATGAGGGTCACGCTGGTGGCGTCGGCTCGTGCGGCGACGGCGGAGACGACCTGGTCGCGGGTCATGCCCTCGACGGAGGTCCCGGCGACGGTCGTGCCCGGCAGCGCGCGGCCAGAGTAGTTGGCCGCATACACGATGACGGCGCAGACGACAAGGGAGACGAGGGCGCATGCTGCGCCGATCGCCCATCTGGTTTTAGCGGAAAGATTTTTGAGCATCGCCGTTCATCCTATCGCCTCATGCATGCTTGTGGAAGTAGACGGTTGAATTTTCAGTTGCGTCGTCTGCCACATGAAAATGGCAGAATTGTTCAGTTTTTAGCCCACAAACGTGATTATTGCCGCGAAGCGGCCTGCCACCTGGGCGTTCGCAACCACCTATCCTTGTCATATATGCGCTCGCTATAGAACTTGGGAGGCTCATCATGGCTGCGCCGCGAATTCTTGTCGTACCTGGCGGTACATCGATCGGCGCCGTCGCGCTTGCTAACGCGTCGATCCACAAGCTGGTTGAACTCTACGAGGAGCGCGCCGCAGACCCGAACCACCCCGCGCCCCACACGGTCGTCTTTGTGCGCGACCCCGCCAAGGTTCCTCCCGCCACGCTGCGCGGTTCCGCTGCGACCCCCGAGCAGGCTTTCCCCGAGGAGGACTACCCCGGCCTCGCCAATCACATCAAGAACGACCCGCATTTCTTTGACGGCGTGGACCTGGTTCTCTCGACGTCCGGCTCCAGCGCGGGCAAGCCACGCCTGGTTGGCCTGTCGACCGACGCGCTCATGGCCTCGGTGAAGGCAACCGAACTGGCGCTGGACGGCCCCGGCCGTTGGATCCTCGCGCTGCCCACCCATCACATCGCGGGCGCGATGATCCTGCTGCGCGCGGCGGTCGCGGGCACGAACCCGCAGGTCGTGGATACGACGAACGGCTTTCATCCGCGCGATCTGCTGCCCGCCATTAAGGGCGTCACGCAGGATGACATGCCCGGTTACCTGTCGCTGGTGCCCACGCAGCTCGTGCAGTGCCTCGACGCGGACGAGGAGGTCCTGGAGGCCCTGCGCTCCCTGTCCGCGATTCTCGTGGGCGGCGCGGCGATCAGCCAACACCTGCTCGAGCGCGCCCTGAACGCGGGCCTGAAGGTGCGCATCACCTACGGCATGACGGAGACGGCGGGCGGCTGCGTCTACGACGGCGAGCCGATGCCCGGCATCACGGTGCGCGCGGTCGACTGGGACGGGCGTACCCGCCTGGCGTTTAACGGCCCGACGCTGATGACGCGCTACCTGGACGCGGACAGCCCCTTCTTCGAGGAGGGCGGCCAACGCTGGATGGTGTCCGGCGACATGGGCGTCATCCGCGCGTCGGGCAAGGTCGAGGTGAGCGGGCGCGCGGACGACGTCATCATTTCGGGCGGTCTGTCGATCGCGCCGGGTCCCCTGCGCCGCGCCGCGCGTTCCTACGAGGGCATTTCGGATGCTTGGATCCTGGGCACGCCGGATGAGAAGTGGGGACAGATCGTCACCGCTCTGGTGGTTCCTCACCAGATGCCGTCGGATTCCCTGGAAATGGCCAAGCTGGGCTCCGCCGTGCGCGAGCACGCTGCCGCGCACATTGGTCGCGCGCAGGCGCCGCGCCGCGTGGTCGCGGTGACGGAGCTGCCGTACCTGGGCTTCGACAAGATCGACCGTGGTGCCGCCGTCGCAGCCGCAACTGCCGCCGAAGGCACCAAGAGGGACTGGGTGCGCTAGCCCGGCCGACGGGCGAGCGCCGCCTCCAACTACACTGGTAGCCATGGCTACCGTGACGGATTGGATTGAAGGCGCTCGCTTGCGCACCCTTCCTGCTGCCGCCGCACCCGTGATTGTCGGGTCGGCGGCCGCGCATTACATGGGCGGGTTTGACGCGCTGCGGGCTCTCCTGGCGCTCGTGGTGGCGTTGGCCCTGCAGGTGGGCGTCAATTACGCGAACGACTATTCGGATGGGATTCGCGGCACGGACGACAACCGCAAGGGGCCGGCCCGCTTGACGGGCGGGGGCCTGGCCAAGCCGACAACCGTCCTGGCGGCCGCGCTGGGGTCGTTCGCGGTGGCCGGGGTCGCGGGCCTCGCGCTGGTCGCGATTTCTGGCACCTGGTGGCTGATCGCTGCGGGCGCCGCGGCGGTCGTGGCCGCGTGGTTCTACACGGGCGGCAAGCATCCGTACGCGTACATGGGCATCGGACTGTCCGAGCTCATGGTGTTCGTGTTCTTCGGCCTGCTGGCGTGCATGGGAACGACATGGACGCAGGTGCAGTCGGCTCCGTGGTGGCTGTGGATGAGCGCGTCGGCGCTGGGCCTGCTGTCGGTGGCGCTGCTGATGGCCAATAACATTCGAGACATTCCGACGGACCGCGAGTCCGGCAAGATGACGGCGGCCGTGCGCCTGGGCGATCGGGCGTCGCGCTGGGTGTTTGCGGCGTGCGCGTGGGCGCCGGTCGCAATGATCGTGACCCTCGGGGCGACGCTTGGCTTGCATCCGCTGGCGACTGGCGCACTGGGCGTGGGAGCGGCCGCCTGGGCGGCCGGGGTGAGCCTGCCGGTCCTCACCGGAGCCTCGGGCCGCGAGCTCATCACGGTCCTGCGCAACACGGGCTTCTTCACCCTGGCGTGGGCGCTATTGGCTGCGCTGGCGCTGGTCCTGTCCTAAGAACGAGGCCGGGGCAGCCCCGCGCTGCCGCCAACCCACAGCGCCCTCGTGGCACCCCAGCTAGGTGCCCGATGGCTTCGATCCGAACACTGTCCCGAAGAGGTAATCAGCGCGCCGACCTCCCAGGACTACTCGCCGGGTGACCGCGGGCCGCCATGAGCTGCGGCGCCATCCCTCCTCAACCTCAGCGCCCGCGGCGGTAGAGGGCCTCGTGGGCCCAGTCGCCGATGATGCCAGTCGCTGCTGCGACGACGCAGACGAGGGCGATGGATTCGAAGGAGCCGGAGGCCAGCCAGGGCGTGAACACGCCGATGCCGATGGCGGCGCTGCCCTGCATGGCCAGGTCGTTCATGGCGACGGCGCGACCGTTCTGGCCGGGTGCGACGGTGGCGAACACGGTGTCGTAGATGGGGGTGAAGAGCGCGCCGAAGCCGGCGTAGATGAGGCACATGGCGGCGGTGATGACCCAGGGGCCGGAGCTCATGAAGAGGGCGAGGAGCGCGGTGCCGGACAGGATGAGGGCGACGCAGCCGCGCACGGTCCGCCCGCGCCCGATTCGGGTCATGACAGCGCCGGAGCTCATGGCCGTGGTCAGTGCGACGCAGTAGGCGGGCAGGAGGCGCACGGAGACTTGGGCGGGGGTGAGCCCGTAGTCGGCGGCGCCAATGCCGTTCATGAGGGGGGCGACCGTGAAGTTCATGCAGTAGATGATGACGATGAGGCTGACGGAGCGCGCCCAGGGCACGTTGGTGAAGAAGGAGCGCGTGATGAAGGGGGCGCGGGCGCGGCCGATATACCGCCAGAAGAGGACACCCCCGATGATGAGGCCGCCGATGAGCCACCAGCGCGGGTTCGCGGCGACCAGGGTGAGCAGCAGGGCCAGCGAGGAGAAGATCGCGAGGCCGACGACGTCGACGCGTCCGGCGTGGGCGTGCGCGGGGACGCGGCGTCCCATGATGGGCAGGACGGCGAGGCCGCCCAGGGGAATGAGGAGCAGGAGCGCCCAGTTGAGTTCGGCGAGGAGGCCTCCCGAGAGCATGCCGATGGCGGTTCCGCCCTGGAAGGCGGCGCACATGAGGCCAACGTAGAGGCCGCGGCGCTTGGGGTCGTTAATGCCGGTGGCCAGGATCATGTAGGCAGAGGCGGAGGCCTGGTAGCCGAGGGTTTGGAGGGCTCGTGCGATGATGATGCCGGTCAGGGACGAGGAGAATGCGAAGCCGAGGAGGGAGCCCGCGACGATGAGGACGACGCCGACGTCGACGATTCGGCGCAGGGGGATGAAGTCGCCGAGGGTTCCGTACAGGAAGCAGGCGACACCCAGGACGATGCCGGGGATCGCCGTGATGAGGCCGGAGGCTTCGCCGGCACCGATGTCGGCGGCGACGCGCAGGTAGACCAGGTTGAAGCCTTGGAGGGAGACAGTGCCGAGGGCGTAGATGCCCAGGAGGGGCAGGAGGACGCGCGCGAGACTGTCTGTTCCAGCCGCGGAGGGTGTGGTTGTGCGCGTGGGGGACGAGGCCGTGGCCCCTCCCTGGATCACCTGGGAGGGGATGGTGATGGCTCGGCAGGATGGGGCTGCCGGGCGGGTCGAGATGAGGTATCGGAGATTGCGCACGGCGGATAGTTCACCACAAAGCGTCTCTTTAGCAGTATTGCAGGAAACTGGTATAGAACTTAAGCGACACTTAAGCGTTGAAATAACGCCAGAATCGAGCCCGAAGGTCTTTTGCGTTCCGCGTGTGACGTGACACAATAGAGCCTCCCTCACATAGGAGATTCCATGGCACGCGTCATTGTTGTCGGTTCCATTAACCAAGATGTTACGGTCACCGTCGACCGTTTCCCCTCCCCCGGCGAGACTCTGTCGGGTTCTTCCCTCACCTACGGCTTGGGCGGGAAGGGGGCGAATCAGGCGGCGGCGGCCGCGCACTCGGGAGTAACGACGCTGTTCGTGGGCGCGGTTGGGTCCGATCTTTCGGGTCAGCGGCTCCGTGAGGATCTCGCCTCGCACGGGGTGGACGTCACCCATTTGCGAGCGGTTGATGGTCCCTCGGGAACGGCGCTGATCACCGTGGCCGCCTCCGGCGAGAACACGATCATCCTGGACGCGGGGGCGAACGGAGCCGTGAGCGTCGAGCCCGCCACGGCCTCGTTGATTCCCGCGTCCTCCGACGTTGTGGTCCTGCAAGCGGAGGTGCCCGCCGAGGCAAACGCCGCGGCCATCGAGTGGGCGCACTCGCACGGTGCGCGCGTCCTGCTCAATCTGGCGCCGGCGCGCGACACCGACCCGGCGACGCTGGCGCAGGTTGATGTCCTGGTCGTCAACGAGACGGAGGCTGGCCTGACCCTGGGCCTGCCCGCCCCTGCGACGCCGACCGAGGCGATCGGGATCGCTCGCGCGCTGCGTGGCATGGGGCCGCGCCACATCGTCGTGACGCTGGGCGCGCAGGGGGCGGCGTGGGTGTCCGGGGCCGAGGTCGGCCACTGCCCCGCTGTCATGCTCGGCGAGGTGGTGGATACGACGGGGGCGGGCGACGCGTGCGTGGGTGCGCTGGCGGCGGCGCTGGCGCTCGGCATGCCCTTCGCCGAGGCCGTGGCCGCCGGGATGCGGGCAGGAGCCAAGGCGGTCCTGGAGCCGGGAGCCGCCTCCTCGTACGCGGCGCTGCCGCAGATCGCGGAGGGCTGAGCGGGGAGGATTGCCCCGGGAGTGAACGAGGCGACGTGAGGCAGTACACGCCCCTAAACTAGGCACATGCTCAGGATTGTCCTTTTCGTCGCCATGATTGCGCTCACCATCTACGCGGCCGCTGATTGGCATCGCACCCCCGAAGACGAAATGCCCGGCAAGCTGCCGAAGCCGATCTGGCTGCTGATCATTTTGTTCACGGCGACTATCGCCGCGATCGGCCCGATCGTGTGGCTGGTGCTGCGTTGGGTCCAGCGCGCCGAGAAGGCCCAGCAGGCGCCTCCGAGCAAGCCTGCGCGCCACGCCGCGCCGGACGACGACCCCGAGTTTCTCTTCCGCCTCGAGCGCGACATCCAGCGCAAACGCCGCGAGGAGGAACGCCGCGAGGAGGAGCAGCGCAAGCACGACAAGCGCGGCGCCGACTCCAATGAGCCGTCGGATGGAGAGGCCTCCTGAGGCAGGAGCGTGACGTGAAGCGGGCGACCCTTGATCGGGTCGCCCGCTTCACTTGCTGCGGTATTGTCCGCCGCGCGCCCTCAGCGGCGCAGGTCGGCGGCAGAGTCTCCCGGCGTCATGTCGCGCGCCAGGGCGACGAGGTCGGCCGCGGGTTCCGCGTAGGAGGTGCCCACGAGCGTCGAGCCCGAGAAGATGAACGACGTGATCGAGGCCAGCGAGCAGTGGCGCGACTTGGGCGAGTGAGCCAAGGGCAGGCCGTCGACGAAACGCGTGAGCGTGACGATCGGGTTCTGGTGGGAGACGACCAGGGCTTCGCGTCCGCGCGCCTCGCGCAGGGCCGAGGACAGGGCCGCCCTCATGCGGGAGGCGACGTCACGGTAGGGCTCACCCCACGAGGGGCGCAGCGGGTTGCAGTAGTACTTGAAGTACTTGGGGTTGGCCAGCATCGCGCGATTCGAGTTGACGGGAAGGCCCTCGAAGACGTTGTCCGACTCGATGAGGCGCGGATCGGTGGTGATACTCAGGCCGTAGGCGGCGGCCGTCGGCGCGGCCGTCAACTGGGCACGCAGGAGCGGCGAGGAAATGACGCGAGCGATGTCCGCACCCGATTCCTGAAGGTAGTCGGCCGCGCGAGCGGCCATCTGGTGCCCCAGCTCCGTGAGCCCAAATCCGGGCAGCCGCCCGTAGAGAACACCGTTGGGGTTGTCCACTTCGCCGTGGCGCATGACGTGAATAATGGTGCGGTCCATAACGCCCAAGTATAGGGTCTACAGGCCTCGGCGCAGCTGGTCATCTGCACCCTCACCTACCGGCGGCCGGCCCGACATACACGAGAGGCCCGACCAATGGTCGGGCCTCCGCTCGCTCACTTCTTGTTGCGACGCTGGTGACGCGTCTTGCGCAGGAGCTTGCGGTGCTTCTTCTTCGCCATGCGCTTGCGGCGCTTCTTGATGACGGAGCCCATGGGGTTCCTCCCTCGTAGTGTGGGCGGCAGAGGTACTACCGCTGGTTGATGATGGGTGCCCGGAGCGGGCACATCGTGCCTATACTACCCGCCAATGACGCGAGCCTGGCCACCGGAGTGATCCGCCATACCGGCCTGGATCATCTGGGCGACCGCGGCCTCGGGCACTCGGAAGCTCTTTCCGACGCGAATCGCGGGCATTTCACCGCTGTGAATCAATCGGTACACAGTCATCTTAGAGACGCGCATGATGTCCGCCACTTCCGTGACGGTCATAAAGCGCGGCGCCGACTGCTGTTCCATTAATGACTCCCAGGATGCTCGCGAGGCGCGTTAAACCCGTTCGTTCACCGCTTACGTAGCCTCACGAAATATACTACTGCCCAACCGCATGGAAACTGCAACTTTATCCACTTTTGTTGCAGAGTCGTTAAGGAGAAATGATGAGACCGGCACGCAAGGGACGCAAGCCTCGGGTTGAGACCCCTCGGCTGCGCACCAATCCCGGCGCCACACGGTCCATGATGAGAGGACGAGCCACGGCCTCGTCCCGCGCCATTTCAGAGGAAACCCTCAGCCCCCAGCCCTCCCCCGTCGTCCGACAGGTCCCCGGCGGCCCCCGCGGCCCTCACCCCCAGGTGCCCACCTCGTACGGGCAGCGCGTGCGCGCATGGCTGTCCCGGCAGGCCCGGTACTCGCCGGCACGACTGGCCCTGAGCACGTTTGCGCTGATCATCGGCGTCATCACGGCGCTGCTCATGCTGCCCATCGCTTCCGCCTCTGACGAGTCCGCTCCCTTCGTCGACGTGCTCTTTACCGCCGTATCAGCCGTATGCGTGACAGGTCTCACGACGGTGGACACAGCATCGTATTGGTCCCCCTTCGGGCAGGCTGTCATCGCGGCGGGCATCGTCGTCGGCGGCCTGGGCGTCATGACGCTGGCGTCGATCCTCGGCTTCGCGGTGTCCCGACACCTGGGACTCACCCAGCGCATGCTCGCCACCCAGGAGACCGGGACGGGAGCGATGGGCCAGATTTCCACGCTGCTCAAGGCAGTCATCGCGACCTCGCTGACCATGCAGGCGCTCCTGGCGGTCATGTTCCTGCCGCGTTTCCTCACCATGGGCATCGACCCCGCGCACGCCGTGTGGGACGCCGTGTTCATGGCGATCTCCGTGTTCAACAACGCGGGCTTCGTGATTCTTCCCGGCGGCCTCGAACCGCACGTGACCGACTGGTGGATGCTGGTCCCCATCATCCTGGGCACGACGGTGGGGGCTATCGGCTTCCCCGTCATCATGGATGTTGCGAAGAATCTGCGCGCGCCACGCCGCTGGCGCCTGCACACGAAGCTGACGCTGTCCACCTACCTGATCCTTGCGTTCATCGGCGCACTCGCCCTGGCCCTCACCGAATGGCACAACCCGGCGACGCTGGGGTCCGTGGACACGCCCTCGAAGATCCTCAACGCGATGCTCGCGGGCGTGAACTCGCGCTCTTCGGGTCTTTCGGCGTTGAACGTGGGGGCGATGCACTCACAGACACACTTCGTGCAGGACATCCTCATGATGATCGGCGGCGGCTCGGCGTCCACGGCGGGCGGCGTGAAGGTCACAACCTTCGCGGTGCTGGTCCTCGCCGTCATCGCCGAGGCCCGGGGTGACCGCGATATCGAGACCTTCGGACGGCGTATCCCCACCTCGACGGTACGCCTGGCGGTTGCCGTGTCCCTGCTGGGCCTGGCGATGGTCGCTATCTCCGTGGTCCTGCTGTTGACCATGACGGATCACTCGCTGGACATCATCCTGTTCGAGACTGTCTCCGCGTTCGCCACCGTCGGCCTCTCCACGGGCGTGACACCCAATCTGCCGGTGGCCGCGAAGTATGTGCTGATTGCGCTCATGTTTGCCGGTCGTACCGGTTCGATGACGGTGGCGGCCGCTCTGGCCCTGCGCGAGCGTTCCCGCGTCATCCGTATGCCCGAGGAGCAACCCATCATCGGCTGACGCCGCCTGCCAAACGGGGTGTCCCACGCTGTTAGACACCACCGCGCCCAGTTTTACCGTCTGCTAGGCTAACTCGGGTAGCAGTCAGGCTGTTCGAAGGAGACAGGTCATGGAGGACAACCGCCTCGAGATCACGCGGGCTCAATGGAAGGGCTGGATCGACCTCATTACACGCAAAGACGATGGTATCGTCGACCAGCTCAACAGCGCCGCGGAGGATATCAAGCAGGCGTCGGAGCACCAAACCGAGGCCAAGTGGGGCACGCTGCCCGGCCCCGCAGCCTTTGGCAGCAAGTACAAGGAGTACCTCGACGCCGAGCACGCTGCCCTGCTGCAAATGGCGATAAACGCCCAGAGCGTCGCCGACAAGCTGAATGCGGCCCTCGCGACGATTTCGAATACGGACATGGTCTCAGCGAGTGAGCTAGACGCGGCGATCGCTGGTCTCGATGCTGAACTCACTACGATCGATTCGGTCTATGAGTCAGAGGCGATGAAGAAGCACTGGAAAGACAACCCAGGAGATGACATCTCCGCGCACAGAAACATGCCCATGCTCTAAAGAGGGTCACCGTGGATGAGGGTTGCCGCCGACATCAAGGAGGAGAGATGATGACAAGGACTGCCCTGCTTCGTGCGCTGGCGTGCGTGGCTGCGGCCGCGTGTTGTGTGGTTGGGGTTTCCTCGCCCAGTGATGCCGCGGACACTCCCGTTCCTGTGCCCCCGAGCCCCGTCAGCCAAGCTCCTGAGCTGCCGCTCTTGCCGGGCCTCGAGATCAAGATGGCGGCAACCCTTGCGCCTAGTGCCAGTGATGACATGGGAGTGGGAGAGCGAGTCAGCGTCAGCGAACTGGAAATCAGACTGATCCGCAAGTACCCCAGTCCAAAGATCACGCTCGATGAGTGCACGATGCTGGCGAACACGTTCTGGTCGGGAAGCGCCCCCAACTACCACAGCACAGTCGACTACACCGGCGGTATCTGCATCCTCACAGCCCACTATGCCAACGATGCGCGCCACGCCTTCTACTCCCTCGACGAAGACGGAACGATCACGGCGCGCGCCCCCATGGTCTACCTCCACCAGATCGCCTCATCCTTCGAAACCGTGCACTTCACGGAATTTGAGTACAGGTTCTCGGCGATCGTGAACACCCAATGCAATGCCGACCCCTCCTACACCAAACTCGACGCCCCCCTATCGGGCAACGTCCACATGACCACCTGCACGTGGAACACCGAAGAAGGGGCGACGATCCCCACCACCGACGACCCCCTCATGACAGGCACAGCCGAACAAGCATTTTACGACGGAGACCACGCGACCGTCGGGCCCTTCACCGACCTGACAGTGCCCGCCAACCCCTTCACCATCACCCCCACACAGGCCGACGAGCCCGCCTCGGGCGCCAGCGCGAATGCCCCTTCCGAGTCCTCGTCTGCCTCTTCGCGCGGCTTGCTGATCGGTGTTGGCGCGGGTGCCATGCTGCTCCTCCTGGCCGCCGCGGTGGGAATCACCTGGGCGCGGCGCCGAACAAGCTAACACACACCCTTGAGCTGACCACAACAGGAGGATCAATGGCGACAACGCGACGCACACACATGAGACGCGCGCTGGCGTGCGTGGCTGCGGCCGCGTGCTGTGTGGTTGGGGTTTCCTCGCCCAGTGATGCCGCGGACACTCCCGTTCCCGTGCCCCCGAGCCCCGTCAGCCGTGCCCCCGAGCTGCCTGTCTTGCCGGGCCGCGAGATCAAGATGACGGCAACCCTTGCGCCTAGTGCCAGTGATGACATGGGAGTGGGAGAGCGAGTCAGCGTCAGCGAACTGGAAATCAGACTGATCCGCAAGTACCCCAGTCCAAAGATCACGCTCGATGAGTGCACGATGCTGGCGAACACGTTCTGGTCGGGAAGCGCCCCCAACTACCACAGCACAGTCGACTACACCGGCGGTATCTGCATCCTCACAGCCCACTATGCCAACGATGCGCGCCACGCCTTCTACTCCCTCGACGAAGACGGAACGATCACGGCGCGCGCCCCCATGGTCTACCTCCACCAGATCGCCTCATCCTTCGAAACCGTGCACTTCACGGAATTTGAGTACAGGTTCTCGGCGATCGTGAACACCCAATGCAATGCCGACCCCTCCTACACCAAACTCGACGCCCCCCTATCGGGCAACGTCCACATGACCACCTGCAAGTGGAACACCGAAAAGGGCGCCACCATCCCCACCACCGACGACCCCCTCATGACAGGCACCGCCGAACCAAACTTCTACACCGTCGAAGACGGCACCGTCGGGCCCTTCACCGACCTGACAGTGCCCGCCAACCCCTTCACCATCACACCCACACAGGCCGAGGAGCCAGCCTCGGGCACCAGCGCGGACGCCCCTTCCGAGTCAGCGTCTTCGCGAGGCTTGCTGATCGGTGTTGGCGCGGGTGCCGCGCTCCTCCTCCTGGCCGCCGCGGTGGGAATCACCTGGGCGCGGCGCCGCACAAGCTAACCCATCCCTTGAGCTGACCACAACAGGAGGATCAATGGCGACAACGCGACGCACACACGTGAGACGCGCGCTGGCGTGCGTGGCTGCGGCCGCGTGCTGTGTGGTTGGTGGTGTGAGCCCAGCCTATGGCGCGGGCGATCCTATCCCTGTTCCCAGAGTCACACCCTCCCAGGTTCCCAGTTCACCGTTGTTGCCCGGACGCGAGATCTCTATCAGGGCAAAAGTGTCCCAGCAACGCGATGATTTCTCCGGAGAGGTAACCTACTTCACTAATCTCACCGTTTCATTCTTGGCCGACGGACGCAGCGCCGATCTCACTCAGCAGGATTGTTCAGACCTGGTAGCTACCTTCTGGTCGGGCAGGAGCAACAACTACTACGTCAAGGCTGAGTACCTATCCAACTCGTGCATCATCACCGCTTACTACGCGCACGAGGCCCGCCACGCCTTCTACTCCCTGGACGAATCCGGCCACGTGCAAGTGCGTGCACCCCTGGTCTACCTCAACCAAATCGCTTCCTCCCTCGACAACGCCTCCGTCACTGAACTCGAAGTCCGTTTCCTTTCTATTGACAACGCACGTTGTAACGCCGACCCCTCCCTCGAGCATCTGGACGATCTGATTTCCAGTGATCCGAATGCTCCATCCCATTTGTCGTACTGCCAGTGGAAAACCAAAGAAGGGGCGACGATCCCCACCACCGACGAGCCCCTGCTCGAAGGCGAGGTCGAACAGACCTTGTTCGACTACGAAAACGCAACGGTCGGCCCGTTCATTGACCTGCCCGCCCCGATCAACCCCTTCACCATCACACCCACACAGGCCGACGAGCCCGCCTCGAGCACCAGCGCGGACGCCGCTTCCGATTCAGCGTCTGCTTCTTCGCGCGGCTTGCTGATTGGCGCGGGCGCGGGCGCCGCACTCCTCCTCCTGGCCGCCGCGGTGGGAATCACCTGGGCACGGCGCCGCACGAGCTAACACACCAACAAGCGGGGGGCCGCACCCATCAAGGGTGCGGCCCCCCGCCATCACTGAACCAACCAGCACTCACCAGTCAGCATCAGCATCACGAGCAATCGGCTTGAGCTGATCAGCACTACCAGCAGCACCACCCATCATCTGAGCACCACGCTCCTCCAAGGCATCCACACGCACCACATCATACGCACGACGCTGCACCTGTCCCTTCTTCTCACGACGATCCCCAACACCGCCAGAACCCACCGGTGCCACACCACCACGACCAACCGTAGTAACACCGGAAGCGCCACGACCACCAGCGACACCGCCACGACCAACCGCACCAACACCGCCGCCGCGACCCGCAGCGCTCACACCACCACGGCCAGCGACACCACCAGAGGCACCACGACCAACCGCACCAGCACCGGAAGCACCACGACCACCAGCGACACCGCCACGGCCGCCAGCAGTACCAGAGGCGCCAGAACCCACCGGCGTTACACCGCCACGACCAACAACACCAGCACCGGAGGCGCCACGACCATCAGCGACACCACCACGACCAACCGTAGTAACACCGGAAGCGCCACGACCACCAGCGACACCACCACGGCCAGCGACACCACCAGAGGCACCACGACCACCAGCAGAACCAGAGGCGCCAGAACCCACCGGCGCCACACCACCGCGACCAACCGCACCAACACCGGACGTACCACGGCCAGCGACACCACCAGTCGCGCCGCGGCCACCAACAGTACCAACACCGCCACCGCGGCCGGCAACGCCACCAGCAGACCCAGCTACGCCCCCACCAGGAAGCGCAGACGGACGCAACACACCACCAGCAGGAGCAACAGCACGCAACGCAGAACCAGACGCCCCCGAAGCAAGCCCACCAATCCCAGCGAAACCACCACCACGAGACAACGCCGCACCGGCAGCACCAGCAGCAGAACCAGCCACCAACACACCACCAGCAATACGCGCACCACCACCCGAAGAAGGCACAGGACGCCACGCCGGATCATTCACATTCAGCACATCAGCAGGCATATGCCCACCCACAGGACCATTCGGCGTCATCCGCTGATTCACCGGCGTCGTCGTCAAATCATAACGAGCCAAATCAGCCGGATCACTAATCGGATTCGACGCACTCCCAAGCTCCCCCGGAGCAGGAGACGTCCACTCACCACCCGCACCCGTGCCACTACGAACCGTCGGAACAAGACCACGACTCCCACCAGAATACGCCGGACTCGGAGCCGGTGGCGTTGGGCCGGGATCGGGTTGAGGTTGCCACGGCCCTGGGACGTAATCCTCCTTCGGAACGAAGATACTATTCTTCTCCGCGTATGCTTCTTTGTCGATCTGAGCCAGGATTTCTTTGGCCGCCGCCTCTCGTTTCGCGTTCTTCTGCTCTTCCAAGGCGGCGAGGTACGCCTCGGGAGTCACGTACTCAACGACCTTTCCATCATCGGAAGTGAGAGTCAGCGGAGGCGTCCTCTTACTCTCCGCAATGTCCGACTCGCTCAGCAGAACGGGACTCAGCTCCTTGCCCTTCGCAGCCTGAGTGTGCATGCTTTCGCGCACCGTCAGATTGTGCACCTTGGTCGACTTAATTTTACCCAGGTGTTTATTGACGTCTCCAATATAGGAAGACATCCATGAGTTCGCACCCGCACGAGTCTGCGATGTTCCCACAGTCTCATCGGAGATGAACGCTTGCGCGTTGCTATGGGCCGAATCAACCTTGCCGTGGGCTTCCCCGACCTGCGTATTCTCGGTCATGTCTTCGGCCCCCAAGGGCTGACGCGGCATATCAAGCAGCTCCTTGAGCTTGTCATAATTCGTTGTATCGACCACTGCGCGACCTCACATCTGGCAACCGGCACTGACATAGGACGAAAGGGGAACTCCCTGAGGAGCACCTCTCGGTTTAACGTTAAGTTTATCCTCTCCAGTACACAAAGGTCTACCACCTTGAAAACTTCTTATCGCCGCTCAGCAAGCATGCCGTCACTAACGCCGGTTGACACGAAGACACGCACGACTGTTCACGCGTTCGCTGCCGTCTCCTGACTCCTCGCGCGGCGGAATAGGCGACGAGGCGCCGCACCGTTCGCGCTCGGGGGACGGGAGGGGAAGAATGGAGGCATGGCAGAAGAACGTGACTCCAAGGAACTCCAGTCAGGCACACTGGTCATTGGTCTGGGCCGTTTCGGGTCCGCCGTTGCGGTGACGCAAGACCAGCTGGGCTACGAGATCCTGGCCGTCGAAAAGAACCCCGCGCGCGTGCAGGCCTTCGCGGGCCGCTTCCCCCTGGTCGAGGCCGACGCCACGTCCAAGGATGCGCTGGAGCAACTGGGGGCGCGCGAGTTCCGTAGCGCCGTCGTCGGCGTGGGCTCTTCCCTGGAGGCCGCCGTGTTGATCACCGCGAACCTGGTGGATATGGGCATTTCCTCCATTTGGGTCAAGGCGACGTCCTCCCAGCACGGGCGCATCCTGCGACGCGTGGGTGCCCATCACGTGGTCTACCCCGACCTGGATGCGGGCAAGCGCACCGCGCACCTGGTGGGCGGACGCATGGTCGACTACATCGAAATGGAAAAGGACGGCTTTTCCATCATGAAGCTGCGTCCCCCCAAGGAAGTGCACGGCTTCTCCCTCGAAGAGCTGGACCTACGCGGCCGCTACGGTGTCAACGTCGTGGCAGTTCGACGCCCCAAGCAGCGCTTCGAGTACGCAAACTCTACGACGCGCATCAACTCTGACGACGAGATCATCGTGTCGGGTGACTCCCACCTGCTCGAGTATTTCGCGAACCGCCCGTAGGCTCTCAACCCAGCGCGCGCATACGACGACCCGTCCCGCGTGTCCGCGCCCCGGCCTCGTCCCGCGCGGGCGAACCGCAGATGAGGGCGGGCCGGGTTACCGTGGGGTCATGGCGAAAGAGAAGATCACCTACCGCTGCTCCGAGTGCGGGTGGACCTCCCCGAAGTGGGTGGGCCAGTGCCGCGAGTGCGGGGCGTGGGGCACGGTCGACCAGGCGGGTCAGGCCTCGGGCGGCCCGCGCGCGGCCGCAACCACCCCGCGTCGGCCTGCGCTGCCCATCGGTGACGTGGACGGGGAGCGCGCTTCGTCGCGGTCGACGGGAGTGGGCGAGCTGGACCGCGTGCTCGGCGGCGGCATCGTGCCCGGCGCGGTGATCCTCCTGGCCGGCGAACCCGGCGTCGGCAAATCGACGCTGCTCCTGGACGTGGCCGCGAAGGCCGCGCGCACGGCGGCCGAGGGCGGGCGCGGTCCCGTCCTATACGTGACGGGCGAGGAGTCGGCGGCGCAGGTGCGCGGGCGGGCCGAACGCATCGGAGCCCTCGAACCGAACCTGCTCATCGCGGATGAGACGGAGCTGGGCGTCGTCCTCGGTCACGTCGAGGCCTGCGCTCCGTCCCTGCTCATCGTCGACTCTGTGCAGACGATCTCCTCCGCCCAGGTCGAGGGCGGGGCGGGCGGCGTCGCCCAGGTGCGGGCGGTCGCTGCCTCGCTCATCCGAGTCGCCAAGGAATCCGACCTGCCAACCCTCCTGGTCGGGCATGTGACGAAGGACGGCGGTATCGCGGGCCCGCGCGTCCTCGAACACCTCGTGGACGTCGTCTGCCAGTTCGAGGGCGACCGTCACTCGCGCCTGCGCCTGCTGCGCGCCGTGAAGAACCGCTACGGACCCACCGACGAGGTTGGGTGCTTCGAGCTCACCGACTCGGGGATCTACGGGCTGGCCGACCCCTCCGGGCTCTTCCTGTCGCGCACGACGCGCGGCGTGCCCGGCACCTGCGCGGCGGTCTCCCTCGAGGGCAGGCGCCCGCTGCCCACCGAGATCCAGTCGCTGGTCGCCCCCTCCTCCGGGGGATCGCCCCGGCGCACCACCTCGGGCGTGGACCACGCGCGCGTCGCCATGATCCTCGCGGTCCTGCAGGCCCGCATCGGCGCGGACACGTCGGGGGCCGACGTGTACGTGTCGACCGTGGGCGGAGCGCGCACCGTCGAGCCCGCCATCGACCTGGCAATGGCCATCTCCATCGTGTCCTCACTCAAAGGCACTCCCCCGCGCCCCGACCTCGTCGCGGTCGGGGAAATCTCCCTGACCGGAGAGGTGCGCGCCTGCACGGGCACACAGCGCCGACTGGCCGAAGCCGCCCGCCTGGGCTTCTCATCTGCCATCGTCCCCGCTCAAGGCAGCGAGGACCTCGCCCGCGTCGAGGGCATCACCGTGTTCACTGTCTCTGATTTAGCGACGGCGATTCGCGTCGCTTTTCCCACAGACTCGCAATAATAGAGGGCGAACCTACTCATTCGGGAGGGAAGCACTTTGACGTCCGACGCAGCGATCCTTCGAGAAGCACTGCGCGCAGTCGCGCCTGGCACCCCTTTACGCGAGGGACTGGAACGAATCCAGCGCTCCCACACGGGCGCTCTCATCGTTCTGGGTTACACCCCCGAGGTTCAGGCCATGTGCTCGGGAGGCTTCGACCTCGACGTCGCGTTCACGGCCGCTCGCCTACGCGAGCTGTGCAAGATGGACGGCGCCGTCATCATCGACCCCGACCTGTGGCGCATCCGTAAGGCCAACGTCCAGCTCTTTCCCGACCCCATGATCCCCACCGACGAGTCCGGCATGCGCCACCGCACCGCTCAGCGCACCGCCCGCCAGACTCACCTGCCTGTCCTGTCCCTGTCGGCATCGATGCGCATGATCTCCATCTACGTGGGAACCGAACACCGCCTCGTCGAAGAACCTGAGGCGCTCCTGTCGCGCGCCAACCTGGCCGTGGACACCCTGGATCGGTACAGCCAGCGCCTGGATGAGGTCCTCCAGACCCTCACGATCCTCGAGATGCGCGACAGCGCAACCGTGCGCGACGTCGCGACCGTCATGCAGCGCATGGAAATGATTCGCCGCATCACCTCCGAAATCACCGAATACCTGGAGGAGCTGGGCTCCGAGGGCCGCCTCCTCGCGCTACAGGTTGAGGACCTGGTGCGCGGCTCTGCCTCCGAGCGCGCCCTCGTCATGCGCGACTACATCGCCGACCCCGCGGACGTCGCCCGCGTCGAGGCCGAACTGTCCTCCCTGGGCTCGGAGCGCATCGTCGACCTGACCGCCATCGCGAACATCCTGGGCCTGGACGTGTACGAGGTCGCCGACCTCGACCGCGAAATCATGCCGCGAGGCGTGCGCGCCCTGTCCCTGGTCCCCCACCTGTCGTGGAACGCCATCAAGGCCGTCTCCGAGCACTTCACGACCCTGCCCCAGCTGCGTGCCGCATCCGTCGCCGACATCGAAGTCATCGACGGCGTCGGACACTACCGCGCCCAGCTCATCGCCGAAAACCTGGCCCACCAGGCCCAGGCCGTCGGCGCGGGCATCGTTGGCTGGTAAAACGGCCAGCAACCAGCAGGACCCGCGCGGCCACCGACAGCCCCGACAAACCCGCACGGGTCGGGTGAAAAGCTGGCTGCCCCGGCCTCGTCAACGAGTCCGCGAAGCCCCCGACTGGGCGCCGGACTGTGCCCCGGACTGCGCGCCTGACTGGGCACCCGACTGCGGGACGGGAGCGGGCGTCACGTCTGCGACAGCCGACCCCACTTCACGAGTGCCGTGCTGGACAGCGATCTTGTAGGTGCCGACCGCTGCCACGCTGGCACCACCCGCAGGCGTCGTGCAACCATCCACGTACACGTGGCCGTCCCAGCTGAGCCACCCGGACCACGTGGAGCTCGGACGCAGCAGCAGCGTCTTGGAATCCTCTTCATCGACCTCGCAGCGCGCCGAATCGTAGACCTGCTGGCCGCCCGTAGAGACCTGCAAGGTGTAATCCGACAGCGACGTCGCGCACGCGACCGCGCCGCGGTTTTCGAGCGTCACCTGCACGTACATGGTCGACCCTGCGGTCGCCGCGGAAGCCTGCGAGGTCACGGCGATGTCCTTTTCAAGGCAGACGGGAATCTCGATCGACGTACCCTCCGTGAGCAAACCATCGGCGGTGACTTCTTGCCCGCCCTTGAGCGTGTATCCCGAAGCGTCGACCGTCCCCGACTGCACCGACTGCGGGGCCGACTGCGGAACCGGGTCGGGGGTGAGCGCACCGACGATCGCGCGCACCAGCGCGACAATGCCCCACACAATCAACGCGATAACCAGAATGAGGCCCAGGCCCGTAATGATGCGGCGAGGCCACAGGTTCACGGGCGGGCGCTTGCCCCCGCCCGACGAGCGAGGCGCGGGCCGGGATGCGCCGCGCGCGGAGCGGGCCTGTGCGGCGCCCGAGGCCGCTGTGCGGCCCTGCCCCACCTTGCCGCTCGACGTCGTTCGTGCACCCGATGCTGCGCGCGACGTGCGGTCTGGCGCGCGCCCGGAGGTGCCGCCAGACGCGCTGCGCCGGGAGGAGGATCGCCTGGGGGAATTCTTACGCTGGTCGGCCACGTCTCAACGATACCGGGCCGGAGCGCGAGCGCGCTGCAAACTCTCGGAACGCGCGGCACATTCGGACCTACAAGCCGCCCCGCGCGAGAATGTCAGGCCGCGGCGTTGCGCTTATTGGAATTGGACGTGTCGTCGTCGGGATTGATGATGCACCAGCGTTCGATGACGAGTGCCACGATGACCCAGACGACGCCAATGACCGAGCTGACACCCGAGGCGATCGCGTTCGACACCATGGGGCCGGCCTCAAGCTGGGTCAGGGACACACCCATGACGCCGATGAGCACGCCGCCCAGACCCGCGCCCACCAGCGCGGACGTGCGCGCGAAGACGGCGACGCGCATTGCTCCGATCGCGTCGATCCACGTGTCTTTACCGGCGCGCAGGCGCCGCACGGCCATGCCTGACCAGATCAGGATGGCGGTGGCCACGGCGAACACCACTCCGGGGCCGGGCGTGACGATCATGGGTGTGCCGCCGGTGCGCATGTGCGCGAAAAAGCCCAGGAAGCTCAGGGCAGCGCTCACGACACCGACCAGCAGCACCCAAGTGATCGCCAGCGGTTTCATTTAACGCCTCTTGACGACTGGGATTGCTCCGGTCATCGTGGGACGCACGACGACGCGACGCAGGATGCCGGTGTGGGTGGCTTCTTCCTCAGGAATGGGACCCACGGGCGTGTTTTCGGGCAGGCCGGGTGCCAGGATCGTGGATCGTCCGTCGGCGTGGACGGTCGGCTTGGGCGGCTCTTCCTCACGGCCGAGCCCGGTCCGGTCGTCGACGACGCGCACGTCGTGGGCGGCGCCCACCGAGAAGTTCCAGTCGGGGAGCTTGATCTCGGCGCGCGATTGCGCGCGCTTTTCGTGGAAGACGGGCGCCCAGCGCGGCTTTTCGTCGCCGGTCGGTGTGTAGTTGCCCGAACCGATCTTGCGGGTCATCCGTCCGGCCGGGGAGTCCGCGGGCACGGAGGACACGGGGTGCCACGCGGGCCTGGACGAGGCCTTGGCCTCCTGCGCGTCCCCGCTGTCGGGGGCGGCGGGCTGGGTGTCGCGAGGCTGGGTGGGCGCGTCGTCACCGGGAGCGGGCGCGGTGGGCGGGGCGTCGGCGCGCGGCCCTTGGCCGGATTCGTCGCGTGCGCCGACCGAGTCGCGCACGCCAATGGACTCACGCGCGTCGTTCGCGTCGTCCTGGCGGGCGGACGCCTGAGCTGCGCGTGCGGCGAGCTGGGCGGGTGTGTCGGGCTGGGGGACGGGCGGGACGGAGTCATCACCCAGAGAGTCCTCATCCCGGGAGTCCTCGCCCAGAGAGTCCTCGGAGTCAATGCTGTCCTCGACCGGCGCGCCGGATGCGGCGGTGTCGGCGGAGTCCAGGCGACCCCACATGCCCGACCACGTGCCAGTGAGCGCGTGTTCGCCGCGCACGGGGGTCGCGATGTCGGCGTCAACCGGGGCCTCGTCTGATTCGGCGTCGTCGCCGCCCTCCGACGCGGGCGCGGGTGCCTCGTCCGTCGCGCGCATGGGCTCGACGATGGAACCGTCAACGACGGAGCCTTCGACGACGGTGCTCGGGGCAGCCGGCGGCTCGCCGATGGGCGCGCTGAGGTCGCCGAGGTGGCTGATTTCGCCGGTCAGCGTCTCGAGGAGCTCGCGCATGTCGGCGTTGGCCTGGGCGTTGCGCTGGGCGATGAGCTGGTCGGAGTCGGCCATGACGGCGGAGGGGTCTTCGAGCCAGTCGTCGACGGCGTCGATGATGCCCTCGCGGTCGGGGGGGGTGGCGAGCAGGTCACAGACGCGTCCCACGCCCTCAAGGACCGCGTTGGGGTCGCACAGCAGCCAGGGTGCCAGCACGAAAGCGCGCTCCTTGGCGCGCGGGTGCGGGAGGGTGAGGACCGGGTCGGAGGAGGCCAGGCCTTCCACCTGAATGATGTCGATGTCGATGCTACGCGCGCCCCAGCGTTCGTGGCGTTCGCGGCCCAGCTCGCGCTCGATGCGGCTGGTCTGGGCGAAGAGCTCGTCGGGGGTTGCGATGGCGGAGCCGACGACGACGGCGTTCCAGTAGTCGGGCTGGGGTGCCTGGCCGGGGGCCAGCACCGGCTTGGTGCGCATGATCGGGGAGACGTCCTCGATCTGGAAGCCTTCCATGTAGGACAGCGCCTCAACGGTGTGCATGAGGGTGACGGGAACGTCGCCCAGGTTGCCGCCGATGGCCAGGACGACGCGGCGGGCACGCAGGTGTGCGGGTCGGGAGGTGTCTTCGGGGCGGGCGGGCGCGGCGTGTTCGCCGCGGCGCTTGCGCGTGGGCGCGGTCTTCTTCTGCTGCGCGGGGCTGGGCGCCTGGGCGCGGCCGTACGCCTCGATTTCACCCGTGAGCACGGAGCCGTCCTCGGCCTCGTAGATGCCCTTGAGGGACAGGGACAGAGGCATGGCGTCGGTCTCGCCGCGGCGCACGGTGACGGACACGTCGGCAAAGGGGTGGTTGATGGGCGCGTCCGGCTTGTGGACGGTGACCTCGGTGCCGACCACTCCCTCGTGGCTCATGACGCGCGAGGCGATGGTTTCTGCCAGGGTCTCGATGAGGTCGACGGGGTTGCCGGTCAGGACCGCCATGGTCTCGTCGGCGATGTCGGCGTAGGAGACGGTCGCGGCAATGTCGTCGGTGGTACCCGCAGTCTCGATCCACATGACGACGTCGGCACTGAAACGCTGTTCCTGGGTGCGCTCGAAGTCGTAGACGCCGTGGTTTGCCAGCGCCCCCAGACCTTTGAGGGCGATGATGACGCGTCGGCTACTCACCGTCGTTCTCCTTTCAGGCGATGGCGGCCGCGGTGACCGCTACGTCGTGGACCCGCACAGCCCACGCGCCGCTGGTGACGGCGTGGGCGGCGATGGCTGCGCTGTCGGTGTCGACGTCGCCTCCGAGGGCCTTGACGAAACGCTTACGCGACGCTCCGATGAGTACAGGGTACCCACAGGTGGTCAGGCGCGGCAGTTCGGCGAGGATCTGCCAGCACTGGTCGTTCGTGAGCGAGAAGCCGAGGCCCGGGTCGATAACAATTTTATCAGGTGTCACACCCGCATCAAGAGCATCCCGGACCTGGTGGGTCACGCGCTCAATGAGCGTGCCCACAAGGTCCTCCCCGTAGTCGAAAGACTCCCCCGGCATGCCGGGCAGCGCGCGGTAGTGCTGGACGACGTAGGCGCATCCCGAGGCGGCCACCGCCGCGTTCATCTGCGGGTCCCAGCGCCCGCCGCTCACGTCGTTGATGATCACGGCACCCGCGTCCGCGGCCACGCGGGCCGTCGACGCGTGGAGGGTATCGACGGACACGACGATGCCGTCGCCCGCCAGCGCGGACACGATCGCGCCGATGCGCGCCCACTCTTCCTCGGCGCTGATGCGCGTTGAGTTCGGTCGCGTCGATTCTCCGCCCACGTCCACAATGTCAGCGCCGGCCCTCACCATCGCGCGCGCGTGCTCGAGGGCAACGGCGGGATCCAGGTAGCGGCCCCCGTCGGAAAACGAGTCGGGCGTGACGTTGAGGATCCCCATGATCGCCGCGCGTCCGGTCGGCAGGCTCAGACCGCCCGGCAGCGCCGGGGGCGTCGGAACCACGGACGAGGCCGGGGCTGGGGGCAGGGGCAGGACGGACACGTCAACGGCTCCCGGACAGGACGAGAGCCATCATCTCCGCGCGGGTCGCGCCGTCGCTCATGATGCCGCGCAGCGCGCTCGTCACGGTCGAGGAGCCCGGCTTGGAGATGCCTCGCATCGACATGCACATGTGCTCGGCCTCGATGACGACGATGACCCCCTGGGGTTCCAGGACCTCGTCGATGGCGTCGGCCACCTGCGCGGTCAGGCGCTCCTGCACCTGGGGGCGGCGCGCGTAGCCCTCGACGAGGCGCGCGAGCTTCGATAGGCCGGTCACCACGCCACCGCGTGGAATGTAACCCACGTGCGCGCGGCCGTAGAAGGGTAGCAGGTGGTGTTCGCACACCGAGTGGAAGGTGATGTCGCGGACCAGGACCAGCTCGTCGGTGCCCGCGTGGAACTGCGTGCGCAGGTGCTCGCGCGGGTCCTCGAACAGGCCCGAGCACATCTCGCGCCACGCGCGCGCCATGCGGTCGGGGGTGCCGATCAGGCCCTCGCGCTGCGGGTCCTCACCGATCGCGACCAGCAGGTCGCGCGAGGCCTTCTCCACGGCTGCGGCATCGTAGGTCACGCCTGCTCCTCGTTCTCGTTGGCCGGTGTGTCCAGGGCGGGGGCCGCAACGGCGTCGGTCGCCGAGGACTCGGCGGAGTTCACGCCGACCGGGTTGCCCATGAGGGCGCCGGGGACGGCCGCGTCCGACTGGTAGTTCCACACGGGACGCTCGGGGGCCTTGATGACGTCCTTGAAGATCTCGGCCAGCTGCGCCTCGTCGAGGGTCTCCTCCTCCAGGAGGCGGGAGGCCAGCGTGTCGAGGACGCCGCGGTTGTTCGTGAGAATCTCCCAGGCCTCGCGCATCGCGTTGTCGAGGAGGCGACGCACCTCCTCGTCGATGATCGCGGCCGTCTCGTCGGAGAAGGAGCGCGGGCCCTCACCCGAGCCGTGGCCGAAGGCCTCGGTGTCGGCATCGCCGAGCTTGACCATGCCGATGCGGTCGCTCATGCCGTAGTCGGTGACCATCGCGCGGGCCGTCTTCGTGGCCTGCTGAATGTCGTTGGCGGGGCCGGTCGACGGATCGCGGAAGACGATCTCTTCGGCGACGCGCCCGCCCATGCCGTAGACCAGGTCGTCGAGGAGCTGGTTGCGGGTCTTGTTGAAGCGGTCCTCGGTGGGCATGACCATCGTGTAGCCCAGAGCGCGGCCGCGCGGCAGGATCGTCACCTTCGTGACCGGGTCCGTGTAGTTCAGGGCGGCCGCGGCCAGGGCATGGCCGGCCTCGTGGTAGGCGGTCACGGCCTTGTCGTGGTCGTTCATGACGCGAGTGCGCTTCTGCGGGCCCGCGATCACACGATCGATGGCCTCGTCGATGGCGCGCTCGTCGATGAACTGCATGTTCGAGCGCGCGGTAAGCAGCGCGGCCTCGTTGAGGACGTTCGCCAGGTCCGCGCCCGTGAAGCCGGGTGTGCGCTTGGCGATCTGACGCAGGTCCACCTGCTGGGTGAGGGGCTTGCCCTGCGCGTGCACCTTGAGGATAGCCTCGCGCCCCTTCAGGTCCGGCGCCTCGACGGCGATCTGGCGGTCGAAGCGGCCCGGACGCAGCAGCGCCGGGTCGAGAATGTCGGGGCGGTTGGTCGCTGCGATCAGGATGATGTTGGCGCGCTCATCGAAGCCATCCATCTCGACGAGGAGCTGGTTCAGGGTCTGCTCGCGCTCGTCGTTGCCGCCGCCGATGCCGCTGCCGCGGTGGCGACCCACGGCGTCGATCTCGTCGACGAAGATGATGGCCGGCGCGTTCTTCTTGGCGCGCTCGAAGAGCTCACGCACGCGGGAGGCACCCACGCCGACGTACAGCTCCATGAACTCCGAGCCGGAGATCGAGAAGAAGGGGGCCTTGGCCTCGCCGGCGACGGCCTTGGCCAGCAGGGTCTTACCCGTTCCGGGAGGACCATAGAGCAGGACGCCGCGCGGGATACGCGCGCCCACCTTGTGGAACTTATCGGGGGAGGCCAGGAACTCGCGGATCTCCTCGAGCTCCTCCACGGCCTCGTCCTCACCGGCGACGTCCGCGAAGGTCACGTCCGGGCGCTCCTGGTTGAATTCCTTGGCGCGCGAGGCCGTGAAACCGCCCATCATGCGCGAGCCCGACATGGACCGCATGATGAAGTAGAACGCGCCCATGAGGACCAGCAGCGGAACGATCAGCTGGAACATGGCGCCCAACGCGCTGGACTGGGGACGCACCGCGTTCCAGCCCTTCGCGGGAGCCTGCTCGGCGACCGTGTCCAGAATGTCCTTCGTCTGAACGTAGGAGTACGTGAAGTAGACGTTCTTACCCAGGTTCGCCGTGGGGTCGCCCGCGCCGGTGCTCTGGTGCGTGTAATCCTCGGTCAGCGTCAGGTTCACCTGCTGGGTGCCCTCGTTGAGGACAACCTTCTCGACCGTGGTCCCCGAGATGAGCGCCATACCCTCGGACGTCGTAATCGAGCGAGGCTGGAACGCTTGCCAGAGGAACCATCCGCCAACGAGCAGGATGACGAGGGGGATCGTCACCCAGCCCCAACTCGGGCGCTTAGTCTTCGTCTTGTCGTTCACGTGAGTCCCTTACAGGTTCAAATAGTCTCAGTTGGAGTAAACGTTCGGCTGCAACGTTCCCACGAAGGGCAGGTTGCGATACTTTTCCGCGTAATCCAGGCCGTAGCCGACGACGAACTCGTCGGGAATGTCGAAGCCGACGTAGGCCACGTCGATGCCCACCTTCGCCGCTGCGGGTTTGCGCAGCGCGGTCGCGATGTTGACGGAGGCCGCGCCTCGCCCGATCAGGTTCGCCTGAAGCCAGGACAGGGTCAGGCCGGAGTCGATAATGTCCTCGACGATCAGCACGTGGCGTCCCGCGACGTCCTGATCGAGGTCCTTGAGGATACGCACGACGCCCGAGCTCTTGGTGCCCGACCCGTAGGAGGAAACGGCCATCCAGTCCATTTCGAGGGGCGTGTGCAGCTTGCGGGACAGGTCTGCCATGACCATGACGGCACCGCGCAGGACGCCGACGATAAGCAGTTCCTGACCGGCGTAATCGCGGTCAATCGCCTCGGCCATCTCGCCAAGCCTACGGTCCATGTCCTCGGCGGTCACGAGGATTTCCTTCAGATCGTTTCCCATGTCGGTGGCATCCACCGTGTCCTCTTTTCGTATCGGCGCTCCGCGAGCGGTTGCACTATAAGCGTGCCATAAAACGGCGTGTTTGTGCGTAGAAGGCATCTATTCTCACTGTGAGCGCAACGACGTTATCCTGCGCGGCACCCTCTCGTGCCCACAAACGGGCCAAATCCCTACGCCTGAACCCCTGGCCTCAGCCGACAAGCATTCCCGCGGGATGCGCGTCGTCACGAGGCCATGGCTGGCAGCGGGTCGAGCGTCGCGAGTGCGGGGCCAGGCCGGTGGTTGCGGGCCGGTGGTTGCGGGCCGTGCTGACGGGGCGCGGCGGCAGGTAAGCGGGGTCAGGCGGGCTCGCGCGGCGCGAAGACGATAAGGGCTCGGGTACCGCGACCGACACGCTTCGCGGCTCCCCCGGGCAGGAGGATCGGCCCCTGGCCGCGCCAGGCGACAACCAGGTCGTCGAGGGCATCCACGTGCGCGCCCGCCAGCGCCCGGATTCCTCCGCGGCGGGCTGCCTCGCGCAGCGCTCGGGTGCGCACGGCTCGGGGAGCGCCGACCACGTCGGCCACCGCCAGGGACGAGGCCCACTCCCCCGCCTCAGCTCCCGCCTCGCCCGCGACATCCTGAGCACGGTCGCGCAACGTCCCGCGAGCCATCCCGTCGGACCCGTCCGCCGCGCGCGCAGCAGCGTCGGCCGAGTTCGCTACCTGTTCGCGTTCGCCTGCGACGAGGGCGCGCGCCCAGCTCGTCAGGGCGTCATCGTCGGCGGCGCACAGGGCGGCCGTGCGGGCCAAGGCGGGCACAGGATCCATCCCGAGGGCATCGGCCAGCGCGGGGATCGCACCGTAACGAACGGCGCTGCGCCGCAGGGCACTACCGTCCGCGGCGCGCCACGGCCCGTCGATCGCGTTCGTAGGGTCCTCGACAGGAGTCAGCCCCACCTGCTCGCACGCGCCCGCCGTGTCGGCACGGCGCAGGCCCAGCAGGGGACGCAGCCACGTCACCCCATCCTCGTCACGGCGAATCGGCGCAATCGCGCGCAACGACGAGGGGCCCGAGCCACGGGCCAGGCGCAGCAGCACGGTCTCGGCCTGGTCCTCCATCGTGTGCCCCAGCAAGACGGGCCCACCCTCACGCAGGGCCACCTCGCGCAGGGCAGCGATACGAGCCTCACGGGCCGAGGCCTCGGGACCTCCCGGTCCATCGACGCTCACCGCGACGGTCAGCGCGCGCGCACCCAGGCGGCCGGCCAGATCCGCGACGCGGCGAGCCTCCTGCGCACTACCGGCCCGCAGGCCGTGATCAACCGTCACCGTCACCACATCGACACCCGCGCGCGACGCCACATCAATCGCGGTCACGGCCAACGCCAGCGAATCCGCGCCACCCGACAGGCCCACGACGAACGCGGAGGGCACCCCGGCCTCGTCGATAAACGAACGCAGACAGGCACGCACCGCGAGCGAACACGCCCGCACGCTGCCCCGCGGGTTCGCGCCCACGAGGCGGGAGGCGTCAGCGCACACGCGCCAGCCACGCCGCCGGCTCGGCGTACTCACGAGCCGTGGGCAAAGCCTCGACGCCAGACAGCAGGGCCGCGATCGCACCCTCGCGCACAACCGTGCGCGCAAAACCCTCCGTCTGAGCCTGCATCAACTCAACCCCGGACAGCGGCATACCCGCCGCCGCACAGGCGCGCACCAGACCAACGCCACCCGCCTGCGCGCGGTGCGTGCGCAGCCAGTGAATCGAAGGCAGGTCACGCGGAGTCAATACCTCCATCTCGGCGGTGGGCAGCGCATCCAGCAGCAACACGATGCGCACCAGCTCGTCGCTACGCTCAGGAAGAGCTCGCACCAGATCAGCGATATAGGGCACCAGATGAGGCGCGTGCGTCAAATGCACGCCGCGCAGGCTCGTGCACAGGGACACCCAGCGACACCAATCCGTCTGATCCAACGCGTAACGCTGCGCGTCCGCCAGGACGTTGGGTGCCACCAGCACGCAGCACCCGGAGGCGACATCCCAGATGCCGGTCGCACTCTTGGCCAGCGCCCGCAGCACCACTGCCTCGGCCGCGAGCACCAGCGGCGTGCGCGTGTCCTCAAAACGATCCAGGATCGCCCCAACCCTGCGAATCAACCCGCGACGATCAACAACAAGCGTGCGCGAAGCTGCCACGGTCGCCGAGGCCTCGGGCAAGGTGGACAGCTCAGCGAGCCAGCGCTCCGACCACTCCGCCGAACGGCGCAGGCGCGCCACCACAGCGGACGCGCCCACACGCGAGGCCGAGGGGCCAGCGTAGGACATCGAAGCGAGAACTCCCGCGACGTCGCGCGGACCAAACGGCATATCCATGCACTTAGTCTAGCTCGGCAAGCCCTTCCTCGAAGTTGTCCAGGCGCCAGCGTGTGGGCAGCGCACCGCCCTCAACCAGGTCATGCCCCACGACCACCAGGAGTACCCGGCCGCTCTTCGTCTTCACCGTGCCCGACAGCGCCGTCACGTTCTGAAGCGCGCCCGTCTTCGCCTGAACGTTGCCGACCGCCGGCTCATCGAGCATACGCTGAGAGAGCGTGCCCACCAGGCCCGCCCACGGCAAGAGACGAATCAGTTCCGCCTGGTTACCCTGCGCGCCATACGACGCCTTGAGGACGCCAACCAGCGTGTTCGCGCTGAGCTTGTCGTTGGTGGACAGACCCGAGCAGTCCTCCAGGATCATGCCGCTCGTGGGGATACCCGCCTGGAGCAGATCAGCCTTGATCGTGGCGATCGCACCCGCGTAGGTCGTGGGCTGCCCCGCAGCACCCGCCGCAAGACGACAATACTGATCCGCGAGCGTGTTATCAGAGTGTGCCAGCATCCAACGCAGCTGGTCGCCCATCGTCGCCGAGGACACCGACGCCACGGTCTCCGCACCCGCCGGAGGTTCCCCGGCCTGGCCCATCGTCACGGCAATGCCCGCGGAGGTCAGGGCCTGAGCAAAAACCTGAGCGACATAACCGGGGGCATCCGCGTGGAAGTCGAACGCGCCCGGAGAGGTACGCCCGGCGTCGATCGCCATCGGGCCAACGTGCCCCTCGTAGCCGCCGACCTCCTGCGCGTCCCACGACGGCAGGTGCGTGGCCCCCTCGAAGAGAGTCCCTCGCCAGTTCAAAGTAACAGATGCAACTCCACGGCCGGCAAGGGCGCTCGCCGTCTTCGCCGCGAGGGTCCCCAGACCAGCGCAACCCGACACATCAGTCTCATCGGACGCGCCCGCGCCGAGAAGCAGATCACCCTCCGAGTCGAGGTACAGGGTGCGTTCGTCGCCGCCCAGCTGCGCGCTCGTCTCGAGCGTGTCCGTGGGATCCAAATGCGTCAGCGCCGAGAAAGCAGCCAGCGTCTTCGTGGTAGATGCAGGCGTATGGCCAATCGCCGCGTCCTCATCGAGCAGAATCTCGCCCGTCTGAGCATCCACGACAACACCCCACGCGGTGTACTCACCAGTGGCCGCCCCACCCGCAACAGGGCGCCACAGCTGCTCCACCTGCGCCTCAGTCACCGGATTGCCAGCCGCCTGGGCGGGCACAGAAGCAGTCGCAGCCTCCACCGGAGCGGCGGTCGGAGCTGCAGAAGGAGAGGGACCCGCCGGTGCGCAACCAGCGCTCAAAAAGGCGACAGCCGCCACAAGTGCAGCGGTAGCGCTTACAATTGGCCCCATAGACGTGCGATGCATGGATATCCCTTCGTGGTTACCTAGGTAGCTACAGTACCCGTCCAAGCACCCACACAACCAACCGGACCCCGAACTTCGGGGCTGATTCACGGAAGGCTTGAACATGGAGTTTGATGTCACCATCGAGATTCCCAAGGGAAATCGAAACAAGTACGAGATCGATCACGAGACGGGACGCATCCGTCTGGATCGAATGCTCTTCACCTCCACCCGCTACCCGGACGACTATGGGTTCATCGACGACACCCTGGGCGAAGACGGTGACCCCCTGGACGCGCTGGTGCTCCTCGAAGAACCCACCTTCCCCGGCTGCGTGATCCGCTGCCGCGCACTCGGCATGTTCCGCATGCGCGACGAGAAGGGCGGCGACGACAAGGTCCTGTGCGTTCCCGCCTCGGACCAGCGCGCCTCGTGGCGTACCGAGATCGACGACGTGTCGGAGTTCCACCGCCTGGAAATCCAGCACTTCTTCGAGGTCTACAAGGACCTCGAGCCCGGCAAGAGCGTCGAGGGCGCGCACTGGGTCGGCCGCGAAGAAGCGGAGGCCGAGATTCGCCGCTCCTACGAGCGCCTCAAGGAGCACGAAGGCGAGCACTGAGCCGCCACCAAACGTCACGGCGGGGCCGCGCGAACCAGGACGTTCGCGCGGCCCCGCCGTCTCTGCATCGTGGGCAATGTGGGCCCCGCTCATGCGAGCGGGGGCCCTCGACTGGCAGCCGTAACCCGTTCATGCGCAGCTGGGCCCTATTGGTGGCAGTGTGGGCGGCCCGCCTGCACGACCACCTATGGGGTTAACCTGCTCTTCGCATTGTGGGGTGTAGGGGTGGTGTTGGCATGGGGTCGGGGCCTGCCCGATGATTGAGGTTGCAACACTTCAAACGCTGGGAGGCCCCGACATGTCTCATGGTACCTTGTCCGCTCCGGATATGACGACCCATTGCGCGTTGGAGGAGCTGGGCTTAGTGGCCGTGGGGATGCGCTGTCAGGAGGGCGGGTTCGTCCTGAAGTGCCGTGCGGCTAATCCGGCTCGGTGAGCTGGCCCGGGGATCGTGGACAGTGTCGTGGGACGACGACCGAACACAGGAGTTCGCCTTGGGCGCCTCATCAACCAAAAGTCGCACGTAATTTGGGTACCCTAACTTTTCATAGGTATCGAGAAAACCGCAGAATTCCAACGATGTGATTTCAACGTTTGAAATACATGTCGGGGAATTACGTGCGACATTTCTGAGGAACCACAACAAGAGACACCACAAAGGCACCACGAAGTGCCCCAAGCAGAAGACACCCCAAGCTCAGAAGACGCCCACAACCCCCACAACCGCCACAAGCACGGGGCACCGCACCCGATCAGGGGCACTGCACCCGTTACGTGGCACTACACCCGATAAGGGGCGCTACACCCGATAAGGGGCGCTACACCCGTTACGTGGCGGTGCACCCGAACAGAAGAGGTGCATTGCCCACGGATCGGGTGCAGCGCCCCAACACACAAGAACAAACGCGGAACTGACAGGACCCATCTACTCCCCGCCACAACCAGCCCGGGCGCGTCGGGCGGATTCATTGTGCCCCATGGACGCTGCCCCACCGCGAGCGTCGTGCAGGTCGTACGTAGCGACTCATGTTGTGCTCTGCTGATACTGACCACCGCGAGCCCTACCGAAAACTCCACACCGCTCATTCTTGCGTTCAAAGTGCAGACCACGGGGACCAGGCACCCACCTATACGGCCGGTGATGCCACCCCCGATCCCAGTCACACCCCTCCACCGCATGACATCGAGGTTGATGCGGGCCATATGACGCCTTCCCTGATCTGATCACACCCACATGCCACGCCTGGAACGTGCCCCAGCAACACAACATGCCCTTTGCCCCACACATTCTTCACACGACGCTCATGGTGAGAACAGCCGAGCCCTTGTCCCCCTACGCCAACAAGACCCGCGAGCGCTCAGTGTCCCCCACCCGCTTGATTCGTCCAGGCCTCGGTAATAATGCCCGAATGCTCATAGACGACAATCCCAAGTCCGCTCGTCTCGCCTCGACAGGTGGACATGACAGAGGCGTAGGGCTCCTCGCCCTTCTCGACCTTGGCATCCATTGAGGACCGGCGCATACGGTAGGTCCACGAGAAGCCATCCTCGCTCACCAGGTCAAAAACATATTGCGCATGCGGTCTCTTTCCAGTACTGCGCCCAATGCGAAAGTTCTGGCAGATGACATTCTCATGACGCACACTCCCCTGGCGCGCATCCTCCACATAGGACCACTGGTACATGAACGAGATGTAGCCGACCAACCACAGGACACACCCAATGAACCCGAGTCCCAGGAGCGGCCCAGCCACACTCCCCGGCGCCCGCCCTCCCGCAGGCGAGGAGCCGACGCGCCCGACAGCGACTAGCACCAGACGCCGCAGCAACACCCACACGAAGCGCAACGAGAAGAAGAGCACCAGGAGCGGGAGCCCCATCGCGGCAAACCCGCCGTAGAACCTCCACTGCCCCCAATCGTCGTTGAAGACAATGACGGCGACGCACGCATATCCCATCAGGACCCAGCAGCCGATAACGACCCACCTGTAGAGCTTTTGGCTATGCGTCAAGTTCTTCGAAGTGAAGAGATAATTCATAGACCAGTCTGAGCGCGCCGAGTCGGAGCTTGTCTCGATCGTTGCCATACCCCCATCGTACCCCCCACGTCTTTAGCCTCATACCGCACCCCGGCCTCGTCGAGGATCACCACCCACGAAGCTCCGCCTGCTCTACTTGCCCACCCACGCCTCGTCGATGATGCCCGTGCGCGGGTAGACGCTCACAGTCATCGTCGTCCACGGCAACTCGCATACGTTCACAACCGTGTTGAAGGGGCTGTCAATGCGATCAGTCTCCCTGTCGAGGTCAGCAAACTTCAACATGAAGTGCTGCGAATACCCGTCCTCACCAACCAGATCGAACTCGGCGAACTTCCAGGCCTGGCTCTTCAGGGTAGACAGGGAGCTCCAGTCACCCTTGACCACGCACCTGACGTTGTTATGACGAACAGGACCCTGCCACCAATCCTGAGCGAGCGCCACACGCTGCTGCCACGAGGGGTAGACGACCGCCGCGAGGATGCCAACGACTATCGCGAGGGAGAACAGGGCCAGGCCCGCGGAAGGCTCTTTCGCATGTTTCCCACGCGAGGGCCCCTTCGCTGCGCGCAGCATGTCGCGCAGCCACCAGCGCAACGTCGCCCACACGATGGGCAGCCACAGGAGCGCGGCGACCGCCGGGACAACCAGGCCACCGAGCTGGGTGCGCATCGACAACAGCCCCCACTCCCCGCGCAGGTGAAAATGCCACACGAGCCAGTACACGCCGAGCGCCATCAACCCCAGAAAAACGCGCAACCCCCGCTTCTCAGCGTTCGTGAAAACGGTGGGTATCGATTTGCCACTCCGAGGCGGTGACTTCCGGTCGCGATCAGCTGAGTTCTCCATGCGTGTCATGCTAGCCGAGGCCGGGGTGAGAGGAGACGGCAGCAGCAACGGCGGCGGCGACGGCGGCAACGGCGGCGGCGGCAGCGGCAACGACAGTGAGCCACGCCCCTCCACCCAAAAGTCGCACGTAATTTGGTCACCCTAACTTTTAATAGGCACCGAGAAAAGCGCAGAATACCAACGATCACATGTCAAAACCTGAAATAGCCACAAGGGAATTATGTGCGACATTGTTAGGAAACCATGTCAGCAGCAGCGATAACACGACGGCGAGCCACACCCCTCCACCCAAAAGTCGCACGTAATTTGGTCACCCTAACTTTTAATAGGCACCGAGAAAACCGCAGAATACCAACGATCACATTTCAAAACCTGAAATAGCCACGAGGGAATTACGTGCGACATTGTTGAGAAACCACGTCAATCAACGCGGGGAACAACCAGACGGAGACCCTCACCCCAAAGCACCCACACAACAGGCCACAAGGACGCGGACGACACCTCCCAACCGAGCCACACCCCCACCCAAAAGTCGCACGTAATTTGGTCACCCTAACTTTTAATAGGCACCGAGAAAAGCGCAGAATACCAACGATCACATGTCAAAACCTGAAATAGCCACAAGGGAATTACGTGCAACATTGTTAGGAAGCCACGTTAATCAACGCGGGGAACAACCAGACGGAGACCCTCGCCCCAAAGCACCCACACAACAGGCCACAAGGACGCGGACGACACCCCCCAACCGAGCCACACCCCCACCCAAAAGTCGCACGTAATTTGGCCACCCTAACTTTTAATAGGCACCGAGAAAACCGCAGAATACCAACGATCACATGTCAAAACCTGAAATAGCCACGAGGGAATTACGTGCGACATTGTTGGGAAACCACGTCAATCAACGCGGGGAACAACCAGACGGGCCACGCCCAACCGAGCCGCACCCAACCGAGCCACACCCAACCGAGCCACACCCAACCGAGCCACACCCAACCGAGCCGCACCCAACCGGGCCACACCCAAGCAGGCCCCACCCAAACACACCCAAGCAGGCCGCGCCCAAGCAGGCCCCACCCAAACGACCCACACACCACACACAAACGCCGGGGCCGCGCAGACACAGTCTGCGCGGCCCCCGGCAACTAATCGACTCAGAGCCTCACTGCGTACGGCATGATCGATCCCCAGCTGTACACGCCGGTTACGCGCACGGGAACGCCGAAAGTGGGAGCTTCGATCATCTGGCCGTCGCCCAGGTACATGGCAACGTGGTAGATGCCGGACTGGGTGCCGTCGGAGGACCAGAAGATCAGGTCGCCGGCCTCCATGTCGCCCAGCGACACATGCGTGCCGTAGCCGTACTGCGCGCGCGAGAGGTGCGGCAGGTCCACGCCAGCGCTCTCCCATGCGAGCATCGTCAGGCCGGAGCAGTCGACACCGCCGTAGGACTCGCCGCCCCACACGTAGGGCACGCCCAGGTAGGTCATGGCCGTCGCGATCGCGGTGGACGCGCCGCCGTAGGAGTAGCTGGGTTCCTCGTACGCGGGCTCCTCGTACGCGGGCTCCTCGTAGACGGGTGCTTCGTACGCAGGTTCCTCGTACGCGGGCTCCTCATACGCGGGCTCTTCGTACGCGGGCGCAGGCGCGGGCGCGGCGGGCGCTTCCTCGGCCGGTGCAGGCGCGGGCGCGGCGGGCGCAGGCACTTCCTCAACCGGCGCGGCGGGCGCGGCGGGTGCGGCGCTCTCGGGGGAC
>ERZ773001.27-NODE-27-length-60530-cov-117.962_pt1 | contig 60530 bp, 41 predicted proteins | sample MGYA00511673_ERZ773001 | MGnify/ENA primary metagenome ERZ773001 (study PRJEB29015, sample SAMEA2738091) | human oral metagenome | biome: human oral; feature: human-associated habitat; material: saliva | place: China | collected 2162 ... | reverse complement strand
ACCGGGGAAACGCCCAGCCTCCATTCCGAACCTGGAAGCTAAGCCCGGCAGCGCCGATGGTACTGCAACCGATGGGTTGTGGGAGAGTAGGACACCGCCACAACACACCGACGGAAGCGGCCAGAGACTCTAAAGTCTCTGGCCGCTTCTTTGCTTGCTGAATGCTTTCTTTCCTGATATCTCTCTCCGAGGCGCTGGTTACCCACACGAGCACCACCACAGCCCCTATGCGTCCCTCAGACGCTCCCCCGCGCGACAGTGCGCACCAGATGATCCTCGGGCCCGATTGGGCCGTGTTGGGCCGGCTACGCGTCGTTGTGGCGGGTGAGTGCTGCTGGTTCGAGCACGCACGCTCGTGACGTCGGTGTCGTCGCGCGCTGTGTCATCGCGCGCTGTGGCGCCGGGGTGGCCTGTCGGCGTCTAGAGCAGTGCCGACCAGGTCGGCGTGCTCGTCATTCTTTGTTACCGCTTGTCATGCCTGGGCTCCGCCATGCCCGGCGGCGGCCCGCTTTGACTCCCCGAGCCGGCACGTGGCGTTGATCTGCTTGCGCACCACGGCCTCGTACCAGGCCAGACGTGACAGACTCTGCGACGCCGGCGGGCGCGCGGCCGGCCTCGCGCCTGACACTTTTGTGCCCACAGAACGTTGCTCGGCTGAAACGCTGCCAATGTTGCTGTAACGAAAGTCGGATGATAGTCCCATGCTGTTTGATGATTCAGTGATGTAGATTGCCTGATCAGGGCACAGTTGTGAGACGCTTCGATAATTTATAGGACCTGTGTCCTAATCGATAGCCGAATGGGTTGTTCTAAAACGTTGCAGGCTGTAATGTAATTGATGTTTCAATAATACCCCGAAAGGAAACGTTATGGCTTCCATTGCTGTCGTTCTCGGTTCCGTTCGCCCCGGTCGCGCGGGCGAGCAGGTTGTTCGCTGGATCGAGGAGCAGTCGCTTCAGGTCGAGGGCGTCAACACCATCTTCATTGATCTTCGCGACTACGATCTCCCCCTCTTCGCTGAGGAGATGCCCCCCTCGATGCAGGCCCCGACCCTGCCCGAGGCCGTGCGCCTGCGCGCCAACATCGAGGCGCTCGACGCCGTTGTGTTCGTGACCCCCGAGTACAACCACTCGATCCCCGGTGTTCTCAAGAATGCGATCGACTACCTGCCCCCGGCCACCCTCAAGGACAAGGCCACCGCGCTGATCGGCTACTCCTGGCACGGCGGGGAGGCCCCTCGCGCCCACCTGCGCGATATCCTCGCCACCTTCGGCGCCGACCTGCGCGAGCAGGAGCTGGGCATCAACCTTGGTTCGGACTTCGTTGACGGTGCCTTCGAGCCCTCCGACGAGCTGAGTGCGTCGCTCCGCCAGCTCCTGGCCTCCCTGGCCTGAGCGCTGCCCCGACAGGGGGCGCGCGAGCATATTGACGCGAGAACATCGCTGAGGCACCGCACGCAGCGGCGCAGACATGACACGGGCGGCCCGGCAGGAAACTGCCGGGCCGCCCGTTCGTCGTATCTGGGAGTCGAATCCAAGGCTCAGATCCACGCGGGTAGCCACATGTGCGAGCGCCAAAACTCGTAGTCGACGACGTCGCCGCGCCACAGGGGCATGAAGTAGAAAGCGCACGCGAGAATCGCGATGGTCAGCGCGGCGGCCAGCAAACGACCCGCGGTCGCGGAGCGCAGCGGCGGGGGAGCGGGCAGGGGTGCTCCGCTGATTGTGACGGCGTCGGCCAGGAGTGCGACCATCCACGCGACCCCCAGTGCGACGAAGGGCACGAAGGCCACCGTGTAGAACGTGAAGATCGTCCGGTGTGCGTAGGTCAGCCAGGGCACGTACAGGGCGAGGTAGCCCGTCAGGATGATACCGGAGCGCCAGTTTCGGTAGCGAAGAGTCACGATGATCACGAGGAGGAGCGCCCCGATGCCGATCCACCACAGCACCGGGTTACCCAGAGCGACGACGTTCGTCGCGCACTTTCCAGAGGCACACCCGGTGATTGACGCGTCGTTTGACCAGTGGAAGGACGTCGGTCGCACCTGTGTGAGCCACGTGTAGGGGTTGGACTGGTAGGTGTGGGGCGTCGTCAGGCCGGTGTGGAACTTCCACATTTCCTTGTGGTAAATCCACAGGTCAGCGAGGGCGCCGGCGAACCCGGAGATCCCGGATCGCCCGTGTCCGTGGGCCTGGGGGTGTGTGAACCAGCCGAACCAGGAGGTGATGTAGGTCAGGATCGCGCTGGGGACCATGAGGATGAACGCCCACCAGACGTCGGCGATGAGCGCCCCGCGCACGGGCGAAGGGTGGCCGAGCCGCCAACGGTAGGTGACCTCGCGAATGGCGACGAAAATGCCGAGGCAGGCGAGTACGTAGACGCCGGACCACTTCACGGAAGATGCCAGGCCGCACAGAATGCCGGCGGCGAGCAGCCAGGGGCGCCGACCCGCGTTGGGGCCGATCGCGAAGCCGCGTCGGTCGCGCAGGGTGACGAATGTCCACAGGCTGGCCCAGCCGTGGCGCGGGGCTCCGATGCCGTCCCATGCGGTGAGCTTGCTTGCCAGCGTTGGGCGTGACATCTGCTGGTCCTTGACGACGCACAGGAACGCAGCCAGGGCGAACATCGCGAGGTAGCCGTCGAGGATGGAGGTGCGGCTCATGACAATGGCGATGCCGTCGGTAGCCAGGAAGAGGCCAGCGAGGAGGGTGAGGAGGGGGCTGTGGAAGAGGTTCTGCGCGAGTCGGCACAGGAGGAATACGGTGATAACGCCGCAGATCGCGGTCACGATGCGCCAGCCCACCGGGTCTGTCTGTCCGAGCGCTTCCATGCCCAGGCCGATGAGCCACTTGCCCGTCGGCGGGTGGACGGGGTACCCGCCTTTGGCTGCGAGCCCGGAGACGTTGCCCGCGACGAAGGACGCGTCGTAGTTGTTGGGCCACGTGCCCTCGTATCCGAGTGTGATGAGTGACCAGGCGTCCTTGACGTAGTAGGTCTCGTCGAAGACGAGGGTGCGGACGTTGTCCAGTCCGGTCATGCGGATGATGGCCGCGATGATCGTGGCGACCACGGTGGCCACCCAGCCGGCGGCCGGGGTGCGCAGGCGGGCTGCCCAGATGTCCCCGCCTGTCGTTGACGAGGCCGGGGCGGGGTCGTGGGGGACGCTGGCTTCGGATGCTTCGTTCTCTCGGCTGGGGTCCTCGGTGCCGGGGTCCTCGGGGCTGAGATCCTGCGCTGCGCCGTCCTCGGGAGTCGTGTCCGCGGGGGTCGAGGCCGGGGCGGGCGCGTTCTCGGGGGTGTCGGCCTGGAGAACCTCGTCCTGAGGGCTGGGTGCCTCGACGTCCTGTGGGTTGTCGTGGGTCGTGTTCGTGGTATCCATCGGTGCCGAGTCTAGCGGGCCGTGTGGTGCTGTGAGCAATTGCCTGAACGTTTGTTGCCGACGCTTGGGAGGATGTGCGTCGGCCAGGTGTTGAGAATTGTTCTCGCAATGCTCTATAATTTTCGGGTACCCGAAAAATCTGTTGGAGCGATGATGATCCCCTCAACAACCCGCCGCGCGGCACTCGCCATCCTCGGCCTCGCCCTCGCGCCGCTCGCAGCGTGCACGCCCACCTCCTCGGCACACGGCCTCACAGTCGTCGCCACAACCACGCAGATCTGCGACTACGTCACCCAGATCGCAGCGGCCTCCACCGACCTCTCCCTGGATAAGACCGACGCCTCCGGCAAGAGCTCCCACGTCGGCGTTGCCCCTAAGGATGCGGCCCTGACCATGAGCCTAACGTGCCTCCTTGCACCCAACGCCTCGGCGCACGAGCATGAGATGACCCCCTCCCAGACCGCCGCCCTGGCCGACGCCGACGTCATGGCCGTCTCCGGCGTCGACCTCGAGCACTTCCTCGACGACGCGGTTGCCTCCTCCGGCTTCCACGGGCGCATGGTCGTCACCTCCGGCGTCCTGACCGCCTCCGATGTCGACAACCCCGGCGCGGCCGACCCGCAGACCCCCTACACGATCGACCGCGGGACCCAGCACGTCGAGGTCTCACCCTGGCCCTTCCCGCCCGAAAACGCGGGCGAAGCGCCCGAATTCCGCTTCGATCCCCACGTGTGGACCTCGCCCAAGCGCGCCCGCGTCCAGGTCGAAAACCTGGGGGCCGGCCTGGCCGCCGCCGCGCCCGACGCCGCCTCCTCGATCAACGCGGCCACGGCCTCGTACCTGGAGGACTTGGACGCCCTCGACGCGTGGGCGACCTCCTCCATCGAGACCGTCCCGGAGGGCCAGCGTGTCCTGTTCACCTCGCACGACGCCTTCGGCTACTTCTCGGGCGACTACGGGATCCGCTTCATCGGTGCGGCGCTGACCGACTTCAATGACCAGCAGGACGCGACCGCCGACCACATCGCCTCCGCCGTGCAGGCCGTCAAGGACTCGGGCGCGGTCGCCCTCTTCGCCGAAAACTCCAACAATTCCAAGTCCATCGAGGCGATCGCGCGCGGTGCTGGCGTCACCCCCATCGTGGGCGACGACGCGCTCTACGGCGACTCGCTCGGGCCGGAGGGCAGCGCTGGGGCGACCTACGTGGGCTCGATCATTCACAACGTGCGCGCGGTGACCGACGCGTGGGGCGGCACCGCCCCGGCGTTGCCCGAACGGCTGGCGGGTCAGTGATGTCTCACCTCGTTTCTTTTGAGGAAGCGGCGCTGGGGTATGGTAATACCCCGGCGCTGTCCGGCCTGACCCTCGACGTGGATGGGGGTCAGGCCCTCGCGCTTGTTGGCCCCAACGGCGGCGGCAAAACCACGCTGATGCGCGGGATCGTCGGCGGCTGCCAGATCCTGTCGGGGCGTGTGTCCGTCGCTGCGTCGCGCATCGGCCTGGTCCCGCAGAGCGCCGACCTGGACCTGACCTTCCCGGTCAGTGCCGCCGAGGTCGTCACCATGGGCCTGATCGCCGAGGCCGGGTGGGGACGGCGCATCACCGCGGACATGCGGCGCCGCGTGGGAGAAGCCCTCGAGAGGGTCAACCTTTCCGACCGCGCCTCCCACCGTTTCGGCACGCTCAGCGGCGGGCAGCGCCAGCGAGTCCTCGTGGCCCGGGCCCTCGTCGCCCGGCCCGAGCTGGTCATGATGGACGAGCCCTTCAACGGTCTCGACGCGCCCAGCCGTGACATCATCACCGGACTCATCGCCTCCCTCACCGCCGACGGCGTCGGGGTCGTCGTGTCCACCCACGACCTCTCGCTCGCGCGCGACGTGTGCTCCCGGGCCTGCGTGATTGCCTCGCGCCTCGTGGCCCTGGGCCCCGTCGACGAGGCCCTGGCCCCCTCAGTGCTCGCGCGCGCCTACGGGTCGGGCGCCGACGAAGCGATTGCGGCGCTGTCATGATCGCCCCCTACCTGCTGCGCCCCATCATCGTCCTGGGGCTGCTGGCCCTGGCGGTGGGGCCAGCCTCGACGCTCGTGAACCTGCGCCGGGCCGAGTTCAGCGCCGAAACCATGGTGCACGGCGTCTTCCCCGGCATCGTGGTGGGCATGGCCGTGGGCGGGCGCGACGCCATCATTCCCGGCGGTGCCGTATGTGCGGCGCTCATTGCCGCCTCCCTGACGGCGGCCTCGCGGCGCCCGCGCTCCTCCGAGGCCACCACCGCCGTCCTGCTGACCGCCTTCTTCTCCCTGGGCATCGTCATCTCCCTGCGCATCGGCGACATGTCCGGTCAGCTCGAATCCCTCATGTTCGGGCGCCTCCTGGACATTACGCCCTCTCGGATGTGGACCAGCGCCGCGGTCCTGGCCGTGGCGGGCCTGCTCCTGCTGGCCACCTGGCGCGCCCAGATCGCCGTGGCCTTCGACCGCGAGGCTGCGGGCGTCAGTGGCATCCCCGTCACCTGGATCGACGTCGCCTTCAACGCGGCGCTCGGCGCGATTGTCGTCGCGGCCTCGACGGCCGTGGGCGTCCTCCTCGTCGTCGGTTACCTCATCGTTCCCGGCGCCTTCGGGCGCCTGCTTGCCTCTGGAACGCGCGCGATGGCGGCGTTGGCCGCGCTGTGTGCGCTGGTGGGGGGCTGGGCGGGCTTTGGCGTTGCCCTGCTGCGCGCGCCTCGGCCCCTGTCCCCGCAGGCCTGCGTCGCCCTCGGCGTGCTCGCCTGCTTTGCGTTCGGCTGCGCGATCCGGAAGCTGCGCGACGCTCCCGTGGGGCGGGACGAGGCCTCGGCCGGCCCTCAGGATTCACTGACCGCGCGTGAAACAGCGCGTGAAACGGGGGCTGTCGTGGGACCAGATCTGAGCTCCGCGCGTGAAACAGCGCGTGAAACGGGGGAGAGTGTGGGCCGTGAGCGTGAAACAGCGCGTGAAACAGGGGAGAGTGTGGGCCGTGAGCGTGAAACAGCGCGTGAAACGCGGACGCCGGAGCTGCTGACGGCGGGGGAGGCCTCGTGATCCTCAGCCTCCTGCTCGTCCCCGCCCTGCACGTCACCCTGATCGGAGCCCTCGGTGGACTCGTCGGCGCGTTCGCATACCTGGACAAGCGCATCTTCTTCGCCGAATCCGTCACCCACGGCACCTTCCCGGGCGCGGTCCTCGGCGTCGTCATTGCCTCCGCCCTCGGCCTGGGACACTCGGGCATGTCGGCCGCTCTCTACGTCGGCGCCTTCCTCGGAACGATCCCGCTCGTCGCACTGATGCGCTCCCTCGCATCGATCCCCGGAATCTCCAGCCAGGGGGCCGCGGGCATCGTCCTGACCGCCGGATTCGCCGCCGGGTACTTCCTGGCGACCTGGTTCAAGCCCCTGCCCCTCGCGGTCAGCTCCTTCCTGACCGGATCCGTCATGACGGTCTCGCCCGCGGACGTCGCGTGGGCGGGGGCAGTCCTGGCCCTCGCCGTCGTCGTTGTCGCCGCTGGACACCGCCAGCTCCTGGCCCACTGCTTCGACCCCGCCGAACCGGGGGCCGCGCGCGGAGCCTCGCGCAACGAGCGCATCATCCTGGGCCTCATCCTCGCCGCCGTCACCGTCGCGATCCCCGCCGTCGGCACGATTCTGTCGATCGCCCTCATCGCCGCCCCCGCCGCAGCAGTCGCCCCACACGCGCGAAGCGCGCGCGCCTTCCTCATCGCCTGCCCCCTCCTCGGCGCCCTCGTCGGCCTGGCTGGCTTGGCGATCGCCGTGCCCGCGCGGCTCAGCGCTGGCGGTACCATCGCGCTCCTGTGTGCGGCCTGCGTCCTGGCCTCCCGCGTGCCCGGGTGGCTGTGCTCGCGAGCCGCCGCTCACCTACGGGCCCGGGTAGCCTCCCGCTGAGAGAACCTGGGCCTCGGGCCGCCTCGAAGCGCGCACCCGACGGCGCTGTGCGCGCGAAGGCCACCCAGGCCTCGTCCCCGAGCGCAGTGTATGAGCAACAGTCATCCATCACCCCTCCAAATACCCAAACAATCGCTATTTTGTGCGCTCAGTGCGTGTCGATGCTTCCTCCACCCACCGCGCCGCTCACAAGAAGACCCGCGCGGTTGTCGCGACGAAAAATGCCCTATGACCAGCGGTGTTGGAAAAAGCGTTCCTGGGCAATTAGACTGAGAAAAAATTACGTCTTAGCCCGGTCAATCAGACCCAGAAGCGCGGGGAGGCACGATGAATAACACCGCTGCACAGATCGTCGTCATCGACGATCACCGCGTCGTTGGGCTCGGCGTCAAGGCAGCGTTCGAGGACCAGGGGGCCGACGCCTCCATTGCCTGGTCGCCGACCGTTCGCGAGGCGCGGTGGAAGCGCGGGCAGGTCGCCGTCCTCGACCTGCGCCTCGCCGACGGCTCCACCCCCGACACGAACATCGCGTACATCAACGGATACGGGATCCCCGTCGTCGTCTACACCTCCGGCGACGACCCCTACCTGGTGCGACGCGCGATCGCCGGTGGTGCCCTGTCCATCATCCGCAAGACCGCGCCACCCGACGACCTCGTCGAGGCCGTCCTCGCCGCCGCTGACGGCGTCACCTTCCCCACCCCGGACTGGGCCGCCGCACTCGACGCCGACGAAGACTTTGTCGCCGAACACCTCTCAGACCTCGAGGCGCACATCCTCGCCCACTACGCCTCCGGTGAGAGTTCCGCCTCCGTGGCGCGTGCCCTCAGCGTCTCCAAAAACACCGTCAACACCTACATCGCCCGAATCCGCGATAAGTACAGGGAATCCGGGCGCCCCGCAGAATCGCGCGTCGACCTCTTCCGACGTGCAGCTGAAGACGGCCTCGTCAGCTACTACGACTAATGCACCCGCGCGACCTCGGCCCCTACGCGCTGCATATGCAGCGCCTCCTCGTCCTGACCTGCGTCCTCGCAGCCATCTTTATCACCATCATCAGCGGACCCCAACTGGTTCCGGTGGGGCTTTCGCGCGCTGAGCTCGCGCAGTGGGTCGTCTACTCGCCGAACCTGATTCTCCCGCTCTGCGCCGGAGCGTGCGCGCTCGCCGCGATACACAAAGCGGTGACCACACGCAAACATACGCACACGTGGACCGATACCGGCTGGTTTATCCTCACGCGCCTCTACCTCGCGTGCTACCTTGCGCTCATCGTCGCGTGCGCGATCCTGCCAGCCATAAACCTCGGATCCCCGGTGCCCCCGGTGTATTTCCACGCCATCGCCTCCGACACGAACCCGATCCTGGCACTCTACCCACTCGCTGCGATCAGCTGCATCGCCGTCCTGCGCGGACGCTACACGGCCGCCTACCTCAGCGCCATCGCCCCGCTGCAGATCATCGTCATAATGAGCGCCAACCCCGACAACAAACTACTCGAAACATCGGTCGGCCCCCTCTTCTTCCTGCTCACCGCCATGGCCAACGCGGGAATGCTCGAATGGACCCTCATGATCGTGCGCGGCCTCGACCAAACCCGCGCCAACGCCCGCGACGCGGAGCATGCGCTCGCGGGAGAGCGCGCCCAGGGGCGTGCACGGGCGCGAAGCAACGGTCTCATCCACGACTACGTGCTCTCGGCTCTGATTCTCGCGTGCAAACGAGGCATCGACGATATCGAGGTGCGCGCGGCAGCCCACTCCGCGCTGTGCGCCCTAGTCCCCGCCCCACCCTCCAACGGGTTCATGGACGCTACACAGATGCGGGGAGCATTCGAGGCCCTCGTGCGTTCCGGGAACACGCGCTGGAAGCTCGCATGTCACCTTCCCGCAAAAGGCTGGCAGATCCCCGCCCAGGTGGGCGCCGAGGTCGTCGCCGCGACCCACGAGGCACTCAACAACGTTCGCCTCCACGCAGGATCCGACACCTCGGACCCGAGCCAGCCCGCGCGCTGCCGCGTCGTTGTCTCAGCCGGGGCGGACTCCATGCGCGTGACGATCACCGACACGGGACAGGGCTTCGACCTTGAGCGCCTCGCCGAGGGGCGACACGGCGTCCGGGGTTCCATCGTGAAGCGGATGGAGTCGGTCGGTGGCAACGCAACCCTGGCCTCGAAGCCCGGCGGAGGCACGCTCGTGACCCTGGAATGGCGCGACCCCCAGAGTCGACGCTTCCGGCCGCGGCAGGCGATTCGCTCCGCGTTCGCGTGGCGGACCCGCGCGGGTACGCGCGACAAAGACCCGTCGCGCACCGCGTGGGATTCGCAGGTCCGCGCGGCCGCAGAATCGCGCGGCGCGCGGCTGCTTGTTCTGGTCGGCGTTGTGTTTCATAGCTATATGGTGGCGATCGAATTCAGCCACGGGGCCTACTCACATAGGAGCCCCGTCATCCTCTCCCTCGCGATCATGGCGGTCGCAGGAACCCTGTTGGTGGCACCGTGGCCCGACCGCGTGCCCCCGAAACTCGTGACGTGGGGGAGTGCCGCTGTGATCGGTGTGTCCAACCTGCTGGTACTCATCCCGATTCGGGGAGCGTCCGCATGGCCGGGCTGGTCCGGGTGGAGCGCGGGCGCATCGATGTTCCTCGCTGTGCTGCTCCTCCTCCGTCAGCGCACGGCCGAGGCCGTCGTTGGTTGCGTCGGCTTTGTGGTCGCAGTCGCCGCCTGGGTTGCACTCTCAGGTAGGCCGCCCGGCCTCGTCTTTACCTTCACGATCGGCCACATCATCACGTTCATGTTCTGGTTTGCTCTCGTGTCGTGGTCGGGCACCGTGACCTCCGCGATCGAACGAGCCCTCAAAGCCGAGGAGCAGGCGCGTCTGGAGAGGGAACTGCAGGTGAGCATTAATTCGGCCATGGCGGTCAAGCTCGCCGACGTGTCCGTTCGCGCGCGCGGGACCCTCGAGGCACTCCGGGATGAAGAAGTGACACCTGAGATCGCCATGGAGGCGCGCCTGCTCGAGGCGGAGCTGCGCGACGAGATCCGCGCTCCCTTCTTCACCGGAACCGCCGTTGTGGAAGCGGCGCGTCGCGCGCGAGGACGAGGGGTCGAGGTTCTCCTGCTCGATGACCGGGGCACTGGGGACCGCGGGGAGGACAAGGAGAACGAAGCCCGGCTGCGCGACATCATCGTGTCGCGAGCAATCGCTGCCCTCGACGAGGCCGTGGCCGGGCGCGTCGTCGTGCGGGTGTGTCCCGCGGGCAGACGGTGGGCCGCGACGATCCTCACCGACGAGGGGCTGGCTGTCGTGGAGCCGGAGGCGGCATCGACGAGCGTCTGTTGAGTGGGGAAACCTCGTTCCAGCCCTGAAGTGCCAAACAGTTACTCTGTATAACTTGTGATATTCGCGATACTGCGGGGTGTGTGTTGGAGGATACTGGAGGTGTCCTCTGATGGAGGGCGGTTCTTTCACATCACAACACAGGTATTAGGAGTCTGACATGACGCGATGGAAGAAGGCGGTCGGCGTCGTAGCGGCCGTCATGGTTGTGGTCTCGCTGACGGCGTGCTCTGGATCAACGAGGACCAAGGGAGGTGACACGACCTGCGGGGAGTATTTGACGATGTCCTCCGACGATCAATATGAGGCGGTCAAGGACCTCCTGTCGGAGAAGGGGAAGACTCCTTCAAAAGCCATGATTCAGCTGAGTGTCAGTTCAGCGAAGCTCTTTTGCGTGACGGCGGGCGACGATCAGTCCAAGATTCGCGAGATCAACGGATAGGTGGCGCGCCTTCCCACTCATTCACCTTGATGTGCGGACGAGTGAACGTGGCTGTGGGGGCCACCCATTGGGTGGCCCCCACGTATGTCGTGCCTCGTGCGTTGGCTACTTGTTGATATGGCGATCGAGCCAGGCTTTGAGATCCGGGTAAATCGACGGATTCTTCGACAGCGCCAACCACAGGTCAGGCCTCGTCCGAGCGATCTCCGCCTGGATCTCCCACGGCGTCGCCGGATCCATCGCGTCGGCGGCAGTGAAGCGGCTCCCCGGCGAGACTGCCGCGCGCGTCATGTCGAGGTCATCGTCGTCGTAGGCGTCGGCCGAGGCCTGCTGAGGCTGAGCGATTTCCGGTGCCTGTTGGGGCGCCGAGACCTGTTGGGGCGCCGAGACCTGCTGGGGTTCCGGGGCTTGCTGGGGTTCCGGGGCTTGCTGGGGTTCCGGGGCTTGCTGCAGGGCAGGTGCGGGCGAAGCGAGTGGGCCAACCGAGAACGGCTGATTGACCGGGGCGTCCTTGCTGGGGGAGGTGAGAGGGCCAATCGAGATCGGGCGGTTAAGCTCTTCGGCCGCGCTCTGGCGCGGTGCAGGGGCTTCCGGGGCTGGAGGCATCGACGGTGCAACCGCTGTCGGCGCGGGATCCACTGCGGAGGGCGCGACGGAGGCGGGCGTGTGCACCTGCTGAGCCACGGCCTCGTTCGTGAGAGGCTGTGCAACGTTGGCCGCCTGGGGCTGCGAGAACGCCGGTGCCGCGGGCGTCGTCAGAGCGCTCGGCGCCACTTGAGCGGCGGTGGTGGCCTGCTCGATCCACGTCTGGTAGGCCTGCGCCTCTTGAGCGTTGGTGGCCGCCGGGCGCTTCCACGGTTCTGGGTCCTGGGCTGCGAGGGGGTCGAGAAGCGAAGCAGGCCCGATGAATTCCGCGGCCACGACCACTGCTGCCCCAACAACGACGAACAGCGATGGAACGAGCCTGTGATCCTCGTCGGCCAGCAGGAACAACCATGGCAAGCCGATGACGAACAGCGCTAGTCCAATGAAGTGCAGTGTTGGGTATTTCACTTCCATGCCACCTTTCCTTGTTCACTGATGATCTCGCAGTACGGGTCACATGCCCTCATCGCCCTGATGACGCGCCGCTCCAGATTGGTCAGGCTCCTGGCTCCAGGGACCAGGCCGTTAATCTGCTGCGCGTAGGGAACGCTCCACAGGAGCTGGGTGCCTTCGTCATTGACGAACAATCCTGCTACCCACTGCTTGAACGCCAGGCGTCCATCCGACTGGAAGATGATGCCGTTTGGGTCTGTCGCCCAACATTTGAAGACACTGACAGGCCACCAATTTGTGGATTTTTCGCTTGCCGGAACGTCGATTGCCGCCCACGCAGCATTGAGCAGCTCCTGAGCTGACGCTGTTTTCGGGATCACGAGGTGCGCTCTGCCCACAACGCCCTCGCCCTCACGGTGCGTCTTCCGGAAGATCAGCTGGGTGATCTTCGCGGTGGCTTCCTCTCGCAGCCGCATCCACCCGTAATAGAGGAAGCCACAAGCGACGAGAATGATGATTGCTATCGCCATGTTCATGATGTGTTCTCCTATGAACCAAATAGAAGCGTGAAAGGTGTGAGGAAGAAAAGCCCGAGCCATGCTTCGTCCCAATAAGAGGGGGTCTGAGCAGCCGGTGTGCGCGGTCGGTGATAATCAGCGTGCTGGCTACGGCTCCGGGATCTGCACCTATGAGCTGGAGGATGCCTCCGTGGACGTGTCCGTGGTTGTGTCCGTGGCCGTGTCCGTGTCCGTGGTCTCAGCCTCTGAAACAATGCCCGCGCCTGCCTCGTCCGTCGAAACGGTAACGAAACGAGAGGCCGCAATGAACAGATCGAAGAGCTCGAGCATGAGGTGCTTGATCATGGCCATCTGCGTCGTGAACGAGACGATCACGATCTGCTTCGTGCCGGGCACGTGCGCCCAATAGTCGACGCGCATCCGCTCGAGGTCGAGCTTTTCGGCCTCAGCACGCAGGGCCGCTTCCTCGGGAGTCTCCTCCTCGGGGACCTCGATCTGGAACGAATCATCCTTCTCGATGAGCAGGCGGCGCAGCGCGCGGTAGTTTCCGCCCTCGACGTCGACGAACGCGTCGTCCGCGTCATCGAAGCCCATTCGAAGGATGCCAAATACTTCGTCGCTCTCCGTGCCAATCGCAGGGCTCATGCGCAGGCCCGGCGGCTGGTAGACCGTAATGTTGACGGGGAAGGGCGCGTCCTTTTCCAGCTCCTTGCCGAAATACATCGCAACGGCGCCGCCTTCCGCGGCCTCGGCACACGCATCGACCACCTGATCGTGCATTTGACGACGCAGAACGGCGGCGTCGTCCGCCGGGCCGACAATGCCCTGGACCAGTCGCTCGACGTCTTGCTCCACGGCCCCGTCGTCCGTGATGGCCACGGGGAACCAGGTGCCCGGCAGGTTGAAGACGAGGCGCGGGTCCTCGCTGGGGCTCTTATCGCTTGCCATCGTTGATTCTGCTTTCTCGTGTGGAGGTCAGATGCCGGTTGGGACGGTGCCTGGAGCCCACGTCGGACGCTCGGGCTCCGGTAGGAGGATCGGAGCATCCCATTTCTCCGAAGGCTTTTGCCGGTCCGCGTACGCATGGCCGTGCTCGGCGTCGTACTGTCTCTTCATGGCGTCGAGGCCGTGTCCCCGGTTGATGTCGTTGAAGTGTGCCCAGTCGTCGCGGGACGCCTTGACTTCAATTTGCTTTCCATAGGCCTCGGGGAGCGAAGCATACTTCTGCAGGTTTGTGAGGGGATCGGTGGAGAAGTGGTAGTTTTCGACGCGTGCGCGTGCATTGACAGGGTTGGTGTCGAAGCCGTTCATCTTTGCTGCGTAAGTCGCAGTAACCATACTCGTGAAGCTCACGCCTGCGGCGTTGAAGGTCGTCGCCTTCGCCCCCGTAGCGATCGACCCCACCGCAGCTAGTTCGCCGCCCAGGGAGTGCCCGGTGAGGGAGAAATTGCCGTCGGCGACGCCGTTGGCCATCAGGCGCTGTTTCACGGTCGTCGCCGCGAGTATCGCCTGATGGACCTGATCCGAGGTTGCGACCGCCCCGAATACGTCGTTGAGAACATCGCCTGTGTGCCCGAAATCGGTCCCCTCGTAGGACAGGACGTAGCGCCCGTTGTCGTCCCGGAAGAGTGTCGCGTGGAAGCCGGTCTTCTTGTCCTCGAGGATCTTTGGGTCGATGCCGAGACTGCGCAGCTCCGCGGGGCTCACCTCGTGCCAGCCGGGAGGCTCCTTCCAATCCCCGCGGGGGTGGGGCCTGCCCGCGAGGTCCATCTTGTCCCGGATGAGGCCCTCCCTGCCCGGGCGCGTGTTGACGGTCTCCGTCGTCTCCCCGTTGTCGCCGTAATGGACATTTGCCGGACCCTTGAGGCGTTCTGCAACGTCCAGAGCAGTATTGTAAATCGTCATGGCGAGTCTCTGTGCCTTCGCTACCAACCAAATACAGCTCGCAACCATTGCGATGCCGGAAAGGATGGTAAGCAGAGCAGGGAACGTTGCCGTAATGAGGGCTGCCAGCGCAATCCCGAGGAGTACAGCCACGGATAATACCGCAACGATACAAAGGACTATCGCGAGGGCCTTAACAACCTCCGCGATCACCTTGGCGATTTCCTCGATCACCTTTTTGAGAACCTTCGTTACCCACTTGGTGATATCAGCGAGAACTTGACCAACCTTGTTGATGAACTGCGAGATCTTGTCCAGCCAGTTGTCTTTGGTGGCAGCCATTGCCGTGTCGATCTTGCTGATGGCGCGGCCGGCCGCCTCATCCACCTCTTGGGCGATCTGAGCGATTTCCGTCGATGCGTCGGTCGCCGCCTTCGCAGCCCGACGTTCGTTGCTCATCGCCTGCTGGACTGCGTTTTGTGCGTTCTGGACGTTGACGGAGGGGGCGTGGGAACTCTGCAGCTGCTGGAGACGCTTCTTTGTCGCGGTCACCGTGCGCTGTGCGTCGTTGCGCTGCCGGTTGGCGCTCTCCTCCCGGGCAGAGGCCGCGTCGGCGCGCTTGTGGCAGTCGGCGAGCACCGTCTGGTATTCGCGCAGAGCTAGGCCCGTGTTCTTGTATCGGCCGTGTGCCGCCTCCAGACTCTTCTCGGCGTTTTGTACCTCCTTCTGCGTGGCCGCGACGGCCTTCGACTTCGACGTCGTTACGAACTTATTGAGGTCGTCGATTGCGGATTGGATGCTGTTTGCGGAGGTGATCAGCCCCTCGACCTTGGTTTTGAGGGCGGTGGGATTACCCGGAAGAGTGCTCATTTCTGCTTCCTCCTTAGCGCCTCTGCGAGCTTTCCGTCGAGGTCTTCAAATGTGTCAGCGATGGCGTCGAAGGTTTTCGCCAAGGCCTCCAGGTGATCGCGGAAACGGCCCCGGGTGGTGTCCCAGTTGTTGCCGAACTCTCTGACTTTTCCCGCGAGTTTGTCGTGGCCGACAACAGAGGCAATGTCCAAGGCGTCGATTTTGACGTCGTTCAGGAGAGCGGCGGTTGCGCGAAGGGACTTAGACCGGTTGCGCAACTCGCTGATATCGACTTGCAGGTCCGGCATGGGCGTTTCCTTTCTTTAGAGGACCTGGGGCGCGGACGTGTCATCCCGCGCCCCAGGCGGTGACGACCTTACTTACCGGCTGCTCGTGCCAGTTCCTCGTCGGTCTGCTGGAGAGCTTGCGCGGCCTTGTTCAGGTAGTCGGCCATGCCGTCGATTCCCTGAACCGTGCGGGTCGCACCCTGGGTGAACTCCTGGTAGGAGGAGTCGAAGGCGCCCGAGGCGCGCGACGTGGTGAATCCGTTCTGCACGAGTTGCTGGACGAGTGAGCGCAGCTCGTTGAGCTTGGACTCAAGATCCTTCTGGCCGTTGCGCAGGCGAGTTGCTGCGGACTGCATCTGGTCGTAGGTGACATTCAGGTTTGCCATTGTGTTCCTCCGTTGAGAATTGGATACCCGGAGTGGGTATCGCGGATCTGGTGTGTTCGAGCCGACGGTTCCCACGTCGGATGGGTGATTAGCCCGTAATCTCAAACTAACATTTCGTTTTGTCACTGACGATGGGGACTAGTCCCCATCGGGTTTTGTCATACTCGGGGCACCTGCACTTTCCACTGTTTGCCGGACTGAACAAAGTAGCCGCGACCCGGCACGGCCTCGGCCCCAAAGATGCCGGGGACGGGAACACCGACGGCGTTCTCGCCCTCACCGGGCGAGGGGCACAGGACGATCCCTGTCCGTCCGCTGCGCACACCGGATGCCAGCGAGCCGCCGAATGACCACCCGGACACATCGGCCTCGGCCACGACCAAATGACCATTGGCCTTCGCTGAGGCGATGGCGTCCTGCAACTGTTGGTCACACGCGGAGAAAGAGAACTCTCCAATACCCTCAACAAAGAGGACGACTCCCGGCGTGGTTTCCGGAGCTTCTTCCTCAAACAGGTGACCGTGCTTGGCAAGCATGGACGCGATCTTGTCTGCTCCCTGCGCTGTCTCCGTCCACAGCGGTTCCCTCGCCACCAGGGATCGGCGTGCACATGCGTGCAGCATGACCGCATTCGGGAAAGCACTGCGGACGCTGCGTGCCAGCCACCGGACGGTGTTGGTCCTGCCAGACTGAGCGGGGCCGGTGATCGCGAAGGTACCCCCAGGGCGCAGCGGCATCGGGCCAAGCGAACCCGCCTCGACCCCGATGACGGGGCGTCCATCGACAACGCGATCGACCTCGCGCTCCGGTATATCGAGCGGCAGGGAACGGATCGGTGTCGGGCGGGTGCGTCGGCGCATAAACGAGGCGCCTGCCAGTGATTCGATCTCCCTGGCCTGGTCGTAGTCCGTGACGTTCCTGCCGAGGATCGGCAGCTGCAAGAGGTTGGGGTTACCCACCTGCATGGCGCGTCCTGGAGCGCTCGACGCGCTCAGAACATCGCGCGGAAGATTGAAATAGAGGTATGCGTCCTCGTCGGTTAGACGCAGAACCACCTTGCGTTGGAACGACGCGGCGATCGAGTTCGGAATGGCCTGCGGCCGATCCGCCGACACCGCGAAGTGAACGCCGACTTCGCGCCCGTCCGACAGAATCTGCTGGAAACGGCTCCAGATCTTCGCATGTCGGCCGACGAGCTGGTAGGTCTCTGCGAATGTGGCGATCCCATCGATGAGCACGAGGTATCGGGGCTCGTCCTGCTTACCCGAGAGCTCCCGGTAGGAGGTCAGGTGGCTGGCGTTCACGGCCTTGTAGGAGACAGAACGCTCGTCGACGATGCTACCGAGGAAGTCGATGAGCTTGGCAATCCTCTCTTCGTCGTCGCCCTGGATAACGTTGCCGACGCTGGGGAGCTTCTTCAGCATGTCGAGGCCTCCGCCGGCGAAGTCGAGGGCGTAGACGTTGACGGGACCCGAACTGGGGGTGATGCCTGCAGCGATCGCGAGCGATCGCAGCGCGGTCGTTTTTCCGGAACCGGAGGCGCCGTAGAAGGCGATGTGTCCGTCCGTGTCGGGTCGGAAGTACTCGACTTCCTGCGACTGGTCTTCGGGGTCGTCTAGGACACCGAGGACAATCTTGGCGTCGGAACGCTGGGGTAGAAGCGAGAGGTCATAGATCGGTGCGAGTTCGGGCAGCCACGGCTTGCGAGGCGCCTGGATGTTCGCTTTGGCCGACGCTGCGCGAATCGTACCGACAACTCGGGTGATGTCGGTAGGGATCTCCTCGCGAGGCTTGGGCGGCTCGGGCGTCTTCCACTTCTGCGGCAGGCCGAAGCCCAGCGCCTCGATGTCAACCTGCGTCGTCTTGAGTCCCTCGGCCGTGCGGGCACCCGGGTAGGCCGACTGGAACACCGAGATTCTGCCGGGGCCTGTCTTTGCCGCAGCACGGCCGGGCGTGTTCTGCGGGAAGTGGGCGGCCATGGCATCCCCGAGGACATCCTGGGAATCATCGGTGTCAGCCATGCGCAGGGCGACGCGCAGGTTCGTGTTCGCACGAAGGTTGTCCTTGATGACGCCCGCAGGGCGCTGCGTCGCCAGGATGAGGTGCAAGCCGAGGGAACGTCCTCGTTGGGCGACGTCGACGACGCCGTCGATGAACTCGGGAACCTCGTTCACGAGCGCCGCGAACTCGTCGACGACAATGACGAGCGATGGGGGGCAGTCGGGATCGCCAGACTTCTCGAGGGTGACGAGATCTTTTGCTCGTTTTTTGTTGAGAAGGCGCTCGCGGTAGTGCAGCTCCGCTCGTAGTGAGGTCAGGGCGCGGCGCACCAGATAAGGCGACAAGTCGGTGACCAGGCCGACGGTGTGCGGCAGATCCGTGCACTGCTCGAAGGCGGAACCGCCCTTGTAGTCGACGAACAGGAATGTCAGCCTATCGGGTGACACCGATTGGGCCATGCCGAGGACCCACGCCTGCAAGAACTCGGACTTGCCGGCACCCGTCGTGCCGCCGACCAGCGCGTGCGGTCCGTGCAAGCGTAGGTCCAGCTGCATGGGCTCGCTCGCCCCCTGACCGACGATGGCTGACAGGGGAACGGCCGGAATCTTGCGATGGGGGTGCCCCGGTGTGCGGTCGATGATCGAGTGCGAGGCCCTCCACCGTTCGATGATGGCGTTGGGATCGTCCGCCAGTTCCTGGCCAGTCAGATCCACGTAGGAAATGGAGCCTGGCAGATCCGAGTCATCGTCGACGGGGACTCCCGCGTCGAAGAGAGGGGATAGTGACCGGCCCAGGGCAGCCAACTCCTCGTCCGAGACGCGGTCCACGCTCACGTCCTCAAGCGCGCGCGAGGCACGAACATCGCCGATGGATGCGCGTCGGCCGTCGAAGGCGATGAACGACCGGCACGCCGCAGGTAATTCGGTGAAGGACGGGGCCATCCACACAAAGTAGATACCTCGATCAGGGCCCAACTCGGCAAGACGGTTCAGGCGAGCGCGGTCCACCAGCACGTCGTCCACGAAAACGACCACCGCGGGAATCGGATTAGGGAACTTCTTCGACGTATCCTGCGCAGAGGCCTCGCTAGAGGAGGCGGAAGCAACCTCGGGGCCGCGGTCGGAGACCTCGCTGGGGTCGCCCTGAGTACGGGCTTCGAGCAGGCCTTCGAGCGAAGAAAGCAGGACCTTAGCGGAAGCCGAGTCGGAGGCAAGGTGGACGCCGGCACCGAAGGGGGAGTGCGGGGAGGAACAGTGAGGGAGCCACTTCATCCACTCCCATCCCCACACGTGATCGGTGGAGGTCATGCAGGTGACGATGACTTCAGCAGGCGAGTACTGTGCCGCCAGCTGGGCTGCGATCGCCCCGCGCGCCTGCCTGAGGACGTCGCTCGGGCCGCACAAGCCCAGGCCTCCGGACGAGCGGATGTCGGCAACGAGTGGAACATTCGTGACCCGCGAGTACTCAACGGCGAGCGCGCGCACCTTGGCGACCGCCTCCGGAAGACCCGTGCGCTGATCCGCCCCTTCGATGGTGACCGTCGCGGTGTCCGTCCCTTGCCCCAGGCGGAACTTCAGGAACTCCGGGTGCTCGGGCCTGCGTATCCACAATGAGCCGTCGCGACGCAGCGCCCCCTCGATGGTCTGCTTGATCGGAGGGAACTGAGCGTGGCGGGACTCCACATCCTCGCGTCGACTGTCATCCAGGTCCTGGTGGGTGACCTTCAGAGCATCTTCAAACTGCGTCATTGCTTCGGTGAACTCGCTTGTCGACTGTCGACGTTGGTCCCACCACGAGCCGATCATGATGATCGGACTCAGGATGATGAACACCAAGCTCGTCAGCTGTCGGGTCAGGAGGAACATGGACGCGCCCATAATCAGGGGGGCCACGAGGCCGATGAACGGGAAACGCGAGGGCTTGGGTCGGGTTGGCGCGTCGGGGAGCTTGATCGTTCGGGGGGTCGCGTGTGGGATGACCTGAGGCGACCTGATGAACGCGATGTCCGTGGACTCGCCAGTCGATTCGGGCATCTTTGTCTGGACCAGTTGGATCTGAGTGTCTCCAAGGAGGACCACGTCACCGGGTGTCACCGTGGCCTGCTGCACGCGCTGGTTGCCAACGAGGACACCGTTGGCTGAGTTGAGGTCGTGAATTTCAATGCTTGAGCCGACGGTGATGCGAGCATGTTCCTTCGACACTCGACGGTCGTTGAGCATGATCGTGCACGAGGGAGATCGGCCCACGGTTGTGCCGCCGAAATACAGGGGGACGCACATGCCCTTGTCATTTCCGTCCAGGACGCGTAGCTCGCCCGCCACGCCTCCCGTTGGAGTTGCGTCTTTCGCCGAGGCGATGTCGACGAGTGAACCCGAGTTGAGTCCTGTCTCAGTCACGTATGCCGTTGACGGCAGGACTGAGGTGATTCTTCCGTCCATGGGATCGAGAACCCTGAGCGTCAGCGAATCGGGTGCAGCCAGGGTGGCGGCGCTCTGTCGCGGACCCGAGGAAGCCAGAGCGGCAGCGACATCTCCGACCGTCGCCGTTGCATCGGTGGTGACCAGCAGGTCGATATCCTCGCGGGTACGCCCGCGCAGTGTCAGTTTGATCTTCATCGCCGGTCCTTTCCGGTGAGTGCATCGGGTGTGCTGTTGCGTCGTTTCTCATCGTCGAGCAGATACAGGTCGCTGCTGGACACCAGCCGCGCCGCGACCGCGTATTCGACCAGCCTGACGCGTCGGTGCGTCGCCAGCGACCCTGGCTTGCCCCGCATGCCGGGCACTCCCATCCGGTCGAGCTTGTCGGCGACGTTGTCGAGCTTTCGGTTGAAACGGGTGATCGGCCACCCCAGCCGCGCAGCAGCCTCGGCATTGCGCGGGATATCGGTCGCGCCGGAACCTGCTTGCGTCAGCCAGGGTTCGCACAGCGCCAGGATCAGCAGGTACTGCGAGGGCGTGAAACGTGCTTCCCCGACCGTGGCCTCGCCGGTGTCGGCGGTGGGGGCGGAGTAGCTGCGGAACGTCGTCCCGCGCACGGTAATGGAGAACTCGTAGGTCGTCGGCCCAGCGGCGAACACGACGACGGCCGACTCGAAGACCAGGGGGATGCGCGCCCCGGGCCCGACCCGAGCCTGCATGGACCCCGAGGCGTCGGCGACGGTGACCGCGATCCGCGACCCAATGTTGTCCAGCCACCACAGGCCGTCGTGGCAGCTGATCCGCACAAGCCTGCGGTGCAGGTAGGGGTTGTCGTCAATGCACAGGTCGGCCTCGCGGCCAATGAGGAACTCCTGATCGGCGCGAACCGAATAGATCTCGCCGCAGTAGTCGATGACCGCGGATACGTCCTTAGTGGACTCCGGTTGGATACTCGCCGCGCTCATGGCGTCTCCACACATTCGATGGCCTCGTTCGAGGAGCGCCCGTCCGAGTTGCGCACGGCGACCGACAGGCAGGTGCGCCCAGGGACAGAGGGAACGGTGACAGTCGTGTCCTTCGTTTGGCGCACCGGGTGGTCCTCCTTGGGATCCTCGACGTGGTAGAGGTACGTCGTCCCGGTGCCGACCGCGTCCCACGTGAAGGTGACCCCCTCAGGGGTGACCGTGCCCGCCAGACCGGTAATTGATGCGTTTGCGTTGGCCGAGGGTAGCCCGTCGAGCGGCGGCGCATCGACCGCGGACTGCGCGGGAGTCACCGTGCTTCCCTCGCCGCGCAGCACCGTCCACACGCCGAAGGCGACGCCGCTCACGAGGAGAAGCACGAGCAGGAACCCAGCCACGACTGAGCCGAAGCCCCTGGAGGGGCGCTCCTCGGCCTCGTCCGTCTCAGAGGCCCGAGGCGCGTCCTCACGCGTGGGCGCCGTCTTCGGGGGACCGCTCTGCGGCGCGCTTGCCGGAGCCGGGGCCGGGTCCACCTTCCTCAGGACGGCAACCGTGCGGTCATCCTCCTCATCAGGAACGGACGAGGCCGGGGCTGGGGCGTGGGAAGAAAACACGGCGATGGGCGCCGCGCAGGTCTCGTCCCCCTCCTCGTCCTCAAAGGTTCCGGTGGGGGCCTCCACACCCATGGCCTCGAACGGCGTGGGGGTCAGGCGCAGGGAGGACTGCACGTTTTGTAGGGCCAGGGCGAACTCCCGCGCCGACTGGTAGCGCCGCTTGGGGTCCTTCGACATCGCGATCGAGAGGATGCGTTCGAGCTCCGCGGGCACGTCGCTGCGGCCGATTGGGGGCACCGGGGAGCGCAGCACGCGGTTGAGTACGGAGAGCTCGCGGTTGTCCCCTCCGGGAATCTCGAAGGGGGAGTGGCCCGTGAGGATACCGTGCACGGTGGCGGCCAGGGAATAGACGTCGATCGTGGGACCGAAGGGACCCGTGCCGTCCTGCTGTTCCGGCGGTGCCCACGCCACGGAGAAACCGCCCGGGGATTCCTCGCCCGATCCCGTCTGTGCGGCGATGCCGAAGTCGCTGAGGACGGGGTGCCCAAACTGGGTGAACAGGATGTTCATGGGCTTGACGTCGCGGTGGATGATCCCGCGCTGGTGGAGCGTCTCCACCGCGCCCGCGATGCGCACGCCGACGTCGAGCGCCTGGGACACGGGGATGCGGTGTTCTTTGGAACGCTGGCCCAGGTGCGGGGGCGGGCAGTACTCCATGACCAGGTAGTGGCGGCCGTCGTCCGCGATTCCCCCCGTGTAGAAGGACACGATGGACGGGTGGTTGGCGACCTGAGCCATCAGGTTCACTTCGGCGTCAAAGGCCGCCGAGGCCTGGGCGTTGGAATCCGGACGCAGGACCTTGACCGCCACGTCGCGTTGGGGCATCTGCTGGCGGAACAGGTAGACGTCGGCGAAACCACCCGTGCCGAGGTGGCGGACGAACGTTGCGCCCGGAATTGCCGGGGGATCGAGTGGTTGTCGCATTACGCCTCCATTCGGAATGAGATGCCTTCGCCGAGCTCCACGACGTCCCCCGGTGTGAGGACCATGGCCACAGCCCCGTCCAGGCGGACGGGTGCCTGCCCGGGACGTGTGAGGTACGTGCCGTTGTTTGAACCGAGGTCACGCACACGCACGTCCCAGTCGTCAATCCGCAGCTCGCAGTGGCTGCGAGAAATCTCCTTGCCGGGACTCGGGACGATAACCAGCCGCGCGGGGGCGCGACCAGCGCTCGGGGTCGAGCGGGGGCGCCGCCCGATAATGATGTCCTGGTCGAGGGCGACCTCTTCCCCCGTCGACAGGACGATCCGGCCCAGATCGGGGCGCGGGACGGTGACGGAGCTGCTGCTCAGCGGAGACGAACAGATTCGACACGACGAGGCGTGGGTCGGGTTCGGGTGCCCCTTCTCGCACAGGACCGCCAGGACCTGCGGACCGACCGCGGTCTGGGACGACTGTGCCGCGGGCATGTCCGGCGCGGTGTCGGTCCCGACCCGGCGGGCGTACTCGCGCAGCTCGCGGGCACGCTCCGGGAGCATCGTCTGTCCGTCGTGATCGCCCTCGGCCTGCGTCGCCGCAAGCCGTTGATAGGCGGCGCTGGGCGAGGCTTCCTGCGCTCGCGGAGCGCCTGAGGAGAGTCCGGGGACAGAATCGATGAAGAAGCCTCCCGGGTGCGGGTCGAATCGGGGCTCGGGTTCTGCTGCCGAGACCGGCGGACCCGAAACCGCCTGACCGGGGACGGGCGGGACCGGATCATCGATGACGGCCGCCGGGGCTTCCTGGTGCTCTGCCTCAGGCGGGGAGGTGAACGAAGGGGGCACGGGAACCGGGTCGTCGTCGATGACATCGGAGTTTTGAATCTGCCTGACGGCCGCTTGCTCGACGGAATACTCCGGACGCTCGGCACCGTAGAGGTATTCGAAGCGGGAACGCACGCCATCCTCCGCTTCCGCCTCGAGGGAATCCTCCGCCGCATCGTCAGCTATCGCTTCGAGGGGTGGCTTGTCGTCGTCGGGGTCTTCGGCCTCGTCCACGGGGTCAGGCTCGGGTGTCTCGTCCTCGCGCTCGTACCAGGGGATTTGCGTCTCTTCTCCCGAGGCCCCTGAGCCCGATGGCTCGTCGTCGGCAGGAACGGGGGCGGGGGCAGTCGGCTGGGCGGTCACAGGATCTGCCGCCGCGTCCTCCGGCTCGGATTCCTCCTCCTCGTCGGACGGAGAGACAAACTGCGCGAAGAAGGCCGCAGCGGGGGAATCGTTGTCCTCGGCAGACAAGGAAGCGTCGTCGGCCTCACCCGCAGGCTCGTCAGACCCGGACGAGGCCCCCGCGAGCCAGGAGAGATCGGCGGAGGAACCCTCGCCGTCGGCAGGCGCGTCGCCCGAATCTGCGGGGGCGGGATCAGGAGTCAACGACACCTCGGGGCTCGCTTGCGCGCCCGCAGAGGGAACGGGTGCGCCGAGTGCGGGGAAGGCCTCGTCCGGAGTGACGACGGCGCTCGCGGAGGATACAGGCTCGGAGGAAGCGGGCCCGGAGGAAGCGGGGGAGGCCTCGTCCATGCCGGCGTACTTGACGGGAGAATCGGCGGGCGCGCTGCACGCTACCTCGCCGACCGTACCCGACGCGAGCGTGGCCACGGGCAGGACGGCGCTGAGCGCCTGCCACTGGGTGGCCTCGGGCATGGGACCGTCCACCGGCGTGGCGATGCGCCAGCCGGAGTGCGTGCGGAAGCGGTGCTCGGACCACGTGATGACGTTGCCCCCGGTCACGGACGTTGGCCCCTCAGGTCCATCCACGACGACCTCGAACGCCCCGCGGACCGCGAGGTGCGCGCCATCCGACTCATCCATGATCGCGACGAAACTCGGCAGGGCGGCCAGGTTAGAGGCGAACGCAGAGGTCAGCTCCTGAAGGAGGACAGCCAGGTCCGCACCCTCCAGCATGAGCTCCCAGAATCGCTGGGCTCTCTCCTCGTTGCCGGGCTCTAGGACGACGATTCCACGCTCGGTCACAGCGGCGGGATACTGCCCGCTCGTCCACGTACGTTTAGGCATGGTGTTCCTCCGCTCGTTTCGTATCCGCCGACTGCTGCGCCTCCGAAGGGTGCACATCCGCACCTTCGGCAGTGTTGACCGTCACATCGTTATCGACGGTGTCGTCTCCGTTGCTTGACTGCCCCCACTCGGGCTCTGCCGCGAGGACATCCACGATGGCGACGGTGACGTTGTCCTTGCCGCCGGCACCCAGCGCCTGTGCGATCAACTCGTCGGCTGCCTGCTCGCGGTCCTTGACGTGGCGCACGACCATCTCGATGAGCGCGTCCGTCACCTCTCCCGACAGCCCGTCGGAGCAGATCACCCACCGGTCGCCGCGATGCACGGGGACCATGAAGATATCGGCGGTGACATGACCGGTGGATCCGGCTCCCAGCGCGCGGGTGATGATGTTTCGGTGGGGCAGGGCGCGGGCCTCGACGTCGGTCACGTAGCCCGCGTCAATGAGCTCTTGAACCTCGGAATGATCGACAGAGATCTGCTCGAAACTCCCTTCGGAGAGCAGGTACGTCCGAGAGTCTCCGATATTGAACACGGCGGCGCAGGGCTTGCCCCGGTACTCCTGGAATGCGATGCCCGTCAGGGTTGAACCCGGTGCCCGCGAGCCCGTTCCCAGAGCCGCGACTGCCAACGCCGCGCGGGATACCGCGGTCGAGAGCAGGGCGGGGGTGGTGAACTCGCCCGGAGCCAACGAGTCGCACATGGTGTCGACGACGGCCCGTGAGGCGACGTCGCCCGCGTCGTTTCCTCCCATCCCGTCCGCCACGAAGTAGGCGGGGAAGGAAGCCCCCCACGAGTCCTCGTTGTGCGTGCGGCGGCGTCCCACATCCGTGCGGGCAGCGTGCGCGACGACGACCCGAGAACCCCCGGGGCCGACCGCTTCGACACACTCGTTACCCATTGATGACCACGCTCCGCTGCCCGTACCGGACGGTGTCTCCGGGCGCCGCGACGATGGGGGAACCGGGCACGACAGGCGTCTCCTGGCCGTCGGCGCGCACAACGACCGTGCCGCCGGTGGAGTGCAGGTCCTCGACGAGAACCCCCTCACGCGTCGCCGTGAGCACGACGTGAGTCTTCGATACCGTCCGATCCGGGTCATCGACGGGCACGAGGGAGGCGGTGGGGCGCGAGGCCGGGGCGACCGGGTTGCGCCCGAGCACGATCGAGCCGCCGAATGGATAGGCCACGCCCGTATCGAAGGTGACCCGAGCCGTGTCGTAGCGCACCCCGAGCTGTGTGCGGTCATCGTCGTCATCCTCGTGGTGGGAGGAGGCCGACGCGCTCCCCGAATACGAGGACGAGGGCGGGGTGAAGGACAAAGGAGGCGCGGCCACCTCGGGGGCTGGCGTGCTGACACTTGTGCCGGAAGTCGACCAAGGCGTTGCCCCGATGTAGTCGGAGGAAGGCGCGGGTGCGCTCGCCGCGGGCGAAGGAACGGAGGGCACCGCCGGGCTCGGATCGGGGATCGCGCTTCCCCACGGCACGTGCACCGTCTCCGTTTCTTTTTCGGGCACTGTCGGGACAGGCGGCAGGGAAGCGGCGGCCGAGGACGTGGCGTTCCACGGGTGGACGACCGGCTCGGGCTCCTCCTCGGGCTCGGGGGCGGGGGTCTTGTAGGTGTCGCGTCCCGCCTTCGTGTTGATCGGAACGATGCCCAGCGTGCGGTCGAACCACGTCCGGTTCATCTCGTCCATGCTGGCAAAGCCGACGATGATCTGTCCGACGCCGAAGAGGAGACAACGGACGATGTTCTCCAGGATCAGTTTCCCGACGCATTTCCATCCGGCGGGGGCACCCGTGTCAATACGCACCCATCGCACGCCCGCAAGGCGCATGAACGGACTTGCACCGGTCTTTACCAACATTGCCGTGGAGATAACGTAAAAGATTAAGAAAGCTGCGACGATAGCATCAGTCGAAATTACCAGAACGTCGCTTGATGATGGTGAAATGACCGCTCCAACTAAGAGTGCATAGACCACAACCACGAAGAGCGTGTAGAAGCTGACAAGGTAGAAGCGCCACAGGAATCGTTGCCCGAGACTCACCGCGACGGTTCCCGCCAGGTGTGGGGGAACCTCGACGGCAGGCTTGCCCGGGACCGTCATTTCACTCATTGTCCGTGCCTTTCAGGGGTGTGGCCTCGTCGATGGCCGCGGGTGTTGTCTTCTTCGCGCGCCACTGGGCGAGCAGCTCAATGAGGGAATCGACGCGCACGCGCAGAGGAACCCGGCGCATCCGCAGGGAACGCGTCGACAGGAACGCCCAGTAGCGCCGATACCAGGGTGTCTTCCCCGAAATCGCTGCCACGACCTCGTCCCTGATCTCCCAGGAACGCTCCGCGCCACCGCCCTGAGCGCCCGCGTCGGAGAACACGACGGCGTCGAGCGAACGGGCCATGGACACCAGCTCGGTGCACTGCTCGTCCCAGCGGTGGAAGCCGGTGTCCGAGGGGATCTCGGCGCGGCGGTCCTCCAGCCGCGCGTCGATGGCGCGCGCTTGCGTGAGGCGTGTCGCCCCCATGGGCACACGCAGTCCGGTGTCCGTCGCGTAGTCGACGACGTCCTCCCATGCGCCCGCGGCGCGTTCTTCATCGGAGCCCTGGGTGCGCCTGCGGCGTCGGCGCAGCGCCTTGAAGAGGAGCAGACCCCAGATCGGGGAGAGCACCAGGACGCCGAGGGCCGTCCAGCCCAGGATCGCCAGGAGGATACCGATCCACGCGGGCCAGCCCTCCTCGTTGTCGTCCGAGTCGTCGAAGGTGTCCGGCGGAAGCTCCGCCGGGTCCTGCGGCGGGTCCGGCGGCTGGAGAACCTGAGGTTTCGGATCGGGCTTGGGCTTGGGGACCTCCGTTTGGGGCACCTGGTCGCGCGGGGGAGTCGGGTCGAAGGCGACCCATCCGGCGCCCTCGAAGGGGACCTCGACCCACAGGTGCGTGTCCTTGCCCGTCATAGTCACCGGTCCCGAGGCCGGGGTCTCCGGGTGGAATCCCATGACGATCCGGGAGGGGATCTGCTGTGAGCGCAGCATGAGGAGCATCGCGACCGCGTACTGGTCGTCGTCGCCGATGAACTGGTCGGCGCTCAGGAAGTCCTCGATGCGTGAGGTGCGGTGGCCCGGCAGGGAGAGCTGGTCGGTGCCGTCGGAGTAGAAGCCCTCGTCGTGGAGCGTGCGCTGAATGGCGCGGACCTGCGCGATGCCCGGCGCGGCGTCGCCGATCATTTCCGTGGCGGCGTCGGCTACCTCGGAGGGGACGCCCTCGTCGGAGGACGGTGTCACGCGCGAGAAGGCGCGCCCCTCAAGCTCCTCGTCGCTCCACTGACGCGTCACCACGCCGGTGACCCGGTAGGAGTCTCCCTGCGCGAGTCGCACGGTGGACAGCGCAGTCTCGAGGCGGTCGTGGAAGTAGAGCGCGTCAGCGAGCTGGTTAGCCCGATCAGAGGTGTACTCCAGGGAACGCACCCCGTCGACGGTGGGCACCCAGTTCCCCGAGTAGCCCTCGATGGTTACGGTCACGGTCGAGGCCTGGGCGTCGGCGGGCGCGGGAGTCTCGTAGAAGGAGGTTCCGACGTGACGGAATCCGGACCCGTTGGCGTTCGTGGCGATCTGGATGACTGTCCCGTCGTAGTAGTCGAGGGTCGCGAGGCGGAGCCTGCCTCCTTCGGGCAGCCCGTCGACTGTCAGGAGATCGGTGTCCTTGTCAGTCGTGTTCAGGAAGCGGAACTGGGTGGCAGGGGAGTGATACTCCTGGAGGTTGAGAGGCGGCTCGACGTAGTCTCGCGCGACCGTGCGGTGCGAATCCGTGACGACGAGGCGCGTGAGGGGAACGGCGACCGCGAGGGCCAGGGCGATCAGCGTGACCGCGCCGATGCCTCGGCGCACGGCGGGGTTGGCCGCACGCTCGTGGAACTCGACGACACCGCGCCCGCCCTCGCGGCGCGTGCGGCCCGCCACGTGCGCGGACCAGACGACGCCCACGATCACGGTAAACAGGCCGATCGGCAGGGCGAGGGGGGCTTGATGGGAGCTCCAGATAATGCCGAGGAGGCCCAGGATGCCGACGGGAGCAAGTGCCCACGCCGGTCGCTTGGTGCGCAGCACGATGGTGAGTGCGATGAAGGAGGTGACCAGGGCGCTCAGGAAGGGCATGATCGCCGGCCCGACGAAGATTCCGGCGGGCGGCTGGACGGTGAGCAGGTCCTTCCACGAGGTGATCGTTCCGACGACCAGCATCTGGATCGTTCGCTGCGTGGGCAGGACGTGGTAGGCGGTCGTTGTGGGCAGGGCGAGGGGGCCACCGGCTAGCAGGTAGGCGGCGGCCAAGGCCAGCGTCGATCCAATCGTCCTGATGCGAAGCGCGGCGGTGAGCGCGGCGACCAGGACGCCCACGACGAGGCCTCCCAGAGCTGCGACGTACCCGGTGGTTCCGCCAAAGACGGGGCCGTGGATAAGGGCCACTGCGGCGAGCAGCGAGACTACCGCGAGGGCGTCGATGCCGCGCCGGAGCGCGGAGGCGGCCAGGGGAGAAGCGTTCGTCGTCATCCGAGGGCCTTCCACATTCCGATGGCGAAGTCATCCAGGGTGGGCGCGACGACGACCGGCGTGTTGCCCAGAGTACGCAGCTCGAAGTCGGCGTCCATGTCGATGCGCACGCCGGTGATCACCATGTCGAGGGGGAGGCGCGTGAGGGCCGCGTGCAGGTCCGCCAGGAGGGTACGCGATCCCGAGATGACGACGGCGGTCGAGGCCTGGGAGGCCTCGGTCCCAGCGCGCTGGGTGAGCGCGCTGATGCGTTCAGCGCCCAGGACGCGCTCGACCCCGGAGAGGGAGTCCATCGCGTGCATCGGGGTGGGGGTCTTGAGGTGACCGACCTGGGTGTGCACCGAGACCTCCTTCGCATCGACGAGGGCCGCGCGCGCCATGGAGGCCGCCGCGGAGACGCCGATCTCGAACTCCTCGTCGCTGGCCCACGCGTCGGTGTCCAGGTCGAGGACGATGAGCAGGTGGGATCGGCGCGTTTCCTCAAATTGGCGGACCATGAGCTTGCCGACGCGCGCCGTGGAGCGCCAGTGGATGGCACGCCGGTCGTCGCCGGGGACGTATTCGCGCAGGGCGTGGAAGGACACGTCAGCGGAGGACAGGTCCTGCGTGGTCGCTCCTTCGATGTCGCGGATGAAACCGACCGTCGAGGCGTTCATTGCGACCGTTCGTGGGTGGATGTAGAGCTCGGTGGCATCCGACCACGTTTGGACGCGGCGGACCAGGCCGAGGCCGTCGCCTCGGATCGTGGAGGCAGGGCCCACGGCGACGACGCCTCGTCGCGTCGTCGCGATTGCGAAGACCTCCTCGTGGTTCTCGTCCCGTCCCAGCGCCGGGCACAGGAACGAGTTCGCGCCCGCGCCGACGCGCAGCTCGACCATGGTGGCGCGCAGGCGCCGAGCCGTGGGGTTGGAGACTGTCAGCGCGCCGAGTGCCTTCTCGCCGACCGTCACGCGCGTGTTGGCGAGCCGCAGCGCGACGGCGTGCCCTGCTCGGCCCAGGGACCACAGGAGGGAGAGGGCCACCAGGGTCAGGCACGTGAAGCCCAGGACCGCGGCCTCGACCCACGAGAACAGGACGCCCGCCAGGGAGGCTCCCGCCCCGATGATCGCCGTTCCCCAGCCGAGCGCAGTCAGGGACGACAGGAGTCGCAGGAATGAGCCGAGGCCGGGGACCCGCCGCGCTGCAGCGATGCAGGTCCGCCAGGAGGAGACGACCGTCGCCGACGCGCGCGCGAGAGCGACGCGCGCACGTGTGACGGCGTCGAGGCGCTCGCGCAGGTGGCGCTTGTCGGCGACGGAACGCGGTGCCACGATCCTCAGCCCTTCATGACCGGGGCGGCGACCGCTCCCAGCGCACGCTCGATGACGCCCTCGCGCGTGGCCCCGCCGAACTCGGCGTCGGGGTCCAAGACGAGCCTGTGAGCCCACACGCGCACCGCCAGGGCTTGCACGTCGTCGGGGATCACGAAGTTACGGCCCTGGGCGATAGCCCACACGCGGGCGGCGCGCATCATGGCGATGGCTCCACGCGTCGAGACGCCGATACGGACCTCGGAGTCGGCGCGGCTCGCCTCGCACAGGTCCTGCACGTAGGCGGCGATCGAGCGGTCGACGTAATTGTTGGCCGCCAGGTCCGCCATGTCGGCGACCGCCTTCGTGGAGATCACGGGGGACAGGGTGCGGGTGCGGTCGGGTGCGGCGGAGCCGAGGATGACGTCAATGCCGGCCTCGCGGCCCGGGTAGCCAATTGAGGTCTTCATGAGGAATCGGTCCAGCTGAGCCTCGGGCAGGCGGTAGGTGCCGGCCTGCTCGACGGGGTTCTGCGTGGCGATCACCATGAAGGGGCGTCCCGTCTCGCGGCGCACGCCATCAACCGTGACCTGGGCTTCCTCCATGACCTCCAGGAGGGCAGACTGGGTCTTGGGCGAGGCACGGTTGATCTCATCGGCCAGGACGATCGAGGCGAAGATAGGGCCCTTGTGGAAGTCCCACGACCCCGTCCGCTGGTCGTAGATGGTCACACCCGTGATGTCGGAAGGCAGCAGGTCGGGCGTGAACTGGATACGCGAATGCGTCCCGTGGACGGTGGCCGCGATGGCGCGCGCCAGCGCCGTCTTGCCTGTTCCCGGCGCGTCCTCGAGGAGCAGGTGCCCCTCGGCGAACATGCAGGTCAGCGCCAGGCGGATGACCTCTTCCTTGCCCAGGAGGGCCTGGCCGACGTTGTCCGTGATCCTCGTGAAGGAGTCGGCGAACCAGTGGGCGTTGTCTGCGGTGACTTCCATTGTTGTCCTTAGTTGTGTTGTGTGAAAGGGGCTTGTTTGTTGTGGTTGCGTGTGTTACTGCTGAGTGCAGGTGAACCAGCCGTTGAAATCTCCGTCAGCTTTTCCGACCAGGTAGTAAACATATTGTCCGCCCCGGGTCCACCCGGGGAGCCCTGGCGTCCCGGGGATCCCCCTCCAGTTTCCGTTGCCGTCAACCTGCAGGGTCACCCAGGCATCTTGCTTGGCGTACTCTCCGGAGCACCTGACAGTGGCGTTTGGAGGCCACCCGGACAGGTCCACCCCCACCTTGTCGTGAGGGCCGCTTCCACATGGGCCGGTCGTGCATTTGCCCGAGCCGCCCCTGAACCCGCTGTAGCTACGGGCGTACGATGCCGCAGTTCCAGTTCCGCATTTGTGCGCGGTTCGGGTTTCCGCGTCCGTTGTCTGCGTAACCGTGGCGCACAGGGTGCCCGTACCACCTTCGCCGACCTCGAAGGACTTGGCCGTGGTGTTCATGTTGAGAGTCTCTTCCTTCCCGGAATAGGTCACTTTCAGGCTCGCTTCCCTGCCTCCATTGCTGGCATTACCCCAACTACATGTGATGTACCCCACTTGGTCGCCCGCCTTACATGTCACATCTCCGATTGATGGGGGCCCGAAGGGCGTCACGGTGCCGCCGGTGGCCACCGCTTCGGATGTGGCATTGGTGCCGCCCTTGCTGACGGTCACCTTGACTCGGAGCTCTGCGTCGACACCATCCGTGAGTGCCGAGCTGGTGACGGTGCGAACGCCATCCCCGGACAGGGAGTCCCAGTGGACCCCATCGGGCGACCACTGGTAGCCGGTGACGTCGCTCTTGCTCCAGCCGTTGCCCGGCTGGAACTCGACGTTGAACGCGATCTCCTTCGAGTTACCCGTGGCCTTCAGTGACCTGATCGTGGGGGCGTTGACTTCGCCGACGGCCCACACGGTGGTCGTCGCCGCGGGCGAGGTGTGCGCGTCGGGATCCTTTGTGTCGTTGACGGCGGTGACGCTGATGGAGACCTGCTGCTCGCGGTAACCGACCTCGACGGACGCGGAGGTGGACGAACCCTTGACTTCAACCGGGTCGGCGCCGGTCGCGCTGACCGTGTACTGCTCGATGTCACGACCGTTCGTATTGGACGGTTCGTTCCACTTGACCTGTGCTTTGCCATTCGAGAAGGTGGCGCTGACACCCGACGGGGCTCCCGGTGCGCCGTAGGGCGTCACGCCCTGGGAGAAGGACGACCACTCGGACGTGTAGTTCTTATTGCGAGCCCTGACCCGAACCTCGTACACCCTGCCATTCTCCAGGCCGGAGATCGTCAGGGACGTCTCGTTTGCGCGGGCCGGTTGCACACCGCCCGGCGAGAGCTCCACGTCGTAGCCTTCCAGGTCGGATCCGGTGTTGAACGGAGGGGTCCATGACACGGTGATGGAACCGTTCCCGGGTTTTGCGGTGGGCTCGCCGGGGGTTTCGGGCTTGGCGTCGATGAGGACGCTCGTCTTGTTGGAGGATTCGGATTCCCCGACCTCGTTCGTCGCGGTGACCGAGAAAGTGTGCTCGGTGCCGTTCGTGCGCCCGTCAAAGAGACACTGGGTGACCGCGCCGCAGGACTTGGAGTCGCCCTGCGTGTGGTCGGTGACGGTGAAGTTCGTGATGGGGGATCCGCCCGTCGCCCCCGCGCTCCACGACACCAGGGCCGTACCCGCGCTGTTCGATACCGCGCTCGCGCCGGTGGGCGCGCCGGGCTTGTCCAGGACGGTCGCCTGAATCGTTCCCTGGACCTCGCGCTCGACGTCCTTGGTCGCGTCCTGCACGCGGTAGGTCACGGTGAAGGAGCCGTTGAAGCCGGCGTCGGCCTGGATGGTCATGGTCGACCCCGAGGCCGTGGCGCTGCCGCCCGCGGAAGTGGCAGGATCGCCCATGATGGTGAGGGGCCCCTGGTCGGCCAGCGGGTTGGTCGCGTATTCGGAGACGTCGACGGTCTTGGATTCCCCGGCCTTGAGGCTGATCTCGCCCGGGCTGGTTTGCACGAGCGGCTTGGAGGACGCGATGACGTTGACGGGCACGCTCGCGCTCGCCGATGCGCCCTGCTGGTCGGTGACCTCGATGGTCAGCTGCCCGGCGGGGCCCTTGGGCGCCTCGGCGTCGGCGGACACCGACAGGGTGGAGCCGGAGGCGGAGGCGCTGACGCCCTCCACCTGCTTATCTGTGATCGTGTAGGTCATGCCCGCCGGGTCGTCGCCGTCGGGGTCGCTGACCCACTGGTCCATCGCGATCTGGGAGGCGTCCTCGCCGGCGGCGACGTCGACGCGGGTCGGCACGATGCGCGGCGGGCGATTGTGGGCGGATTCGACCAGGACGGGCAGGGCCAGCGTGGACACGATGCCCGTCGCGTCGGAGGAGTCCGTGCCGTCGGTGACCTCCACGATGATGGAGGTCGGACCCGAGAAGTCCTCCAGCGCAGTGTAGGTGAGCGTGCGTGTGTCCTTGACCAGTGTGGAGCCGTCCCAGCCGAGGCCGGCGCTGGCCTTGGAATCGCTGGTCAGCTGAACGGAGCGCCCGGACCTGGTCAGAATGTAGTCGTTGAGGGCGATTTCCTTGGTGACGCCGGCCGTGACCTTGATCGGCAGGGCGCGGGTGTCCAGCGTTGGGCGGGTGATCTCGGTTCCGGGTACGCGCACAACCGCCGACGCGGACAGTCCGTCGTGGTCGGTCACCGTATAAATGACGGTCTGCGGCTTCGGGGACAGGGGAATCGTCAGGGTGTCGCCGGAGGTGCCGATGCCCGAATCCGGGCTGGAGAGCGTATCGTCCTGGATGTCGCCGTCGGGATCCTCATCGTTTGTCAGCACGTCGACCGAGACGGACCCGGAGGCCGCCTGCACGTCGGCCAGGGACACCTCGTCGTCGCGGGCGATGGGGGCCAGCAGGGGTGCGTTGGGCGTGACCACGACGGAACAGACGCCCTCGGCGCGTCCGCCAGCCCCGTCCTCGATGGCGTAGGAGATCACGTGCGTGCCCTCCTGCTGGGGCGCCGTAAAGACGATACGTCCGGCGCGTTCCGTCACGTCGATGCCCGCGGGCGCGGACACGGACCCCTGCGCGAGGGTCAGGGGATCGCCGTCGGGGTCAATGTCGTTGGCCAGAACGGCGACCGACACCTTGGTGCCCGGACGCACCCTCACGGAGTCCGGCATCGCGACGGGCGCCTGGTTGAGGGAGGGGCGAGGCGCGACGCCGACGCGGATCCCGCCGATGGCCTGCTTCCCCAGGGCGTCCTCAACGACGTAGGTGAAGGTGTCGGTTCCCTGGACGTCGTTGCCGGGCGTGTACTCGAAGTTCGACCCCACCTGGGTGACGGTCCCGAGGCGCGCCGACGAGGCCATGCCGACGAGTGTCACGGAGTCGCCCTCGGCGTCGATGCCCTCCAACGGAATGGGGATCGTGACCTTGTGCCCGGCGACGGTGCGGGCGACAACGTCCTTCGGTCGAGGCGCGGTGTTCGTGTCCTCGTCCATGGCGACGACGGTCAGGTTGACGACGGCCGAGGCGACGTTACCGGCCGTGTCGGAGACCGTGTAGACGATGCGCCCCGAACCGGGACGGGAGCCGCCGCGCACGCGCACGACGTTGTTCGAGACGAAGACGCTGCCCAGGTCGGCGGGGATCTCGTGCTGGAGTTCGCTGGAGACCGTGAGCTTGAGCCCCGCGGGGGAGCGGTCGTTGTCCAGGACCGACACGGAGGCCACGTCCCCGACGCGCACGACCAGGGAATCGTCGTTCAGTTCGGGCGGCGCGGATTCGGTGTTGGCGGGGGCGGGCAGGATCGTCACCGTCGCCGAGGCCGTGGCAACCCCGTTGGACACCGTGTAGGTGAACGATGCGGGGTTTGAGAGGCCGGAGGGTGCGGTCACGCGCACCATCTGGCGGTTGACGAGTGCGACCGCCAGGGGAGAACCCGTGGGCACGTCTAGTTGCTGGACGGTGAGGACGCCGCCGGTGGGGTCCGAGTCGTTGGCCAGCAGGTCCACGAGCACTTGCCCGCCGTCGGGCAGGACCCCGAGGTCGTCCTCGGTGCTGGGCGGCAGGTCGGAACCGGTGGGGGCGACGTCCACGCGGATGATGCCGGTCGCCGTCGTGGGCCCATCCGTGATCGTGTACGACAGGTAGTAGGTGCCGGCGGCGTTGCCGTCCACCGTGATTGTTCCCGCCGTCGAATCCATCACGGCGGTGATGCCGGCGGGCACGTCGTCCACAGAGACGAGCCTGAGCGTGTCAGAGTTGGGGTCGGTGTCGTTAGCCATCGGCGAGATCGACGCGGATGAGCCTTCGCGCACGACGAGGTGGTCGGCGTTTGCGACCGGCGGCTCATTGGCGCTTTCCTTGACGGTGACGTTAATCGAGCCGTCGCCCGCGTCGCGCCCGTCGGACACGCTGATCGCGACCGCGTCCTTGCCGGGCGCGTGCCCGGCATCGATGATTTCAACGTTGCCGTTTTCGTGGGAGTTCACCGTCATCCCCGTGGGGGCGGTCGCGCCAGCCAGGAAGAAGGGGTCTCCGTCGGGGTCCACCCAGTTCGTCAGCCCGTTGACGGTGGTCCGACCGCCCTGGCCCACGGACACGGAGGGCACGATCTTCTGCACGGGTGCCTCGTTGACGTCGTCGCCGTGGACGGTCAGCGTCACGTGGGCCTGCGCGGTTCCGCCCCGCCCATCCGAGACCTCGTAATCGAAGGTCGACGTGCCCGACGCGTCCTTGTTGACGGCGATCTGCAGGGCCGCGCCCTCGCGGGCGACACTGACCTGCCCGAGGGAGGGCTGCGTGAGCGCTGAGGCTGTCATGAAGTCGCCGTCGGCGTCGGAATCGTTCATGAGGACAGGAAGGATCACGGTCTTTCCCGCGCGCACCCCGAAGTCGTCGTCCACGGCCTCGGGCGGCGTGTTGTCCTGGTTACGGTCGGGTGCGACCGTGTTGTCGATGTCGTCGACGGACTGGTCCTCGGTTTCTTTCTCAGACTCGAGTTTCGATTCCAGCTGATCCCAGTTGTCGACCAGGATCATGTCGGAGTCGGGCAACCACAGGCCGTCTTTCTCGATGTCGTTGAGCACGATGACGTCGCGATTGGTGCGGAAAATAGCCTTTTCGGCGCTCGCGAGGGAGTCGACGACCATCTCTCGGTCATCTGCGTCAGAGGGGCAATCCCTCACAAACGCGCCGGTTGCCGACCAGGCCGCGTACGCGCACTTGTTGTGCGCGACCGGGCGGGTGGGGTTGCCTCCGGGGGCGGGCGCCGGCACGGTCGTGGGGGTTCCGCCGCCAATGGGAACCCTGATGAGGGCATCGGAGGAGGAGAGCAGGACCTCGTTCGTCTTCGGACCAGTGTCCTGGAGGACGACGCCCTCACCGTCAATGCGCTGCGTCTTGCCTCCCGGCAGGTAGAGCGTGGAAGTGTCCCGATCCCAGACGACCACGTCGGCTCCGACGGCCGCGATCTGCAGGTAGTCGGTGGCGCCGATGCCCGTCAGGGGTGTGGTCGTGGTGTCCGTCAGCGCGCCGCGCTTCAGTAACGACGTCACGCGCCCAGCCTCGGCGGACACCGCGTGGACGTTACCCTCCGAGTCCACGGTCGTGACCGCGCCGGGCACGTCAGAAATACTGGCGTCCGCATCGTCCGTGTTGATGGGCGCGGGGTGGTCCGCCTGCTGCGCCCACACCTTGCCGTTGGGCGCGTCCGTGACCGCGATCGTGCCGCCGCGCACGTCCGTGGTCATTCCCCGGTAGTCCACTGCCGACGTCAAGGTGGCCGTTTTGACGTCAATGGGAGCCAGCGTGTTGGCCACCTGATCGGAGAGCTGGACCTGCTCGCCGTTCTGGAAGACGTCGAAGGTGGAGGAAGCTGCGTGCAGCCCCGCGTCCATGAGGCGTGCTGGGACGTTCACGTGTGCGACGATGCCTCGCTTCGCGTTGGTGACCCACACGCCGCCGTCGTTGAGGTCGACCTTGGTTTCTTCGACGCCGGGCGCGATGAACGCCAGGACGAGTGAACAGACGCCGAGGGCGGCGACAGCGCCGGTGAGGACCGATCGCCTGGTGTTGCGAATACGCATGCGGGGTCTCCAAGAACAATACGTTAATGGGTATCCATTTCATGCTACGTCAGCCAGACAAAGCCCCTCGCCATCCTCGTGTACAACTTTTAGTACAGTCCTGCGCTCCCCATCGAACCCGCGCCGTGCGCTCCTCTCTCGGGGGTGAGACGATACCGGCATGGACGCCGCAACCGACCTGACCCGACCCGCTGAGAGTGCCCAGGCCTCGTCCCCGAATCCGCGCGACGAGCGCGGAAGCGACCCCTACCGTCAGCCGGGAGGGTCGATCCTGCTGGCCGCCACCCCCATCGGGGACGTGCGCGACGCGTCGCCCCGAGTCGTCGAAGCCTTGCAGGGCGCAGACATCGTCGCTGCTGAGGACACGCGCCGGGCCCGGGCCCTGGCCTCGCGCCTGGGCATCACGCTGGGTGGGCGCCTGGTTGCCCTGCACGACCACAACGAGGCCGCCAAAGCCGCCGGCATCGTCGAGGCGGCCAGGGGCGGGGCGCGCGTCGTCTTCGTCTCCGACGCGGGCATGCCCACCGTCTCCGACCCGGGCTTCCGATTGGCGCGCGCCGCCATCGACGCGGGCGTGCCCCTGTCCGTCCTGCCCGGCCCTTCCGCGCCGCTCGTCGCCCTCGCGCTGTCCGGCCTGCCCTCAGACCGCTTCGCCTTCGAAGGCTTCCTGCCACGCAAGGACGGGGAAGCCACGCGCTACCTGCAGGACCTAGCCACCGACCCGCACACGCTCATTTTCTTCGAGTCGCCCAGGCGCGCCGCTGCCACGCTCTTTCGTATGGCCGACGTCTTTGGGCCTGGTCGCCGCGCAGCCCTGTGCCGCGAGCTCACGAAAGACTACGAGGAAGTGCGCCGCGGCACGCTCGGGGAACTCGCGGAGGGGGCGGACGATATCCTCGGCGAGGTGACCATCGTCGTCGCCGGATACGAACGCAGCGCGCGCGCCGAAGACCACGTCGGCGCGGTCCTCGCGCTCGCGGCGGAAGGAATGCGCCTCAAAGACGCCGCAGCCGAGGTGGCCGCGGCGACGGGCGCGCGCAAGAACGACCTCTACAAGGCTGCGCTTGCCGCGAAGTAACGAGGCCGGGGCGCGGATCTGCGATCAGCGTGGCCCACGCGGATAGGAAACGACCAGCTGGATAGGTTATCGCCTTGTGGATAGGTGAATAGCCTATCCAGATGCCCTGTTTCCTATTCGCACGTGTGCAAGCTATCCACAAGCGCGCGCCTACCGGCTGCGATGCGGCAGTACCCGAGCCTCAGACGAGCAAGACGCCCTCCGTCATCATCCACTCGCGGGCCTGCGCGCCCAGCTCCTCGGAGACGGGGGCGGTCAGCTCGCGCAGGACGCGCGTCGGGAACCCGGCGCGGACAGCATCCACGGCCGTGCACGCGACACAGTGCGACTCGGCCAGGCCCACGACATCCACGTCCGTGATGCCAGCGCCGCGCAGCGCCTCCTCCAGCGTCTTGCCATCCTCGGTCGTTCCCTCGAAGCCCGAGTAGGCGGCCTTGTACTGGCCCTTCTTGACCGTCACATCCGCGCTGACGTTCGCGAGCGCCGGGTGCAGCTCGGCCTCGGCCGTGCCCGCGACGCCGTGCGGCGGCCACGTGTCTACGAAATCCGGCGTCTCGGAGAAGTGAGCGCCCGGATCAATGTGCCAATCCTGCGTGGTGACGATCAGCTGGTACTCCCCGCGGTGGGCCTCCACGTAGGCGGCCACGGCCTCGGCGACGGCGTTGCCGCCCGTGACGGGCAGGGCACCCCCTTCGCAGAAGGTGGGCTGAACGTCGACGATGATGAGTGCGCGGGTCATGCTTCCTCCATGAAAGTAGCGTTTTGGCCAGGATAGCACCGAGCGCACTTCCCCTGAAGGGCGTGAGTATCCCGCCTAAAGACGCCGGTTGCCCGTTTGAGCGTGCCAGGCAGTATTGTTAGGGGCTATGAGTCGTATTCTGTCCGCCGTCGCATGGCCCTACGCCAACGGCCCCCGTCATATTGGCCACGTTGCGGGATTCGGTGTCCCCTCCGACGTATTCTCCCGGTACATGCGAATGGCCGGCCACGACGTCCTCATGGTCTCCGGCACCGACGAGCATGGAACCCCGATCCTGGTGGCCGCCGACGGCGCGGGCATGAGCGCCCGCGAACTCGCCGACCAGAACAACCGGCTCATCGTCGAGGACCTCGTGGCGCTCGGCCTGTCCTACGACCTGTTCACTCGAACGACCGCCGGCAACCACTACCGCGTCGTCCAGGACATGTTCGCCACCGTGCGCGACAACGGCTACATGATCGAGCAGGTCACGCGCGCCGCCATCTCCCCGTCCACCGGCCGCACCCTGCCCGACCGCTACATCGAAGGCACGTGTCCGATCTGTGGCGCCGAGGGCGCGCGCGGCGACCAGTGCGACAACTGCGGCAACCAGATGGACCCGACCGAGCTCATCAACCCGCACTCGCGCATCAACGGCGAGACCCCCAACTTCGTGGAGTCCGTCCACTACTTCCTCGACCTGCCCGCCCTGGCCGAGGCCCTGTCCGCGTGGCTCGATGAGCGCGAGAAGTCCGGCACCTGGCGCCCCAACGTCATCAAGTTCTCCCAGAACTTCCTGGAGGACATCCGTCCCCGCGCCATGACGCGCGACATTGACTGGGGTATCCCGGTCCCCGGCTGGGAGGACCAGCCCACCAAGCGCCTGTACGTGTGGTTCGACGCCGTCATCGGCTACCTGAGCGCCTCCATCGAGTGGGCGCGCCGCACCGGCGACCCCGAGGCGTGGCGCAAGTGGTGGAACGACCCCGAGGCCCTGTCCTACTACTTCATGGGCAAGGACAACATCGTCTTCCACTCCCAGATCTGGCCCGCCGAGCTGCTCGGCTACAACGGCCAGGGCGCGAAGGGCGGTGCCCCCGGTGACCTGGGCGTCCTCAACCTGCCCACCGAGGTCGTCTCCTCCGAGTTCCTCACGATGGAGGGCAAGAAGTTCTCCTCCTCGCACGGCATCGTCATCTACGTGCGCGACTTCCTCTCGCGCTACCAGGCCGACGCCCTGCGCTACTTCATCAGCGCCGCCGGCCCCGAGACCTCGGACTCCGACTTCACGTGGGCCGAGTTCGTGCGCCGCACCAACGGCGAGCTCGTCGCCGGCTGGGGCAACCTGGTCAACCGCACGGCCTCCATGATCGCCAAGAAGTTCGGCGAGATCCCCACCCCCGGCGAGCTGCAGGACATCGACCGCGCCCTCCTGGACGCCGTCGAAGCCGGTTTTGCCACCGTCGGCAACCTCATCCGCCACCACCGTCAGAAGGCGGCGCTGTCCGAGGCCATGCGCCTGGTCGGCGAGGCCAACAAGTACGTGACCGACACCGAGCCCTTCAAGCTCAAGGCCCCCGAGCAGCGTGAGCGCCTCGCGACCGTCCTGTGGACCCTCGCCCAGGCCGTCGCGGACCTCAACCTCATGCTCTCCCCGTTCCTGCCCCACGCCGCCAACGACATCGACCGCGTCATGGGCGGCGCGGGCGAAATCGCGCCCATGCCTCGTATCGAGGAGGTCGAAGAGCTCGACCCGCAGGTCCTGCCCGCCGACTTCGAGGGCCGAAACGGCTACCCGATCATCACGGGCGACTACACGCACGTTCCCACCTGGGAGCGCCACCCGATCATGCCCGGCACCCCGATCGCCAAGCCCACGCCGGTCTTCGTCAAGCTTGACGAAGCGATCGTCGAGGAGGAGCTTGCCCGCTACGCGGACGTTCACCCCGACGACGTCACGGGGGCCTAAGCAGGGTTTTTCCTTGTAACGCCGCCCCTTGTGGCCGAGGGTGAGCGAGTGTGAATGTGCGCGGGCGGGACGGAAGCGTCCCGCCCGCGCGTTTGTCTCCTCCGGGGTGTTACCGTGAGGTCATGGCCGAAGATTTTCTCGCGTCCGCCCTCGCTGCCGAGGCCTCGTCGCGCGCCCCTCACGATCCCGACTACCCGCTCTTCCACGTCGCGCCCCCGGTGGGTCGGCTGAACGACCCGAACGGCCTCATTGAGGTTGACGGGACGTACCACGCCTTCTTCCAGTACACGCCCGAGCATCCGCGCAAGCTCGTCTACTGGGGCCACGCCACCTCGCGTGACCTGACCCGCTGGGACTATCACGCCCCCGCGATCCTGCCCGATGCCCGCCAGGACCGTAACGGCGCTTACTCGGGCACCGCCATCGACGCCGGGGACCATGTCGAGCTGTGGTACACCGGTAACTACAAGGACGCCGAGACGGGGGAGCGCGAGGCCACCCAGTGCGTCGTCACCTCGACCGACATGGAGCACTTTAACAAGCAGGTGCCCCCGGTCATCGGCTGCCAGCCGGACGGCTACACCGCGCACTTCCGCGACCCTCAGGTGTGGCGCGACGCGGACGGCTCCTACCGGATGCTGCTGGGCGTCCAGCGCGAGAACCTCACGGGCGCGGCCCTGCTCTACCGCTCGACCGACCTGCGAGCGTGGGAGTGCGAGGGTGAGATGACCTTCCCCGACGCCGGCGGCGCCTTCGACGCCTTTGGCTACATGTGGGAGTGCCCCAACCTGGTGCGCCTGACGGACGAGGAGACCGGCCGAGCTCACGACGTGTTGATTTTCTGCCCGCAGGGTATCTCGCCGAAGCGCGAAGGCTTCGAAAACGTCTTCCCGTGCGTGGCCATAGTCGGCGAGCTCGTCGGAACCGAGCTGCGGGGCGCCGACGGCTCCTTCGAGGAGCTCGACCGCGGCACCGAGTTCTACGCGCCCCAGATCATGGCGCGCTCCGCCTCCACGCCGCCGGACACGCCGACCCTCCTCTTCGGCTGGGCGGGCAACGCCGGCGAGGACGACCAGCCCTCCATCGAAACCGGCGGCTGGGTGCACTGCTTCACCGCCCCGCGCGCCCTCACCCTGCGCGGCGGCCGCGTCATCGCCCGCCCCTACCTGCCGGGCCTGCCGCTCGCCCCCGCCACGCTTGAGGGCGCTCCCGGGGACGAGGCCGGGGCCCGCGTGGTCGAGCTCGTCGGCTCGCGCTCGTGGCGACTGTCCTTCGACGCCTCCTACGAGGGGGCGCTGTCGGTGCGCATCGGCGAGGAGTCGGGCCTCGACGTCACGCTCGAAGAGGGGCGCCTCACCGTCGACCTGACGGGCACGCGCTACCCCCACGGCGGCCGCCGCGTCGTCACCCTGGACGCGGGGGAGGCGCGCCGCGTGGAGATCCTGCACGACCGCTCGATCACCGAGATCTACCTGGGCGACGGCTCGCGCGTCTTCACGACCCGTACCTTCCTGCGCGGCGAGGGCGCCGGAGTGGCGCTCTCGGGTGCCGCCTCCGTGACGAATGTGAGCGCCGCGCGCGCCGACTGAGCGACCCGAGGACGAGGCCGTGGCTGCTTGAGTGGCCACGGCCTCGTCCCATGTGGTGCGAGTCTCATTGCGCTGGCGTGAGATTTTCTCTGATCACCTTGCCAAAGGGGGTCTCGCGCCATAGTATGTCAATCGATTGCTACACACCGCCCAATGCGCTGCGAACAATGACGTACTGCGTGGGTTTTTCAGAAAGGAATGTGGTCGGCAATGGATCATGCCAAGGTGGCAGGGGAGGTCGTCGAAGCAGTCGGCGGAGCCTCCAACATCAGCGCAGCAGCACACTGCGCAACCCGTCTCCGTCTGGTGATCGCGGACGAATCCAAGATCAACCAGCAGGCCCTCGACGACAACGAAGACCTGAAGGGCACGTTCGCCGCCGGCGGCATGTTCCAGATCATCGTCGGCCCCGGCGACGTCGACCAGGTCTACGCCAACATGGTCGCCGACCACGGCGTACGTGAGGTCTCCAAGGACGAGGCCAAGGAAGAGGCCGAGGCCGGCGGCAATATCTTCTCCCGCTTCGTGAAGATGATCGCGGACATCTTCGTCCCGGTCCTCCCCGCCCTGATCGCCGGCGGTCTGCTCATGGCCCTCCACTCGGTCCTGACGGCCAAGGGCCTCTTCGGTGCGAAGTCCGTCATCGAGATGTACCCGGCGATGACCGACTATGACGCGCTCATTAACCTCGTCTCCTCCGCCGCCTTTGCGTTCCTGCCCGTGCTCGTTGGCTTCTCCGCTGCGAAGCGCTTCGGCGGCAACACCTACCTGGGTGCCGCGATGGGCGCAGCCATGGTCTCCCCGTCGCTGCTGTCTGCCTACTCCATGACAGACGCGGCGGCCGCCGCCAAGTTCTGGGCGTACACCGACCAGTCCTCCGTGTGGAACCTCTTCGGCCTCGAGGTCACCAAGGTCGGCTACCAGGCGATGGTCATCCCCACCCTGGTCGTCACCTGGATCATGTGCCTCATCGAGAAGAGCCTCCACAAGGTCCTCAAGGGCACCGCGGACTTCCTGCTCACCCCGCTCATCACCCTGCTGGTCACCGGCTTCCTGGCCTTCGTCGTCGTCGGCCCCATCACCCGCGAGCTCTCCAATTACCTGACTTACGGCATCAACTGGGCGTACACGACCCTCGGCGTCTTCGGTGGCCTCATCTTCGGTTTCTTCTACAGCGCCATCGTGGTGACAGGTCTGCACCAGTCGTTCCCGGCCATTGAAATCCCGCTGCTTCCTTCCAACGGTGGCGTCGGCGACTTCATCTTCCCGATTGCCTCCATGGCGAACGTCGCGCAGGGCGCGGCTGCCCTGGCCGTCTTCTTCAAGACCCGCGACGCCAAGCTCAAGGGTCTGGCCGGCGCCGGTGGCGTCTCCGCAGTCTTCGGCATTACCGAGCCCGCCATCTTCGGCGTCAACCTGCGCCTGCGCTGGCCCTTCTACTGCGCCATGGTCGCGTCCGCCATCGGCTCCGCGGGCGTCGCCCTGCTGAACGTGCGCGGTCAGGCCCTGGGTGCCGCCGGCTTCGTCGGCTTCGTGTCGATCATCCCCACGTCGATCCCCGCCTACCTGGCCCTCGAGGTCCTCGTCTTCGTCCTGTCCTTCGGCATCACCTTCGCCTACGCCATGACGCGTGGCAAGGCCGACATGGAGGGCCGCGCGCCCGCGAAGAAGGAGGCCGTCGTGGCCGCCGCGGTCGCGGCTCCCGCTGGCGGTGCGGCTCCTGCCGCCGCGCCCGCCCCGGTTCCGTCCTTCTCTGACGAGGCCAAGGCTGACCTCTCCGTCAGCTCGCCGCTGGCAGGTACCGTGGTTCCGCTGGAGCAGGTTAAGGACGAGTCCTTCGCCAAGGGCATGCTCGGCCCCGGCATCGGTATCGAGCCCGCCGACGGCCTGGTCGTCGCTCCCTTCGACGGCAAGGTGACGGTTGCCTTCCCGACCGGCCACGCCTACGGCCTCAAGTCCGCCTCCGGCGTCCAGGTTCTCATCCACGTCGGCATGGACACCGTCAAGCTGGACGGCAAGGGCTTCACGCCTCGTGTCGCCAAGGGTGACATCGTGCGCCGCGGCGATGTTCTCGCCGAGGTCGACCTCGGCGTGATCCGCGCCGCCGGCTACGAGACCATCACGCCCGTCGTCGTGACGAACAAGAAGAAGCTCGGCCCGGTGACCCCGGTCGCCAGCGGGCAGATTCAGCGCGGCGACCAGCTGCTCGAGGTGGCTCCTAAGGAGGCCTGAGCCTTCGGGGAGTCAGTCCCGACGTAACGGGTGGGTGGCACCAGCAGCGCTGGTGCCACCCACCGTTTGTCTGCTCTCGTGGGGCCCTCTGCGTGCTGGCTGCCGGCGCGGGGATATGGTCGGCGATTGCGATGAGGGTTTGTGGCGCGCTGAATGATCAGTGGGGGCCTTGTGTGAACGAAAGGGGGCACCTGGGTCCTTGAGGTGGTGGTGTTAACCCCTTCATGCGCACCTGGGCCCTACTAGTGGAGCGTGGGCAGGAGTGCCCACGCTCCACCTCAGGGGTTAACGTGCGCATTGACGGGCCCAGGCAACCACCTATCGGGTGAACGTGCGCGGTGTCGACGGAATATGTTTGTTGACGCACACTTGTGGGTAGCTGACTTGCTCGCACATTAGGGCTGAACAGGCAGATAGGTGGCGAACACGCGGATAGGATCTGCATAGGCGGATAGGTTATGACGATTCGGATAGCTTATTAGCCTATCCGCACGCCACTAACCTATCCATATGTCGATAACCTATCCGCATGCGCATCTGTGGCCCCTCGCCGGGTAAGAAAAACACGGGTCAGCGGTGAGCGCCTTGCAGCACGTGATGTCAAGTCCCGGGTTTTGTGTAGGGATGTTTAGGCCGCTTTCTTTCGTGTTGAGGCGCTCAGGCGTTGATCGACCGCCCCCGGATCAGCGTTCCCGGGAACTCGAGCGTCGGAGCGGGGCAAGCCCCGGCCTCGTCGATGGGGCGCCTGGCCGCGCCCTCCATCTGCTCCAGGAGGATGTCGACGGCGGCACGGGCGATGTGCTCGATCGGCTGGCGGATCGTCGCCAGGTGAGGCAGGGCGCGGCGCATGGATTCGGTGCCGTCGAAACCGATGACGGACAGGTCGTCGGGTACGGACAGGTCGCGGCTGCGCGCCCACTCCAGAACCTCCGCGGCGGCCAGGTCGTCCGTGGCGAAGATGCCGTCGATGGGGGCGTCGGTGCGCGCCTGGTCGAGGCTGCCCTGCACCATCGCGAAGCGCTGCAGGGTCGGCGTGTCGAAGGGGACGGTGATGACGCGCGCCTCCAGGCCGGCCCGCTCGACCTCGGCGCGAAAGCCGGCCTCGCGCAGGTTGTGTGGCCCCAAGCGGGACGTCAGGAGCAACGGGTGGCGGCACCCCGCCTCGAGGAGCGCGCGCGTAGCCATCGCGCCCGCTTCCCGGTTCGCGCAGCGCACGTTCGGGATCGACGGGCTCAGTTCGCGGTCGATGGTGACCAGGGGCATGCGGATCGTGTCGTATTCGTTCAGGCCCTCGTTGTGCGCGCCGGAGATGATGCCGTCCACGCGGTTGCCGACGAGCAGGGACAGGTATTCGCGCTCGCGCTCGGCTCGTCCCATCGAGTTGCAGATGAGGATGCGGTACCCCGCCTCGGCGAGGGCGTTTTCGACCTCGACGGCGAGTTCTCCGAAGAAGGGGAGGGAGACGGCGGGAACGATCAATCCAACGGTCTGGGTGCTCTTGCCGTGGAGGGCGCGCGCCAGCGAGTTGGGGCGGTATCCCAGGGCGTCGATGGCGTCCGCCACGGAGCGCTTGGTTTTTTCTGACAGGTAGCCGCGGTTGTTGAGGACGCGCGAGACGGTCGTCGGACTGACGCCAGCGAGCTGGGCGACGTCGGCCAGCGTAGGTTCGCGGGAGCTCATGCTCGCTTTCCTTTCGTTGGTACTTCTCCAGTCTAGTCGGTGAGGGCGCGCGTGGCCGCCCATCGGTGCGACGAGGCCGGGGCGGGCTCGATCGGGCAGGGCCGGTCGGCGTCGTGGTGGGGGCTACTTTCGCATAGTTTTTCGCCATTTATGAGGGTGATGCATCCCATCTAGCCGCGTTGTGGGATGGAGTTTTCAAATGAGTGCACTACGTCATAGTATGGGCGGTACGGGTCCACGTGTCTCACGATGGACATACCCGCATTCGAAAGGAACGACTATGATTTCCCGCACCGTTGCAATTGGTTCCTCCGTTGGCCTCCATGCGCGTCCCGCTTCCGTCCTCGCCGAGGCCGTTGATGACTCTGGCGTCGAGGTGACCATCGCGTTTGATGGCGAGGAGGCCGACGCCGCGTCGCTCCTCGAGATCATGACCCTGGGCGCCAAGCACGGCGACGTTGTCACCCTGTCCACCGAGGATGATTCTGCGGGCGCGGTGCTCGACTCGCTCGTCGAGCTGCTCTCGCGTGACCTCGACCAGGAGTGAGCTAATGGCGACGCATGACGTCCTGCACGGGATTGGCGTCTCCGCTGGCACCGCTGCTGCGCCCGCCGCCATCGTTCAGCCTGCACCCGGCGTTGACACGTCGGAGCCGGGCAGCGTTGATGCTGCCGCCGACGGCGCGCGTGTCCGCGAGGCGCTTGCAGCTGTCTCCTCGCGCCTGAGCGAGCGCGCGGCGAAGGCGCCGGAAGAGACGAAGGCAATCCTGAAGGCCACCGCTCAGCTCGCGGGCGACCGCGGCCTGGCTAAGGCCGTTGACAAGAAGCTGAAGAAGGGCCTCGGTATCACCCAGGCTGTCCACGACGCGGTCGAGGACTACGCGCAGATGCTGCGCAGCCTGGGCGGCTACATGGCGGAGCGTGCGACCGACCTGTACGACGTGCGCGACCGCGCGATCTGCGAGCTGCGCGGACTGCCCGAGCCGGGCGTCCCCGCGTTCGACGGCACGGTCATCCTGGTGGCGCGCGACCTGGCTCCGGCCGAGACCGCGACCCTGAACCCGGAGACCGTCCTCGGTATCATCACCGAGGTCGGCGGCCCCACCTCGCACACGGCGATCCTGGCCGCCCAGCTGGGCATTCCCGCGATCGTCAAGGCCGAAGGGATCATGGACGTCGAGGAGGGCACCGTCCTGGCCCTCGACGGCGGCGTCGGCGAGGTCATCATCGCTCCCACCGAGGACGAGATCTCCTTGCTGAAGGAACGCTCGCTGCGCCGCGCGCGTGCGCTGGCCGGGTCGACCGGCAAGGGCGCGACCTTCGACGGCTACCCCGTTAAGCTCCTGGCCAACATCGGTACGGTCGACGACGCGCTCAAGTCCTCCAAGGTGGACCTGGAGGGTTCGGGCCTGTTCCGCACCGAGTTCCTGTTCCTGGAACGCGCGGACGCTCCCTCCCTCGAGGAGCAGACGGACACCTACACGAAGGTCCTTCAGGCCTTCGGTGACCGTCGCGTCGTCGTGCGTACCCTGGACGCCGGCGCGGATAAGCCGCTGAGCTTCGCGGATCTGGGTGCCGAAGAGAACCCCGCCCTGGGCGTGCGCGGCCTGCGCCTGTGCCAGGTGCGCGAGGACCTCATCGACACGCAGCTGCAGGCCCTCGCGGCCGCCTACAAAGCGACCGGCGCGGACCTGTGGGTGATGGCCCCCATGGTCGCCACCCCCAGCGAAGCCACCTGGTTCGCGGATAAGGCGCGAGGCTACGGCCTGCCCAAGGTCGGCATCATGATCGAGGTGCCCGCGGCCGCCCTGCGTGCCGAGCAGCTCCTGTCGATCGTGGACTTCGCCTCCATCGGCACGAACGACCTGACGCAGTACACGATGGCGGCGGACCGCCTGGACGGCAACCTGGCGCCGCTGCTCAACCCGTGGCAGCCCGCCGTCCTGGAGATGATCCGTCACGCCTGCAACGGCGGTCGCGCGACCGGCAAGCCGATCGGCGTGTGTGGCGAGGCCGGCGGCGACCCGCTGCTGGCTCTGGTCCTCACCGGTCTGGGTGTCGCCTCCCTGTCGATGGCACCCTCGAAGGTCAACGCGGTTCGTGCGGCCCTGCGCATGCACGACCTGGCGACCTGCCAGCAGATGGCCGCCTTCGCGGTGGATGCTCCCAACGCCAAGGAAGGACGTGAGAACGTCCTGAAGCTGGTCGCTCCGGCGATGCTGGATCTCCTGTGATCCGCGGCTTGTAGCCACGTCATAAACGGTGGGCCCGGGAACCAATCGGTTCCCGGGCCCACCGTCGTATGCAACGCCGTGTGGCGGCGCATCAATTATTTCGTGGTGCCAGCCGCCTCTGTTCCGGGAGTCTTCTTCTTGGAACGCCCGGAGAAGATCGCGGTCAGAATCAGGATGATGCCGAGGGCCGCGATAGTGCTGATACCGAGCACCGGCAGGTTGAAGGTCGTGATGTAGGCTTCGGCGATCAGGAACGCCCCGACCATGCACACGAGGATCGCCCAGACGAATGCGCCGACGCGAACACCCCTGCGGGGGGCCTCGGGCAGATCGTGATAGTTGGTCGACCAGGCAGGCGCGCTCCACGTCTGTGCGCCGTTGCCACCCGGCGTTGCTCCCGGCACCCCGGCGGGCCCTCCCGAGGGGGCCTGCGAACGCGAGCCAGCCCCGGCCTCGTACCCGGAAGCCCCGGAAGCCCCGGAGGGCGAGGCAGCCGCAGTCGGCACCGTCTCACCCGTGGACGCCGGATTAAAGGCGGTGCGAGTTTCCGAGGTGTCCCCCTTCTCCTCGCGGAAAACCGCGAGCGGATCGGTCGACGGCGTCTCCAGGGGTGGCTCTGAGGACGTGGGCAAGGAGCTCGTCACGTCCACCTCGGGGTACTGCGAGGTCACGTCGATTCCGGTGAACTGATCAGTAGCGTCGTTCTTGGAGGTAGTCATGGTCGTTTCCTTCCTCAGTTGCCCGACGGAGTGCCGGAGGGGGTGGGCGAGGGGGTTGCCGACGGCGTCGCCGAGGGGGTCGGTGACGGGGTGGGCGAGGGGGTCGGTGACGGGGTTGCCGACGGCGTCGCCGAGGGGGTTGCCGAGGGGGTTGCCGACGGGGAGGGGCTGGACTTGCTCCACACGCCCGAGGAGTCCGGGGACTGCAGGATCGTCAGGTGCTCGATGTCTGCGTCGTTGTCGATGAGAACAGTGATCCCTCCGAGTGAGGAGTTGCCCCACGAAGGAGACGCCGCAGTCTGGCCGCCGCATTTCCGCAACGGGGTAGCCCAGCCGTCGCGCTCCATATTCGTCGCCACAGAGGTAATGTCCGACTGGCACACGATCTGGACGGGCTGTCCTTCCACCGTCTTGATCGTCAGGTTCTGCCAGGCCTGCCAGCTGACGGTGATCTGCTTGGTCGTTCCTACGGGCGCCCCGGTCAGGTCGAGCGTGACAGGGCGCACGGGGCTCACGCCTTCCACCGAGCTCACCGTCCAATCCACGGTGTTGTCGCTCGCGGAGTTCACAACGGTCGAGCGGACCGTGGAGATCGTCTGGCGCGTCGCCTCGGTGCCGATGGCGGCCGTCGGCAGCGCGGCGATCACGCCGAGAACCGACAGCGTGGTCAGCCAACCGGCGCTACGGTCGCGCAGGGCGGCCACGGCCAGGGAGAACCCGACGATGAGGAGGCACACGCCGCCACCAATGACGATGATGCGCGCGACCGTCTGCTCCCCGGTCTCTGCGGTGATGAAGGGGATGGTGGGCCCCTTGTCAACCATGTAGATGCCAGCGAAGACCGCTGCCACGACGAGGACCAGCAGGCCGGTAATCGCCATGTTCACGCGGGTAGAGACCACGCGGGGGCGGTGGGTCGGCATAGGGTGAGCAGCCCATCGACGAGGCTTTGGCGCGCTCGCGGGTGGCGTCCAGCCCGGATGGGGCTGGGAGGGGCGGGCGGGGGCCGGTCGGGGCCCGGCCTGCGCACCGGTGGTGCCGGTGGCGTCGGTTGTGGGCATTCCGTAGACGGGGTAGCCGGAGGGCACCTGGGGTCCCTGCTGTTGGTTCACGGGGTTCCCCTCCATGTTATCGGCCGGGGTGGTCTGCCCAAAAGGGGCGGACTGGCCCCCCTGCGGGGCGGTGTACTGCGGAGTCCCGTACTGGGGTCCCTGCTGTTGGTTCACGGGGTTCCCCTCCACGTTAGCGGTCGGAGTGGTCTGTCCAAAAGGGGCGGTCGTTCCCGCTCCTCCCGGAGTGCTCGGGGTGCCGTACTGCGGTGCCGAGCCGGTGCCCTGGTTCTGTCCGGACTTGTTCGCGCTCGAGATGACGAAGGCGATGAGGCCGACGACGAAGGCGGAAACTACGAGGAAGCCGAGCCAGCCAGCACCGAGACCGATGCCAACACCGCCGAGGACGCCGATGGAGGGCACGATGGAGGACACGCTGACAAGGCACAGGAGGAGGCCTCCCAGGAAGGCAATGTCGAAGCGTCCTTCGGCGGTTTCCTCCGCGTGGATGCGCCCGTCCTGAGCCTCGGGCAGGAGGAGCCACGCCAGGCCGTAGGCGAGCGTCACGAAGGGCAGGCACAGGGCTGCGATGACGGTGAGGACTCGCACGAGCGACAGGTCCCATCCGCTGCGTGCAGCGATGCCCGAGCAGACGCCGCCGATGACGCGAGGGTGGGCTCGGTACCAGCCGCAGGCTCGCATGGACTCAAAGAAACGCTTGCGGGGCGGACGCTGTCCGTAGGCACCGCCCTGGTCCGACGGACCGTTTGACCAACTCATGATGCACTTCCTCTCGATGGGATCCGCATGAGACGCGGATCGATACCACTACTCAACCAAACATGGGGTGGGTCGCGACAGTAGGGGACCCCCTGAACGATCCCTGATTGGCCCGGGGGATACCCCGGCCTCGTACGGGGGCGTGCCACAATGGATACGTGAGCAGCCCCGTCAACAACCCGCGCCCCGGGTGGACCCCGCCGATTCCGGCGCCGCCTTCCCGGCCCCCGCTCGTGCGTGCGACAGCCTCCAGTCCCGACATGCCAGCCCCCTGGATGGGGGGTGTGTGCGCTGGCCTGTCCGTGCACCTGGGCATCCCGGTCCTGCTCGTGCGTGTCCTACTCATCGTTTTCACCGCGATGGGTGTGGGCGCATTCGCCTACCTGTGGCTGTGGGTGACGGTCCCCGAGGACGCGCCCGAGGCCAGCGCGTCGGGCACGCTCAGCCCCGGCCTCGTGCGTCTGCGCGAGGAAAGGGCCGCCCAGGTGTCACGCAACCGCATGATCGTCACGGGCGTGGCGCTGCTGGTTGCTGCCCTGGCCGGCACGATCCTGAACGCGACGAGCAAGCTCGATTGGCGTGACATGGTGGCCATCGTCTCGATCGTCGCCGGCATTTCCCTGGTGTGGAGCCAGAGCCGCGAGGTGAGCAACTGGCGCTCCCTGCGTTTTATCGGCGCGGTTCTTGGCGGCATCATCCTCCTGAGTCTCGGCGTCGTCATGGTGGCCTCGCGCGACAACCCGCCCGTCATCCTGCTGCGCGGCGGACTCATCGGGGCGGCCCTGGTCGCGGGCGTTCTCTTTGCGCTCGTGCCCATGTGGCTGCGCACGACGAAGGACCTATCCGAGGCCCAGGCCCAGCGGGTGCGTGAGGCTGAGCGCGCGGACATCGCCGCCCACCTGCACGACTCCGTCCTCCAGACCCTGACCCTCATCCGTGCCTCCGCCGAGGACCCCGCCCGCGTGCGCGCGATCGCCCTGACCGAGGAACGGGAGCTGCGCGCCTGGCTCTACACGGGCCGCGCGCAGGCCGCCGACTCTCTCGACGCCGCCGTCACCGAGGCCGTCGTCGGGGTCGAGAGCCGCTACGGCGTGCCCATCAGCGTCGTCGTCGTCGGCGACATGAGGCCCGGGCCCGGTGAGCTCGCGCTCGTGGCCGCCCTGGCCGAGGCCAGCCAAAACGCCGTGCGGCACGGCGCCCCGCCCGTATCCGTCTACGTCGAGGTGCGTGCACGAGTCGTCGAAGCCTTCATCAAAGACAACGGCGAGGGCTTCGACCCCGCCGCCATCGCCGCGGACCGCCACGGCGTACGAGACTCCATCGTGGGGCGCATGCGCCGCGCCGGGGGAGAGGCCACGATCCGCCATCTCGCGCGCGGCACGGAAATCGCCCTGAGCGTGCCTCGCTCCGATATTCTTGAAGAAACAGCGTCCACCGGGAGGACACAGTGACCATCCGCATCCTCGTCATCGACGATCACCCCATGGTTCGCGCAGGGGTACGAGCCGAGCTTGAAAACTCCGGGGCCGACCTTGAGATCGTCGGAGACGCCGCCGACGTCGAAGGCGCCATCGCCGCGTGCCACGCCCTGACGCCCGACGTGGCCCTCCTCGACGTGCACCTGCCCGGCGGCAACGGCGGAGGCGGCGCCGAGGTCGCCAGCGCCTGCCGCGACATCGACGGCCTGCAATTCCTGGCGCTGTCCGTCTCCGACGCCGCCGAGGACGTCGTCCAGGTCATCCGCGCGGGCGCTCGCGGATACGTCACCAAGTCGATCTCCACCCCCGACCTCGTCGAGGCCATTGGGCGCGTCGCAGCCGGCGACGCCGCCTTCAGCCCGCGCCTGGCCGGCTTCGTGCTGGATGCCTTCGGCACCGGCGAGGTCTCCACGACCGACTCGGAGCTCGATCTGCTCTCCGCCCGCGAACAGGAGGTCATGCGCCTCATCGCCCGCGGCTACACCTACAAGGAAGTCGCCCACGACCTGTTCATCTCCATCAAGACGGTGGAAACGCACGTGAGTTCCGTGCTGCGTAAGCTCCAGCTCTCCAACCGCAACGAGCTGACCCGCTGGGCCATGCAGCGCCACATCGTGTGAGGTCAGACCCCTTTCGCGCGCGCCGATCGTCGACCGCGGACCCAGCGTGCTTACAATGGAATCCCGAGAGCGTGACAGCGCCTGACCGCCCCGCACGGACGGCCTTTTCTCTATTCCGCTACCTCGGAGGATGCATGTACCGCATCGGTTTTGACAGTGATCAGTACGTCGAGATGCAGTCTCGACACATTGCCCAGCGACGAAGCGAATTTGGCGGCAAGCTGTATTTGGAGTTCGGCGGCAAGCTGATCGACGACATGCACGCCTCGCGCGTCCTGCCCGGCTTCACGCCCGACAACAAGGTGCGTATGCTGCGTGAGCTGGCCGACGAGGTGGAGATCATCGTCGCCGTCAACGCCAAGGATTTCGCGCGCCGCAAGGTCCGCGCCGATGTGGGCACCACCTACGACGACGAGGTTCTGCGCCAGATCGACGAGTTCCGCGAGCGCGGCCTGTACGTCGGTTCCGTCGTCATCACCCAGTGGACGGACGACAACAAGGCGGCCGCCGAGGTCAAGGAGCGCTTCGAGAAGCTCGGCATCCGCGTCTACCGCCACTTCCCGATCCCCGGCTACCCCTCGGACGTCGAGCGCATCGTCTCGGACGAGGGCTACGGCGCGAACGAATACGTGGAGACCAGCCGCAACCTCGTCGTCGTGACGGCTCCCGGCCCGGGTTCGGGCAAGATGGCGACCTGCCTGTCCCAGCTCTACCACGACCACAAGCGCGGGATCGAGTCCGGCTACGCGAAGTGGGAGACCTTCCCGATCTGGAACATTGCGCTCGATCACCCTGTCAACGTCGCCTACGAGGCCGCCACGGCAGACCTCGACGACGTCAACATGATCGATCCCTTCCACCTCGAGGCCTACGGGGTCAAGACCGTCAACTACAACCGCGACGTCGAGATTTTCCCGGTGTTGAGCCGTCTCTTTGAGAAGATCCTTGGATCTTCCCCGTACAAGAGCCCGACCGACATGGGCGTGAACATGGCGGGCCACTGCATCGTCGATGACGAGGCCTGCAGGGAGGCCTCGCGCCAGGAGATCATCCGCCGCTACTACAAGGCCCTCGTCACCGAGAAGAAGGAGATGAGCGAGCCGATTCAGTCCAAGCGAATCTCCCTGCTGATGAGTCGCGTCGGCGTGGGCCGCATGGACCGCCCGGTCGTTCGTCCCGCCCTCGAGCTGGCCGAGGCCACGGGCCAGCCCGCCGCCGCCATGGAGTTGCCCGACGGCCAGATCGTCACGGGCAAGACGTCGGCGCTGCTGGGCTGCTCCTCGGCGATGCTGCTCAACGCGCTCAAGAGGCTCGCAGGCATACCCGACGAAGTCCAGCTCCTCGCACCCCAATCGATCGAACCCATCCAGCGCCTCAAGACCCACGACCTGGGCTCTCGCAACCCGCGCCTGCACACCGACGAGGTCCTCATCGCCCTGGCCGTGTCCGCCAACGGCGACGATAACGCACGCCGCGCCCTGGACCAGCTGGGCAGCCTGCGCGGCTGCGACGTCCACGAGTCCGTCATCCTCGGCCCCGTCGACGAGGGTATCTTCCGCTCCCTCGATATCCAGGTCACGACCGAGCCCGTGTACGCGACGAAGTCGCTGTACCGCAAGAAGTAATCGCCTGCCCGAGGCCGGGGTTTCCTTCGCGTTCGCGCGCGGGAGGCCCCGGCCTCGTCGCGAACCGCCTTTCGTGGTTGGCGCCACCCGGGGCGGGGGTCGCAGGTGAGGGTGGGGCGGTTTAGGCTTGGAAGCGATGAGTGACGCGACTTCTTTGCCTGACCTTGGTTTCCTGATCGGCCCCGAGGACGACTACGTGCCGCCGGAGGCGCCCGCTTTCGACGTGGAGGACGCGCTGGGGGCGGACGACGACGGCGCCTGGCCCGAGATCACTGTGCCTGGCGGCGCCTTTGGGGAGCCTTCCGCGTGGGAGGATGCCCCGGCCTCGTTCGTGCCCGTGTGGGACGAACCCCGGCGCCCGGGCGTGGACCCCGATTCCCTCACGCGCGGCCTGAACGATCGCCAGCGCGAGGCCGTCACGCACGCGGGTTCGCCGCTGCTGATCCTGGCGGGCGCGGGCTCCGGCAAGACGCGCGTGCTCACGCACCGCATCGCCTACCTGCTGGCCACGGGCCGCGCGCGGGCGGGCCAGATCCTCGCGATCACGTTCACGAACAAGGCCGCGGCCGAGATGCGCGAACGCGCGGGCTCGCTCGTGGGCGACGATGCGCGGCGCATGTGGGTCTCGACCTTCCACTCGGCGTGCGTGCGCCTGCTGCGCTACGAGCACGAGGCGGCGGGGCTGTCCTCGTCGTTTACGATCTACGACGCGCAGGACTCTCAGCGCCTCATCCAGATGGTCCTCAAGGCTCAGGACGTGGACATCAAACGCTTCACGCCGAAGATGGTGGCCGCTCGTATTTCTGACGCGAAGAACGAGCTGATCGGGCCCGCGCGCTACGCGGAGCTGGCGGGCAAGGATCCGGTGTCGCGCGTCGTCGCCGCCGCCTACGTCGAGTACGACAAGCGGATGCGCGCCTCGAACGCGCTGGATTTCGACGACCTCATCATGCGTACGGTCGAGCTGCTGCGCGACAACCCACTGATCGCCGAGCACTACCACCGGCGCTTCCGCCACATCCTCGTGGACGAGTATCAGGACACGAACCACGCGCAGTACGTCCTCGTGCGCGCCCTCGTGGGGGACGGCTCTGACGGCGTCGAGCCCGCCGAGCTGACGGTCGTCGGCGACTCCGACCAGTCGATTTACGCCTTCCGCGGGGCCACGATCCGCAACATCGAAGAGTTCGAGCGCGACTTCACGGGTGCGCGCACGATTCTCCTGGAGCAGAACTACCGCTCGACGCAGAACATCCTGTCGGCTGCGAACGCCGTCATCGCCCGCAATACGGGGCGCCGCGCGAAGAACCTGTGGACGGCCTCGGGCGACGGAGCGCTCATCACGCTGGACGCCGCCGACTCCGAGCACGACGAGGCCCGGTTCGTCGTCGGCGAGATCGACCGCCTCGCGGACTCCGGGGTTGAGTGGGGCGACATCGCTGTCTTCTATCGCACGAACGCCCAATCCCGCGCGCTGGAGGAACTCCTCGTGCGCCAGGGCATCCCGTACCGCGTCGTCGGCGGCACACGCTTCTACGAGCGCCGCGAAATCAAGGACGCCCTGGCGTACCTGCAGGTCATCTCCAACCCCGACGACACGGTCGCGGCACGCCGCGTCCTCAACGTCCCCAAGCGCGGCATCGGCGCCAAGGCCGAAGAGGCCATCGCCGCGCACGCCGCCCACTACGGAATCTCCTTCGGCGCGGCCCTGCGCCACCTGTGGCTGCGCGCAGGCTGCCCCGCGGGCGAGGGCGAAGGGATCGACGTCGACGCGCTCGCGCGTTCCGCGTCCTCAGACGAGGCAGGGGCTGATTCTTCGGTTTCCGCTTCCTCGGGCGGTGCGGCGGGGGAGAACCCGGGTGCTCGCGACGGTGCAGATGCGAGCGCGGCCGCGGATTCGAGCGCGGCTGCGGCCCCGGCCTCGTCCCAGACGACGCCGGAGGCAACCGGAGCCGCGGATTCGAGCGCGCCCGATCCTGCTCGCACCCCTGATCCCGCTCGCACCCCTGATCCCGCGAGCGTGCCCGAGGTCGTGGGCATCACCCCGCGCGCCGCGAAGTCGGCGGCAGCATTCTGGGGACTCATCGAAACCCTGCGCGCCGCCGAAGCGCGCGGCGCCTCCCAGGCCGACATCCTCGAAGAGGTGCTCGACCGCACCGGCTACCTGGCGGAGCTGCGCCGCAGCGACGACCCGCAGGACGCCTCGCGCGTGGAAAACCTGGCGGAACTGCACTCGGTCGCAGGAGCCTTCGCGGCCGATGCTCCAGGCGGGACTCTCGCGGACTTCCTTGAGCGCGTCGCCCTCGTGGCCGACTCGGACCAAGTGCCCGCCGAGGGCGAGCGCGGCGGGCAGGTCACCCTCATGACCGTGCACACCGCGAAGGGCCTCGAATTCCCGGTCGTGTTCGTCACCGGCATGGAGGACGGCACCTTCCCGCACCAGCGCAGCCTCGGCGACGAGAGCGAGCTGGAGGAGGAGCGCCGCCTGGCCTACGTCGCGATCACCCGCGCGCGCGAACGCCTCTACCTGACGCGCGCGGCCGTGCGCAGCGCGTGGGGTACCCCGCAGGAGATGCCGCCCTCGCGGTTCATCGACGACATTCCCGCTGAACTGCTCGAGGTGCGCCGCGCGGCCACGTCGGGGGAGCGCATGCGCGCGTCCTATGGTGGCTCGTACGGGTCCGGTTCCTACGGGCGTTCGCGCGGCTCGGACGGTTGCGACCCGTGGGGCGATGCAGATACGGGTGCCTTCGGCTCCGGACGCGGCGGTGCCTCCGCGCAACCCGCGGGTGTGCGCAAGGTGACGCGCATGGGTGTGGCTCCCGCCGCGGCAGCCACCGAGGACAAGCCCGTCCTCGCGCTCAAGGTTGGCGACCGCGTCAAGCACGCCACCCTGGGTGCCGGCACCGTCACCGGCGTCGAAGGCGAAGGGCCGCGTACCGTCGCCCGGATCCGCTTCGGCATGGCCGAAAAGCGCCTCCTCGTGCGCATGGCACCCATGGAGAAGATCTCCTAGCGTTTCCTGGCTGGGGCCGGGCTGCTTGTTGCCCCACGGGTGTTCCGGGCGCCGGAGGGCCCGGCCGCCCGCGAGGCTAGGCGGCCTCACTTCGTTCGGCGCCGCGCCTCGAAGCCCGCCCGTGCCCTCCGGACCCTCCGGCGCCCTCCACACCAGTGGGGCCGGGTGTGCTGACGTGTGGTTCGGACTGTCGGCTCGTTGTCCGCCCTTGCCCTGCCACCGCCCACGGGCACCGCGGCCTGGCCCCCGGTCCCTTCGGCGCCGCGCCTCGAAGCCCGCCCTGGCCCTCCGGACCCTCCGGCGCCTTCCACACCTGTGGGTTCTCCGTTTGAAATACCGGAGTGGTTCCCCAACAATGTCGCACGTAATTCCCCTGCGATTAGTTCAAGTTTTGAATTCATGTCGTTGGAATTGCAACGTTTTCGGGTGGTCTCGAAAAATGACCGCGTTAAATTACGTGCGAAATTTGGCTGGCGGTGGTGTCGTTGCCGCCCACGGGCGCCGCAGCCTGGCTCTCTTGCGTCCTCCGGACCCTCCGGCGCCCTCCACACCAGTGGGTCCTGCGCGGCTGCTGTTTCTCGGCGCGTCGGCTCGAAGCCCGGCCAGGCCCTGCCACCGCCCACGGGCACCGCAGCCTGGCCCCCGGTCCCTTCGGCGCCGCGCCTCGAAGCCCGCCCTGGCCCTCCGGCCCCTCCGGCGCCCTCCACACCAGTGGGTTCTCCGTTTGAAATACCGGAGTGATTTCCCAACAATGTCGCACGTAATTCCCCTGTGGCTTGTTCAAATGTTGAATTTGCATTGTTGGAATTGCAACGTTTTCGGGTGGTCTCGAAAAATGACCGCATTAAATTACGTGCGAAATTTGTCTGGGCCCGGCCTGCCGCCCCGGGCATCTTAGCCGAACCGATGCGACCCGCACGTCCTCTTGCTTGCCTTCAATCACTTTCGAAGCGGCTACATCGTGGTTGTCCAAAAATGTCGCACGTAATTCCCCTGTGATTAGTTCAAGTTTTGAATTCATGTCGTTGGAATTGCAACGTTTTCGGGTGGTCTCGAAAAATGACCGCGTTAAATTACGTGCGAAATTTGGCTGGCGGTGGTGTCGTTGCCGTCCACGGGCATCGCAGCCTGGCCCTGTCGCCTCCCACGGGCGCCGCAGCCTGGCCCTGTCGCCTCCCACGGGCACCGTGGCCTGGCCCGCGTCTTTAGGGTCCGACCGCGCCCTCCAGCCCTTCCGCCCCTTCCGGGGAGCGCCACATCTTTGGTGGGGGTTTTGCGCCATTAGGGCCTGGCTGTCGGCGTGTCGTCGGCGTGTCGCAGCCCTAATGGTGCAATTCCCCCCGTTTGGTGGTGGTGAGGCCGGGACTTGAGGTGGTGTGCTCGCCAAAGTGCAGACCCATTCGGCAAAAAGCGCCGAAAATCGGTCATTTCAAGGCAATGGGTCTGCACTTTGGCGGAATCGGTGGATGCAAGCGCGTTGGTTGATCGATGCGGCGCTGTAGAGGCGCGTGCTCGCCGCGGGCAGGGGCAGTCCAGGCCTTCTACGGGCGGTGTTAACCCTTCAATGCGCGGCTACACCCACCTAGTGGTGGCTGGGCACGCCCCCACGACACCAGCAACCCGCCCCGGCAACGCAAAGCGTTGACAAAGGGAAAACGTGCTCCGGTCAAGGCCGTGACAAGCCTTGATAATGGGAGGAAATGGCGCGTTTGAGCCGGTCGCACGTTAGAATTATTGCGCTGACCACACCACGTTCAACGGAGGGAAT